>Ga0214542_1002341_pt1 | contig 39200 bp, 15 predicted proteins | sample CNSS1metaG_FD_160096 | JGI IMG/M metagenome (GOLD analysis project Ga0214542, IMG submission 160096) | Root nodule microbial communities from cowpea collected in UCLA plant growth center, Los Angeles, California, USA - CNSS1 | ecosystem: Host-associated > Plants > Roots > Nodule | place: USA... | reverse complement strand
TAAGTTGTAATTAAGCTTAATTACTAATTTGGTATCAAATTAGAGAGGACAAAATTGAATCATCTTAAAAAATTGGGGGACTAAATTGAATCAAAATTGTAAATAGAGGGACTAAATTGAAAACAACCAATGTTAGCTTGACACGTGGCACAATCGTGACCTGTCATGTGACAGTACATTTTTTAAATAAAAAATCTCAAAGTAACACGTGTCACAACCATAAGATGACACGTGTCACAACCATAAGGCGACACGTGTCACAACCATAAGGTGACACGTGGCAGTTTATTATTTTTTAAAAAAAATTAAAAAATTTTAAAAAAAAATTAAAAAAAAAATTGAAAATTCCACAAAATGACACGTGACATATACGGAGACGGTGTTAAAGTTGACTTAACGGCAAGGACCAAATTGAACCTTTTAAAGAATTAGAGGACCAAATTGAACCTAAAAATAATAAGAGGACCAAAGTGAACCAACCCAATAAATTAGGCGACCAAAATGATAATTAAGCCTTTTTTGAAAGAAAAAATTAACAATATTAGTTTTATAAATTGATAACATGTGATTTGTAGTACTTAGAATAATTAAGATATATGAGTGATTTATAATACGGTGTACATCGTGTGTTATTATTCTTAATATATTTTATAATTTATTTTTATTCTTTTAATTCTAAAATATAATTAAAAATAAAATAGAAATATAAAATACAGAGATTTTTTTTTTATGTTTTTTTATATAAAATATTATACTATTTTTCATTTTTTAACTTTCTGTTCTTAAACATTGTTATCTCCTTTGCGTTCGGTGTATACTACACATTCTTTTCTAAACTCCAACCTCGAGACAATGCTTTTAAAATCACAATGATTAAATTTAAAACTCTTTATTTATTGTCAATTAAATTAAAATAGTTTTTACTTTTTGTTAACGTGATCTCGGATTTTTTGTATTTTTGGGTCTTTTTGACCAGTTATATGTAAAAATGAGTCGTTTGAAATTCTTTTGAAAAATATAGTTAACTCGTTATGGGAGAGGACCACATTGAAGGTGAAGTCGTCTTCCTCCAACCGATTTCATTTTTTTTTAAAACAAAGTCGTCAGACAAAAATACGATTTTTGAAATATGAGGATGAAGTCATTGGGGATGCCGGTTTCACTTCATTATAGGATGAAGTCGTCTTTGAAGATGCCGGTTTCACTTCATTATATTTCTGATCTCAAAATTATGACTCTTGCGTAGGTTATACTCCCACGCAGTAATTGAACCATTCATAATAGGCACACATAGACAAATGAGCATTCTTCATCCCATATACAAGCTCTTGAAGTCACACTTCAAGGACACAATGCATATTAATGCCTTGGCTCGACACACACTCATCAATGCTGGAAGGGTGTTAGAGAAAACAGTTTACACATTTCAGAAACCGGCTTCCCAAAGACGACTTCATCCTCACATTTCAGAAATCGTGCTTCTGTCTGACGACTTTGTTTTTTTTTAAAAAAAAATTGAAACCGACCGGGAGAAGGACGACTCCCCCATAACGACTTAATCTTGTTTCCAAAAAAATTTTCAAACAACCAAATTTTACAAATAACTATTTAAACATTTTAGAAAATACTTTATATAATACTAGCATAACACAGGCATTATCGCAGCGTATGTGTGTATGTATTTTTTAAATATGCATGATATTATATTAGTAGGTGATAATATTATAAATATTTAAATTATATTTATTAAAAATAAAGTAAAATATATTAGAACAAATAAAAGAATAATCACTGATAAATAAAGAAGAAGAGAAGAAGTAGAGACATCTGATTTTATAAAAAGTTTGTAAAAGTAACGGTCAATTTTTAAAAATTTAATAAATTATTATATTTAAAGGGTAAAATCGGTATTTTGAAAAGTGGAAACAAAAAAGAGAATCCTCTTTATATATTGTTATAGATTATTGACAGTTCATTTTATTAAAAATAATTTTCAAACTATTAAAAAAATTGTATTTTAGAAAAATAAAAATCTAATATGGAATATTTTATGTGACATATTAAGTTTGGACAAAGTTGACTATGAGTTACATTGATTTTAATATTTTATGCTATATTTTTTTTTCATTCATCAATTGAAAAAAAAAAAAAACTATCACTTGTTTTCTCCGTTGTATGAACACAATTATGTTACTTTGTAAGATGTGACGGCTTTATGTAGCAGTTGAAAAATATAATAGAAACACATATTAGAAATAAAACAGACAAATAAACGTGTAGAAAAATTAATAATTTTTGTTATTAATTATCTGTACAGATTGAAAAAACAATTATTGAAGAATAAAATATGAAAAAAATTACACAAATGTGATCAAATTTTTTCAACAATCGATGTTTTGAATTTTGAATTTTGAAAAATAAATGTTCTCTTTTTCCTTATAGTGTCTAGAAACGTAAACAGATCTCAGCCCTCCACGTTAGGAAATCAGATCATCGAACGTGGGAGAGTGGGTGAGAGTACGAACTGTATCCAGACGCACCGAAGAGGGTGTCAGTTTTTTCTTCTTCCTTGTTCGGCTAACCTTATCCTTTTATGTTCTGATTATTTGAAAGTAAAATATTTAACTATTCAATAAAATAATAGTAAAAGTAAACAAATTGATTTAATATTTATGCAAAATAATAAAATCCAAGAACATTAAATGTGTAATCTCATTAATTATTATCATTTTTATCAAAATAAGTTATTTTATAATATTAATGAACTTTAACTTTTACATTCGTTTCAATTTATTATTTTTTTTGAGTTTAAAGGAAGTGTAAGATAATTTTTTGATAACTAGTTAAATGAGTAATAATGTTTTCAATGATATCTATGGATGTACATATTTTAAAATTGTGTAAGTTTACTAATAATAAAAGAACTACAGATAATATAATGAAATGTATAATCTATAATAATTTAAAATTAAAATGAAAATGATTCTCTTAGATTATAAGAAATAAATAAACTGGAATTTGAGTTACTAACTCAATTTCTAGGAGCATAACTTGAATGAAATTTAGTCATTTTTTTTCCCAATTCAACCAACTTTATTCGAATATTCAACAGTTATCGTTAATTAGTATGAACTGGAAAAGGTTATTAGGTGGAATAATGAGCAAATTTATAATATTTTAAAAACTTCAAAGTATTTTCAATATATTACATAATACTATTTATAAAATAAACCATAAAATTAGTTTTCTAGTACATTTTTCATAAAGTTTACATTCTTATTATAAATTCATTAATTTTAAAATCCATAAATTCATCATTCAGTCTAATTTTAGTTATATTATACTAAACAAAATCTAACTCAATTCAATAATTTAACCTAAGTCAAAAAAATAAATATATCAGGTGCAACCACGAGAGGAAAATGACATTCATGGCCACTTAATTTCTTGACTTTTGAGTGTTCACACACACTCATTTCTCAGAGCTTTGTTTGGTCAACATCTGCAACAAAATTTAACCTTAATCACTGCTACTAATGGTTTCTTTGCTCTTAAATCAGACTCCAACAGTTTGAAACTGCTTGGAACTTACCTATAATATTAGTTTATCTTTAAATCAAAGTTAAAAAAGTCACATAACACATTTTATCCTCACTAATTCATTACTTAATAATGCTCAGATTTATCCTTGTTTCATCTCTTTCATCCCCATTTTCTCATTTTGACCCAGATGATCAACAATTGAACTTTCCCTTTGAAGATTCCTGCACCTTTAATGCTGTAGAATGAATATATATATATATATATATTATGTTTAGAAATATTCTGATGGTTAAGCTTTGAACCAGTTAAGTGTTGTTATTATAATGTGATGAGGTGTGTAATGTTGTAGAATTTGTTTTAATTTAATGGCAACCATACCCGTTGGACCTAATAATAATAAATAGACCAATTCATGGTAAAACGTTACCTACCTCATGTGATATTTAACTCTCTCTGATTCTTATTTTTTGATGTTAGAAAATAAACATAGTTTGAAATGAAGTGTTATAGTATAGTCAATGTTACAGGGTTATGACAGGGATCTATGCTGGCAAAGCTACTACTTCTCAAGATTTCATCACTTATAACGTTCTTCTTCGGCAATAGTAGCTTTCACTTGCTCTCCAATTTGGAAGGACCCAAATACATGTGGAAAACACGAGTCTATGAATTAGGGTTTGTTCTTTGCTCCTTCACCACACATTTTATTCACCTTTTGTTGCTTTTATTTTCAAACTGTATTAACACCACTTCTTTAATATAATTCATTTTACTTTATTAAAAGTTGTAAAATTAGTAAAAAGAAAATGAGAGGTAGAGTTCATCATAATTTGTGATTTTCAATATGTTTTGATTTATATACAAATATAGGTTAAATATGTTTTTATCCTTTAACTTTTAATGAAAATTGAAATTAGTCCATCTTCGAAACTTTGGACTAATTTAGTCCACTGTCTTTAAAAACTATGTGAATTTAGTCATTTTAACAAAATTTTGTTAAGTTTATTTGACGTTTTAAATGCGTTTCACAACTAAACATTGAAGCAAAAATAAGTTAAACAAGATAAACAACTAAAGTACTACCATGAAATGTGTTTGAATGTCAAATAAATTTTAAAAGAATTTGGTTAAAAGGACTAAATACACATATTTTTAAAGTTGGGAGACTAAATTAGTCTAAAGTTTCAACGAAGAACTATTTCCAATTTTTATTAAGAGTTAAATGACAAAAACATATTTAACCTTAAAAATATATATTAAAAAAGGGTTGCCAGTACTTTTTTTCTTCTTCTTGGTCAATAATTTAGACAATGTACAAGTCATTGATATATGTGAAACCAGACTTGTTTAATATAACTGATATTAGATTTCAGGTGCTATAAGTTAGATTGAGATTGAGTTTTATGAATGAAAAATATATTGCTGATTAAGAAAACATATTATTAAAAGTGATTAATTGTTGTGTTCTTTAATGGATTGATAATCATTTTATTTTGACAAAAATAGGTATTGGTTTCTATATTTTAACATTTTATTAACTATCGTTTTAATTTCCATGTGGTTTTTCTGTAACATCTTAATCCAATTTTATTAATTACGAGAAGTGAATGTAATTAATAATTAGAAAAATATAAAAGCAAAAGCTGGGTTTGAAAATAGAAACTGAAAATGAATTTTGACCCTAGTTTGAAAAGCCTAAAAGATTTTAGAATTTTGTTTTGGGTGGCACGAAGGCACCGTGTGTGCTCATTTTGATGCCGACAGTCTCCAAAAAAGTTTCTATATTACTCCATTTCAATCAACAAAATTGTCATTATGTTCATGTCTTCATTCCCTGCTTAATCATTATTTCCACACTCATGCCCAACATGACTATCTAATTAACACAACGTTTTCAACAACACATGAGTTAACCACAATTTATTTATATATATATATATATATATATATATATATATATATATATATATATATATATTAAAAAAATCATGATAATGAATGTCACTCACCTTGAATATTTCATCTCTTGGATTGTGTATATTTCTATTATCTTTTAAATGTTTTTGGATAGTGGATGTTTGAGAAAATATTTTATTTTGGTTTATGCTGCTTTGTGAAAAAAATATACAGGTTTAAATGTGAGAATTACAATAAAACAGAAAAATTATTTAAAAAAAAGCAGTAGAATAGGCTTCGATTATGACCAAGACCAAAGCAAAAAGGGACTCTATGACCTCGGTTCACTAGGACCCGAGGCAGAAAATCAATCTTATGGCTTCGAATTTTTTACAACCAAAGTATAAAAGGGACTCTATGGACTCGGGTAACAACCGAGGCCAAAAAACCTCTTTTGGCCTCGTCCCAATATGCCTCGGTTCCAAACCCGAGGCAAAATGAGGAAAAGAACCGTTGTCAAATTCTCTTTCTGCACTGATGTAAGTGTTTTGGTATATTAAATAAGTTTTATATCATTTAAAAACTAAGGTCAAAAATAGTTTAAATATTCTTTTTTTTCATCAATTTTTTAAACACAAAATCCTAATGAAATTCTACGCATTACGGTGAAGAATATCTTAAGATTAAATATAAATTTATAAGTTACTTTCGTATAAAAGGAGATCCTGAAGTCCCAATTGGTTTTTAAGGTATATCTAAATCAAAACTATTTTATTTAGTGTAAAGTAAGGGTCATGTGATTGTCCCCACACTTTTTTTCTTGTTTTCTTGTTTTTGATGTAGAAAAAGGAAAATGATGTTTGAAATTTGATTACTCCGACGCTTGATGATAAGTATGGGCTACTACACTTCCTTATTGTGGTCCTACTCTCATATACCTTAACTCCGCTTCATAACTTTAAAGGTGATGAACTTTGTAAGAAACTTTAATATATATGATTCCTTTGATTCATAAAAAACAAAACCAATTCCCATCAGTTACACCTTATCTCCTCTTTATTTGATACCAACATGATTTCCTCATGTACGTGTGTGAATGTGACTTTTTCATCCTCTCCTCAATATAATTATAATATAATGACAACAACAGCTATATACAAATAAAATAAAATAAATAATAATAATAATAATAATAATAAGGTTTGTATTACCATCACTGATATAAACCGAGAATGATATAGAGTTTTGTATTTTTTGTCTGTTTGGTATATCACAAAATGAGAAAGAGATTTTTTTCAGGTGTAACTACCAATCAGGGGCACTTTCATAATTTTTTTCTTGGTCTTTGTTTAATGTTTGAATGTTATAAAAATCAAAAGCTAAGATGTAAAGAGACATTTGACGCTTTAGAGAAGGTTCTAGTCCAACAAGTACTTGTGTGATATTTTGTTTCTGCTGTTAAGGATATTTACTAATTTATCTTTTCTATATTTTCTTTTTCCTAGTTCAAAATTACTTTAATCAAGATTTGAATTTTCGTAACGTTACTTTCAATATAAAATTAATTCTATTTAGAAGAAACTCGTTATTTTCATTTCTGCTGCTGGTTTTAACAAACAATTAAACTCTAATCAAATATGTTAAATAGACGCAACTATTTCTTCATCGGATTTCATTATTATAGTATTATTACAATCTTTTCTGACGTTTGATTTATATGGTTTAACTGGCCAAAATTTGAGCATAATTACTAAAAAACTATAATTACAATTTTGATTTTGTGATTTTAGTCTTACATACTTACTCAACGGGATCTTGACTAATATTTTTTAGAAAATCAAAATAATATATTTAAAATATATAAAATTTAATTATTGTTATTAATACAATAAAAAAGACATAATTTAAAATAAAAATAACTATAAAAAAATCAAACATGTCTACAAAATTATTTTTCATTTCTATATATATATATATATATATATATATATATATATATATATATATATATATAATTATGGTTTCTTAACTTAAAAATCCACAATAAACCAAATTCTTAATTTTAAATGTAAATTTTGTATATTTTAATGATATAATTAGTGAATATCTTAGGTTTATAATTTAATTAAAAAAAAACATATACAAATTTGAGTAACAAATACAAATTAAATATTTTTATAATCTAAACAGTAATATGAGGCATAAGTCACTTATTTAAATAGACTTACATTGCGTGTTACTACTATTACATGAAAAATTTACTAAAAAGAAAAAAAAAAGAAGAAATTGAAAAAATCATAAAAACACACCGAACCTTGATAAAATTATATTACACATATAGCCAAAAAATACTTATTATGAAAAAAATTAAATATATAAATGGAATACGTTCCAATAATCAAATTCATCAACATATAGTGAAATTTATCATTAATTAACTCTCTCACATTTCAAAAAAAATAAAATAAAACTCATTATTGTTTTTTAGTGAGTCATTTCTTATAAGCACATTACTTTATTCATTTTAATTATTAGTTAATTCACAAAATTTAATGTTTTTAACATATTATCATGTCAAAGTGAGCTAACCTGCCTTCAAGGGTTGGCTTACCACAGGGTGAAATAAAAATGAGTGAGTTTAATTCGACTCACTTTTTGGTGTGTCAAAATTTTTGTAACCCGACTCGATCCACCATGAGTTGGTGGGTTACTAGTTTGACCAACTAAAGGATGTTTTGTACTTCCAAATTATTCTTACCAAAAAGAGCTTGAACCTTCTTAGGTGAGGAGGAAGGACTACATCGTAAGCTCATGATAAGAGGATGGAAGATCCTCCTACAGAAGATTCTTCGACGCTCAAATCAGTAAGAGCATGAGTAAATTTATTATGGATTACATATGTTTTTAGTGTCTAAACTTGGACGTGAAATTAAAATTCGTCCTTGTTTGAAACTTTGATCCTAACATTCAAAATGAATGGATATGGTCCATTTAACCCAATGATATTAATTTTTTTATGTATTAACCAACATTCCAAGTTGTCATTTGAGCTAGAATTTATCAAATGGTATAAACAATCTAAACACCAACCCAAAACACCACTTGACATGTTAAAGAAAATTAACGCAATAAGATTAAAAAGACCATATCAATTCATATTTAAAGTTTGAGGACCAAATGTATCAAAGTTTAGAACAAGGAAGAATTTCAATTTCGCATTAAAGTTTACTAAAAACATATTTAACTCATTTATAATATGTGAATAGATAAGGGAAAATATGATACTTCCTACGAGAATGTTCTTCTTCTATAGGTGGACCTAAAATATAAATATAGATTGATATGATTATAATGTTGATGGGCATGATATTGGTCATTATATAATATAAAGTTGTAGAATCATAATTAGTGCCTATGGCTACATTTATTATAGGATAATTAAGACATATCGGGGAAATATTATTTCGATATTCTTATCATATTACGCTTGATCAGGGGAGGTAAGCTCCCCAAGCTCAGAACTTTATATAAGTGAACAAGTTCAAAAGTGGTATGTGCTTGATAACTGAATTGGAGTGGTACTCATCCATAGTTAGATAAGAACTTGGACAATGGTGAGTTTGTATCGACAACTAGGCTTTGAGTGTTTCGTAGTCACATTATACTTGTCATTTATATAGGGTGGAACATTAATGAGAGGTTTTACGTCTTGTTCTTCACATTTGAACGTGTCAACTAATGGCCTTTAGATATTCACCATGTCAGCGAGTGGGACCAATGCATCATTACTTGAAGTGACGTATTTGTTCTTGGAGAGTTTTTTGTATAACCTTTTCACTTCTCTTGTAACGTTTAAATATCGTTTCATTTTCCCCTTATTTTAGAAACCTTAAAAAGTTTCAACTTTTTGGGCTTTTCAACTAGCAGTCATTTTTGTCGCGTCGAACCTTCATTATCATTTTTTAGGTAAGTTCACAATGTTTATTTCTTTGTTTGATTCCTCCTTTGAAAAGCCTTCCTTAATGGAATAAGATTTTGTTGAAATGGTTTCTTTGAGTCATACAAACTCAGCTCCCCTTGAGGGTGGTGGAGGTGAGGCATTTTCCTTACGTATGGTAATGGCTCCTTTAGTGGTCATTGTCAGCCCTGCAGTGGTTGTCATGGGAGGCGTTGGAGAACATGAATGTGTGGATTAGGGAACTTCTAAACCAACTTTAAAGAAAAGGAGGAAAGATAAGTTTCCCCTTGTTTTAGATCCAAAATATCACTAGGTGCTTTGTGAGGTTGCTTTTTATTCCTCTATTTTTACAACCCAAGAGTCTGTTGATGAGTTTGTTTCTAGTTTCTAGTTATCAGTTAAACATGTGTCTAAGATTAGTTAGATGTCTCTGTATAGTTCCCGTCACGGTCCTTTATTTATCATATATACCTCGTCCTTTAAATACTTTAAAGATAGATTTTCAAACTCAAAAGCTTTCCTCGGGATCTGAATAAAAAACTTTTCTTGAGTTTCAACTGTGTTCCTATCTTTCCCCTTATTTGGCAATGACCTCGAAAGTAAAATTCTAAAGCTTCTCAATGTTTTAGTCCTGGGGTCAAGATGGACATTGAAATACTAATGAATCAGCCTCGTCCTCTAAGTAGTATAACTCTTCTGAGGGTGTCTTATGCTGAGAACTTGCACTATCTTTTGTTGGGTAAGACAATGAATTTGCACTAGGTTTTTGAACTTATATTGGTTTCTCATTTCTCTTCTTATACATATATCACATGCAAATACTTTGTTTTCAAGAATATATTTGACAAGGTGGGGAGCTTGAGCTTCATGGAAATCTTTTTGCTGCCTTCTAGAGATCAAAGAAGAGGAAGAACATTAGAGGAAATTGAGCCAATATTTTTTAGTAGTCAGGTTGGAGACGTGGATCCGACTATGGAGGATGATGTGTAAATAATCGATGGAAATTTGATTGTTGATCCATCAAATGCAGGCACCTCGAGTCATGGCATTTCTCCTCATGTTGAAATTGATTCAGCCTCCTTAGCTTTTGTTTAAGGTGTGTCTTCTGTTGTTGTTGCCACCTAGACCACAATGTTGACTTTTTGGCAAGGTGGCCCTTTTCCTTAGTTGATCATGGTCTGGTTATGACTTTGCCTCCTAAGGCTACACAAGGAGTAAGCTTGTGCCAAAAATTATTTGGTCTTCTTATTTGGAGTCAGGAAATGAGGCCCTTGACTCGCATGGATCATGTGTCCATGGTCGCTTCAGTTCAAATTCTTTGTGGCATGTGAATATGAGAGCACATCACATAAGAGGTTATGGAGATGTTGCAAATGACAAGAACAAGATTAAAGATTGAGAGGTTGTGGTGTCACACCTAAAGGAAACATTGTCCAAGGTCCATAAGTAAGAGAAGAAAATGAAGGATGCCGAGAAAATTGCCTGACATTTGGAGGAAGATATGGCTAAAACGTTGAAGTCTCAAACTAATATGGCAATGAAGATTTCTAAGGTAGAGGCTTGAAATGTGAACATAGCCAAATCGCGTATGAAGAGTTATGTCAAAGGTTTCATGAAAGTTATGCGGTAAGTTGTTTACTTCTCTCTTTTTATTGATCTTGCCAAGTTCAACCTTTCTAAGGATGTTGTTCAAAATGAGTTGGTTGATGATTAGGTTGTTTTTTATAAGATTGTTGCACATTTTGCTTTACTTGTTGTAAAGACCTAAACAATTTTATGAATGCTTATAACATGCCTTTTTGGTGGATTTACCTTCATCTTGAGCTGTGTTTGGTCGATAAAATAATTATTTCTACATTGGTGGGGACAACTTCTACCATTGTCGGTAGGGACGAGTTCTTCTACCTTGGTGGGGACAACTTCTACCATTGTCGATGGGGCTAAGTTCTTCTATCTTGGTACAAATAACTTTTTACCATTGTTTGTAGGGACGTGTTCTTCTACCTTGGCAAGGATAACTTTTACCATTGTTGGTCGGCTTGGTATGGATAACTTCTACCATTGTCGGTAGGGACATGTTATTTTACCTTGGTAGGAATAACTTTTATCATTATTGGTAAGGACGAATGCAACATCGAATATATTTTTAGTGTAATAATTGAGTAAATATTGTTGACAACTTTGCAATAAATAAATATTAAATATATTTTCTTCTAGAAACGTGCCTTGTTAAAACCTCACTTGGTAAATAACTCTTTTGGGATAAAACCCGAGTTGAGTAAAATTAGTAAATAATTCCATCTCAACTGTAATACATTTTTAAATGTGTAGTGTTCCAAGTTTTGGTATAAATTTACCATTTAACTCTTCAAGGTTGTAAGCTCCGTTTTGAATGGAATCGAAAATTATGAATGATCCTTCCTAGTTAGCTACTAATTTACCTTTGCATTTTCCTTTCCTAGATTCCCCTAGTTTTCTCCACACAAGATCGCCTTTATGTAAGGGACGCTCTCGAATTCGGGTGTTATATCTACGGGCAATTCTTCCTTTAACCACGACTTCCCTTACTCTTGCTTCGTGGATTTCACGTATAAGTTCTAACTCATCTCTTAAGCTGGAACTGTTGTCATTTTCATCAAAGTGTCATTTTCGCCAAGAAGTTTCATTGAGTTTCACTATAATCATGGCATCAGTGTTGTACATTAATTAGAATGGTGTTTCACCTATTGTTTATTGAGGGGTGCAATGATACCTCTACAGGATATTAAGTACTTCATTAGCCCAAATGCTTTTTGTGTATCTAAGCTTCTTTCTTTTCTGCTTGTCTGTTTGTAAAGAGTGTTCTATATCCAAGAGATTTTTGTACTGGTTGGGCTGTGATCATGGATAACAACTTTGCTTCTATCTATTTTCTTAAAGTAGTTGATGGTCACGATTAGAAACTTTACTTGTCATTTTGCGATGGAAAATAGGCCGAGTATATCAATTCCCTACTTAGTGAATGACCATGGTGTGGCAATGGTGTGCAACTCTTCTTTAGGAAACTTGTGTAATGGTTCGAATTTCTGGCATTCAATGCACTCTATAGTGAAGTCATGGGCGTCTTTTTGTCGTGTGGACCAGTAATATTTAGCTCGTAGAACTTGGGATGTTATACATCAAGCTATTGAATGCATGTCACATATTCCTCGGTGAAGCTCTGCTAACATATATTGTGTTTGATCCTTGTCCAAACATTTAAGTAAGGGAGAGAAAAAATCTCGACGATAGAGTTCACCGTTGTATATTGAATAAAATGAAGCTTATCATTATATCTTCTTTGTTTCTATATTATCATCAGACAGTGTGTTATGGAGCATGAAGCTTGTGATTTATATACATGAGCTTATATACATGGTGCAACTTCTATTTATAAGTGTCACAAAAGATCCTTTGTGACCCATTACTAATTGCATATATGCTTTGAGTTAGAGTTTTTCTATAAAGGATGTTTGAATTTATACAAACACTTCATTATTACACTTCTTTTATAACTTATTAAATTATTAAATTTTATAACTTTATAATTGTCATCATGATCTCTTGTAAGATAATATTATGTAACGACATCTAAGGAGAAGTAACAAGACAAGGTAACTATCACACCGCATAATTAATTAATAGAAAAATTTAATTGTTGGGATTCAATTAAAAAGTTTTAAAATTTTGAAAAATTAATATACTACAAAAATTTAATAAAGACTCAATTGAAAAGTTGTACTGCTGCCTTCGGGAAGGATGAATTGCTCCCGAAAAGGAATCTATTGATTCTCTCCCAATTGCTTGGACTGTAGGTGCGATGATTTACTTCACGGGCGAGGTCTCTGGTTCAAGTCCAAGATGGCCCAACTGCGTCGAGAAAAAGAATAGAAAGAAAACTGACTTGACTCCTTCATGCATGTTCCACTCGGCTCGGGGGGATATAGCTCAGTTGGTAGAGCTCCGCTCTTGCAATTGGGTCGTTGCGATTACGAGTTGAATGTCTAATTGTCCAGACGGTAATGATAGTATCTTGTACCTGAACCGGTGGCTCACTTTTTCTAAGTAACGGGAAAGATTCTCAAATCTACCAAAAACTTAAAACTTAATTAAACCTTAATTTTTCTATGATTTAAACTGTGCATATCTATTCATCTAAATTGTAAATAATGACATGATCATTTAGAAGAAAAACTCAAAAACTCAAATTGTATTTATTAAAGTTATAATAAAATTTATTAATTTATTTTTCACCAAAATAGAGTGTAACTATATAAACGATAACATGTAAAATAATTTAAAAGCTGACAAGGACAATCAAATGGTAATTATACCTATGATATAATTAAATATTATTTTAATACAATGAGAATGATTATGTAAAGAGCAAATCAACTCCTAAATTTCAGAAGAAGCCTCACAAAAACAGAGGAAGAGGCTTTGGTTAGCGTTGATTATGCTCTAAACAAGATTCTATCAACAAAGGGTGTTGTTTCTCCTCTTTTCCACTGTTCTTAGGAAAACAATTTAGAATTCAATAACTTTGTCCATTCGGAGGTAACTGTCTGAACCTAAGAAACAGTGTAACAAACTTTAGAATGAATGGTTCCTACACTTCCCCACTAATCTCATTTTGCTGCGCTTTACGTTAGTGTATCACCAATAATTGGTGCTACCCAACCCCACCCTCTTTGGCCCACCATGCTATTCATTAATCATAGTAATCACATTAAGGATAACAAAACTACAATTATTTATATATATTAATATAATAATATATAGTCCCTTGTTACAGTAAAGTCCACAAAGATAATCAAAACCTACCTTCATGTGTGACATCACTGTGCTATCATCTCAGACTCCACAATTGTTCAATTCAATGCCAATCAATGGGCCAACGCGTGCAATGAGCCATAGCTATAGGGATTTATTTAACTACTTTATTCAATAAAAAATTATAATTATATTTCATGAATCATGAAAACTGTTAAACGGAGGTTTATGTGTTTGTCTTAAGCCAGACATTAACAAAACTTGAATGCCAATTATTGTATCATACAATATAGTATTTAAAAGAGGTAAAAATAATTATTCAATTTTATTTCATAAAGTATGATTTTTTTTCTACTTTAAAATATATGCTTCTTTGAAACCAAGCATAATGTTCTCATAAAACGTCACCTGTTAGGGGTTTGTGAGGACTGTGGAGAATGCTTCCGTTTTCGCTTTTGCGGTTGAGTTTCGTTGTTCAAAAGTCAAACGGTTTTAAGAGCAAAGGATTTCTCAAGCCTTCTATTCCAATCCAAACACCCTCTATGTTGTTATTTTATTTATTTATCTAATAATAATTATCAACAAAGCATGCTCTGATCGAAGAAGGGGTCCACACGTTTTCATTATTTTATAATTTTCCGTTTTTTCTTTATTTTAATAAAAAATAATTCCAAACACTAATTAGTAATGTAAAATGAAACTCTGAATAATGAATAAAAAAAGTGCGTTTGCGGAATTTATTCCGTATCGAGTGGTGGGGTTTGAATTTTGTCTCGCGAAATTCGGAGGGCATGTGGCAGAATCAGCCACAGCCAAACATTAGAGGGCGCGTTTGCCCATTTTAACCCTAATACCTCACCACCCTTTTACGATTTGGACACGCTTAGTTAAATTAAAAGTTAAATAATAAATTATAATCACCTTTAAAAATTATTTTCCAGCTCAGTCCCACATTCGTTTCTGATAATGTCAACACGTGTCAAGTGGGTGTAGATTTTAACGAACTTGGATATATAAAAATAATAGCAAATAGTATATGAAGAATATTTAAAAAACTGTAACATGCACCATAATTCATTAATAAATCTTAGAGGTAGTGATTAGTCAGTTAATCTGGTTGGTTTTTGCATAAACAAATTCATTCAACGAAGAGAGGTGGTGGTGTTAGATTGGAACAGTGATTCCAACCAAAAACAACCTAGTTTTCGATTTTTTTCAATGTCGGCGCCGGAATGTTTCACTTTTTCACCTCTGGATCTGGTTAAGGAGACGCGTTATTTATTTTTTCTTTTTTTTTTCGGTCCTTTAATAATTGATTTACTATTGGCAGCTACGGTTCACCAAAGCAAAATCAGAAAGGACTAATGGACTAATCATGTTGACCTTTTCCGTGCTTAAAGATGATTTTAATTAGCCTTAATCACCTTCTTAATTTCGTCTAAAAGTGAGGCTTTCATGAGAGTTCATCTCTCTTTATTATTAACATTAATAGTATATGCTTATTAGTTCAGAGTAGAGGGTCTACTAAAATGGCTATTTGTTAGCATGTTTTTCGTTCATGCCCTCCACATTTTGACCATTTTATTATTGTCTCCCAAATTTGGCTTAGAAGTTTCAAGGAAGTTGCAGAGAGGGTGTCAATATTCAGGCAATTTATTTAGTGGCTAGTCCATCCTACTCGTATATACACGACAAGTTGTGTAATTAAATATTCATTCATGATTATGACTTTTATACATTGTTTTCATCCAAACCAACAAAAGAATCAGCTATCGGTGCTTCACATTATAAAAAACATGTATTTGATTTAATTTTTAGAGTAAGACAGATTCATTAATTCTTCCCTCCAATTTATATCTTAATTTAAAGCCCAGCCACACTTGTGACTTCTGATGTCAAAAGGGCAAATATTTCTATATACCTTATTTAAAAAGCGAAAATCCAAAATCAGAAATTATTCCAATATTTACCTTCTTCTGACACATGTACATACTCTAATCTCCCTAATGTTATTTTCACTTCATATTTATTATATAAAGAATGATGCAGTTGTTAATTCTTAATTATTTTTTTTTTCCTGGTGATAAGATAACAGTTGTAAAGATAGGTTTTTTCAGTAGACCATGTACACATTGCCTGGTAAGAATGGAAACATTTTGGAAAGGTCTTGGAAAATTCACAACCATTTATTACTGCTTCATTCTTCTGACTTATTGGTGTGAAACTGTGAAAGGATTTGGATTCTAATTTCTCTACTTCATTCCAATATAATTATAAAAAAAAAAATATTATGAGTAATAAATTAAAGGTGGGCAATGATAGAAGCATTAGATATTATTATGATTTATTTTATTGGTCTAATTTTCAATGAGGTTAGGAAGTGATGCAAATGTGTACACAAATATTATATGAAGCAGCTGAGCCAAGCTAGCCACCAACTGAAACAACCACTTCCCACCTAAAGCTGCTAGCATTTGTAGACAAAATGAAAATTTAAGCCGCAGTAGCAGAAGTAGCAACATCTGCTTTCAATGGCACAAACAGTGGTAAGCAAAAGGAACACTTCATTTTTTGTTTTCAACTATTTCTTCCACAGATTTGAACAGGTAATGAAATGAAAATCTGCGAAAGTTAGGTTGAAGAAGCTAGCGGATAAAGTTTATTAATTATTTATTTTTAATAATATGAAAAAGTGGGGAGCCTATAGGAAGTGGGGTCCACCAGCTTTGAAAGCACTTTTTTTACCATTTCTTTTTCTCACTCACCTTCGTTTTCAAAGGGGTAGATATAGCGAAGAAACCACCCGGATAGGACATACGTCATATATATACCAATCAAAATACACGTATTTTGAAAATTAAAGCATAGGGGAAAAATACAAAGCATAAACAAAGAAAAAACAAAGCACCAATTGTAGGCTTCCTCAGCAAGTGCCTTGCACACCACGGATCTTCCACCGTGTGAGGTCTATATGCACACGCTCCTCTATTTAAACACATCACCTTCCCTTCCTTCTACTTTCTTAATACCTCTCTTCCATTTCTTCTTCTTCTTCTTACTCTTACAATTCATCTCTTCTCATATACCTATATCTCTCTTCTTTTTCTTTTGTTCCTTGTTGTTTGGTATATATATGTATGCACATATATCATACATATATATAGTATAAATTTGAGTAGTTGGTACCCATATATTTGATTTCATGGAGGAGCCTATTGTGTTGAACAAAGGTGAGGAGCCTCTAGATTTGCCTCCAGGTTTCAGGTTTCACCCCACCGATGAGGAGATAATTACTCATTATCTGACTGAGAAGGTGAAGGATAGTAGTTTCAGTGCAATTGCTATTGGAGAGGCTGATTTGAACAAGTGCGAGCCTTGGGATTTGCCGAGTAAGTTAATTGTTTGTGTGAATTTGTGAGTTTGGTTTCTGTTTTGACTTTGAAGTTTGATGAGATATTGAGAGGGTTGAGTTTATGTTTTGCAGAGAAAGCGAAGATAGGGGAGAAAGAGTGGTACTTCTTCTGCCAAAAGGATAGAAAGTATCCAACTGGTATGAGAACCAATAGAGCAACAGAATCTGGGTACTGGAAGGCCACCGGAAAAGATAAGGAGATTTACAAAGGGAAAGGAAACCTTGTTGGGATGAAGAAGACCCTTGTGTTCTATAGAGGGAGAGCTCCCAAGGGTGAGAAAACCAATTGGGTCATGCATGAATTCAGATTGGAGGGCAAATTTGCAAGTTACAATCTTCCTAAGGCAGCAAAGGTATCAAAAGTGTTCCTTTTTTTTTTTTTTTTTTTATCTTTTTACAAAAGTGTCTTTTCTGTGTTAGTTTGCCAGTTTCTTTCATCTATTATTTTCCTTTATTCATATGGTTCTAGTTTTATGAGTTTTGTCAACAAAGCTAACAGTTTTCTGTTTTTCTTTTTCTTTTTGGTATTGCAGGACGAATGGGTGGTGTCAAGGGTTTTTCACAAGAACACAGATGTCAAAAAATCCTCAATTCCTGGTCTTCTGAGGATAAACTCTATTGGCGATGATCTTCTTGATTATTCTTCACTTCCACCTCTCATGGATCCTCCTTATGGCAACACTAACCCAATTTCATCAACTAAATCACAATCAGAGGGCTACTATCTCCCCAGTTTCTCCATCAACAACCACCACCAGCTTCTCATCAAGCCAGAAGACCACCACAGAAGCTATGAGATTAATCCCACAATCAGTTACACCTCCAACCAACCCAATCTCACCAACAACGTTAACCCAATTGGAAACAACACACTCTCCTCACAACCCTCCAACATCTTCTCTGATTACTACGTGCACCAAAACAGGATCAGAAATTCCATCATGCCCAGTAGTATTGAAGCCTCGGGTTTCGGTAGCAACCACGATCAAGCTATCCTTAGAGCATTTGCAGCCAAGAACAACGAGCACTTGCAAGATGGAACAATTCTCCTGGAGAAACAGTGCAAGATGGAACAATTCTCCTCTAACCACTCGCAAGACACGGGGTTGAGCAACGACAGAAACACGGAAACATCCTCGGTGGTTTCGAAGCAGGACAACATGGGAAGAAATCGGACATTGTACGAGGATCTTGAAGGTCCTTCTTCAGTTGCACCTCTCTCAGATTTGGAATGTCTGCAGTGGGATGACTACTGAAGAAGTAGAAGAAGAAGAAAACAAGAGAAAATTACATAAAAATCAAGTTTGCAGATCCATGGGTTTTTCATTCTGGGATCATCGTCGTGCATAGTAATTAATCATCACATACTTTTCTTCTTTCTTTTTTCGTTTGGTTTTAAACAGTCCTCTACATACTGATTTCATCATCATCATAAACGTGATCATACACATTATTGTTAGACATGATATATAGGAAAGTTCTTGGGTATACATACACTGTATAGATTTATGATACCCAGGAATTTTCGATGTTAGTTTTTGTATTCATAGGTATTATCGAGGGGAAGAACTTGATGAATCGTGTACATCTATATTCTTTTGTTATATTAGTGGCTTTGTTTTTTTATTCTTTTTCTTTCCATATATATATCTTTCAGCTATTCCAAGTTCAAACAAATCAGAATTCTCTTTGTATTAAATCTAGTTGAAGTTTTCCCATTTCTTATTATAGATTATTTAGCACTCCTTATAAATTACCCTTTGATTTCTTCTCCTGCATAATATATTTTTATACGCTGTCGAATATGTATTTGTGAACTGTGACACCCCACCAACAGTGAGGAGCATTAATTCCTAAGAAAAATTGTGCATTTTGTTTTCTTTTCTCTTTTGCCAACCTGTGAATTTAAAGCTTCCATTCTCCTAGCTAGCTAGTGCCTACCTCTAAAAGACGACTATTGTTTCCTTTCAAAATTTCATGAACACCGCAACAAATGGTGTCTTTCATAAGTTTTGGTCTTGTCACCAAATTATTACTGAATTGAAAATGATAAGTATGAGGGTAGCACGATATGTTTGAGATATTTTTTTTTTATCACAGTAAGCTCTGTGATTAATAAATAAACTGTTTTTAAGGGCATTAATGATACTTAACTAGATTTGGTTAGTACATATAAATGGAGTAATGAATATGTTATGCTGGAATCTGAGTGAGCACCGATTTGTGTAGCATGTGATGTGAATAATTCCCCGAAACTGCGCATAAGATGCCTCATGTGGAAGAGCATTTCCCAAATATTATCATGTGTTGCACGGACCAAAAAGGAAAACGAAACGAGAGAACAAATTTTGAAATTTTTATCAGAAAGAAACAAAATAACATTTGTGTTTTGTTTTTTAGTTTTCTTTAATCTAAATCAATAACCCATTAATAAAGCAAATATATCTTCTGTGATTTTTTACACACTTTATTAGAATATTTTATTTTATTTTAGATTATTTGTTATTTTTTTCAAACTCTTATTAATTATATCAAATTAACCTCATTAAATTGTTAAAAGAAATTGAATTCAACATGTTATAAAATAACACTAGAGCTGTAGAAAAATAGAAACAGACAAACATGTAGATTTTGTTAAATAAAAATTATTTCTTCCATTGCATTTCTTACATTTTCAATCGATAAAAAGACAAAGTAAATATAAATTTTAAAATAATTATTATTTATTGTAACACACGCTTTATACTTGTCAATTTGTAATTGAATGTCATTGAAGAAACATCTATATATTTCTTGTAAATAAAAATGATTAGGTGAATCAGTTCAATAAACACTACAAGAAAATAGATTCAGAATTTTTTTAAAAGCATATTCAAACAAATTTGCAGGAAAGAAAATATAATCATAAGAAAAAAAATCCTTAAAAATTACAAAGTAATGATTGACAAAAGTTGGTGGATAAGTTACACCTATAATATAATTACCCAAAACACTATTTTTTTCCTAAAATATACTGCTATTCATATTTTCTCTTTTCTCATTCAAAACAAACCATAAGAAAAGCACATCAACCATAAATTCTCCCCAATGATAATCACGCACTAACTGTTCATGTGACCACAATAGAGGAGGCTTTGAATTTCTGCAGCAACACAATGGCAGATGTCAGAATATCTTGACCAAGAATGAACCAATTATAAGAGTACTCTGATTTTTAATATGCAGTGGTATACTGCACTGCATGTACTGTATCTTAATTTGTTGCAGAGGAAGGACTATTATTATAAAGGATCCAAACATTTTTTATTGGTTCCAGCCAGAATCTTTTGCCGAAAGAAATTAACCTACACACAACTAACCATGTCATAGGTTTAGCAGTGTTCTAAACACGTCATAGGTTTTCTGTCTTAGGTACTTTATAAATCTTGTTAATATGTTTTAAAAACATTAAAAATAATATGCACATACCCTACATAAGAAGATCAACTTTTTATGAGACCGATAAATGTTGTGGTTAGGTATCATATTGTGGTATGTTGCAGAAACTAAATATAACAGCAAAACGAAACTCATAGTTACTTCAAATTTATGGGTTTGGAAGAAAAATACTTATCCATGTTTTTTTCTTACCTTTTGTGTATGTGGGGGTGTGTGTGTGTTAGGCAGATTAATAATTGAGTGTTGAGGGATAAGATGATATGTGAAAGGTAGAAACAGATGCATGTGTGAATGTGAGAAGATGAGAGGCAGAAAAAGAGGGATGAGTTTGTAAGCAAAGGCTAAAAAGGGTAGATAGGAAGCACCGTAGAGGTGGCGGAGGAAGAGGATAAGGGTATCGGTTATTGGAAGAGAAGAAAGGTTTTTCCATATTCATTCATGTGATGTGAGTTTGGAGTTTTTTTCTTTTCTTCTTTTATCATCAATGATGGAGATTATATGTTATGTGCCTATTATTTTCCATTCAAAGCAAAGCGTTGAATCAGGTTTTATGCTTGCGGGGAACTTAACTGCACTTTTATGGCTGTGCCTTTTGGCTTCTTCCATCGATCATAATAATAATAATAATAATAATAATGCACTGCTACTTCTTGCTTCATCCACCTTCGTGCTTTGTTTCTTCTTTCATGGGGCCGAAAAGTAAAGCAAAAACGAAAAGGTATAACATATGTGGGAAGCAAAGTAACAAAGTGAGCAATATTCGTTAATCATTACGATAAAGACTAACTTTCTATACTTCTTTTTCTAAAAGATCTTCAAATTCATCTTTAAACCTGGAAAAAGAAAAGAAAACAATTCATACATATATGTACATATGTAAACAAAAATCTTATTCTCGTTTCCTTCTAATTTTATGGTTCTGGTTGTGGATACTTTTCCCACAATCAAACTCAAATTTTTAAATTTTATTATTATATTTCTCTCTAATTTGTGGGTTTTAATGTTTATTTTATTACATACTGGTTGATATAAAAATATGAGATTTACATATAAAAAAATGGGGGTAAGTGGGATAAAAGTAATTGAAGTCAAACCTAAATAAGTATTTGATATGTTTTATAATCCCATAGTCCAAATTTAACATCTTGCTTGTCTCATGTCTAACCTTTTATAGAATTTAGCTAACTAAGTATTAGAGAAAGTCTAGTAGACTTTCTAATTTATTATCTTCTTTGTGAATATCAAAATGATGAAAAAAAAAATTATCACCTTAAAATAAGCTACTGAGTAGGTCTATTCTTAAACATGTCAATGTAGGCCTACGAGCTAAAATGTCTATCACAAAGAAAAAAAAAAAGTCCTATAAATTTATGGGCTAGCTGATTTGTCATTAAACAAATAAATAGACTAACGAAACATTTACAATTACAAAAGCATGCTCCATTTTTTAGTCACTATAAAACTAGCTCAATAAATAATTTTTTTATTAATTATTAAAATATATGCATTATATTTTATATTTAATATTAACATTTTATTTGAAAACAATATTATCCAAAAGCAGTATTTTCAAGTTTAATACAGCATACAAAAATATATATTGCATATTCAGATTCCGCATGAGGTGATTGCAATACTAAATATATACAAGATATATATATATATATATATATATATATATATATATATATATATATATTCGACAACTGTTCCCATAAAACTATTTATTTAGATGTTAAAAGACGATCATAAAAAAAATCAAAAAGAATATATAAAACAATAGTGAATTATTTATTCAATTTAAATATATAATAACGCTAATACATGTGAATAAGTACACATCGTCTATCCATAGTTACCTATTTCATCAACACAGATATATTAGGAATAACTATTTTTAGCAGACTAGTATTAAGTTCAAGTTTCTTGTCATAATTTCCAATTTTCTTGTTAATTTATCCACTTTTGGTACAGATTTCATCTAACAAACTCTTATAATTTCTCATATATTTTGTCGATTATATGATTAAACCCTGATTTGATGTTAGAAATTTTTACTGATTCTTATCACATGATATGTTTATCTATATGAATGTATAACTTAGAACTTTATTGAATTTTCTAACTTAATACTCACATAAAACATCAATCACTCACCGTTACCTCTTTGATTATCAATGAAAAAAAAAATGTCATCATGAAGAACATCAACATTTTTATCCTTTGGAAATTACCTCTTGCCAATAGATAAATAAGATCAACACAATCAGCACAAAAATATAACATAGAAACTCCAAAACTTGAGGAAAATGATGACCGTTGTCTAATGACAACCAGAGAATAACACAATGTGAAAAATTTTATAACACATAAACCACTCTCCCATGTCATTTGACCCCAGGTATATTTACACTCTCCAAAGTAAGAATTTAACACAAACTTCATAACACTATATTACAAGAGTATAAGAAAAGTCAAATAGAAGCTTAAAGTGTTTTTGACTATATATATAGCCACTAAAACCATGAACTTAGAGTGCTCTATATATAGCCACTATATATCACCCACATCATTGCTTATCCTAGACGATGTGAGACTTTACAAGATGTATTATTTTCATCAACTCAACAATCACCATGATTAAAATATACACAACTTCCTTTTTATCTCCATTGTCTACACCAACAACCATACTCCACCATAAAAAGATTATACTCACTAGGAATTAAACCATTCTGAGATTTTATTTCACTACACACCAACAACAATGCTAACCAATGCTTGTGTATATCATCACACCCCACACTAATATTAATTAATTTTTGTGCATAAACATCACACACCATGCATCAGTGCTAACCAATGCTCGTTTGTAATTACCACACACCCTACATCAATATTAGCCAATGTTCGTGCATAAATACCACACACCTACATCAATGCTGTCAGTTCTTTCATACTAGCTATTTTTAGCCGCCCTATTTCCATTTAATTAAATGAAAGGGCTATCAGAGGTTCAATTCCTTTATCTTCTCTGGGTTGGGATTTATCATAGCGTAATGCATGTGTATAATCACCACACACCCTGCATCAATATTAAGTAATGCTCACACACCTTGCATCAATGCTTACTAATGACCGTGTATAACCACCACACACCCTACATCAACATTAGTCAATGCTCCTGCATAAATACCACACACTTTGCATCTATGCAAACCAAACTCCATGTGTAATCACCACACACCCTACATCAATATTAGCTAATCTCCATGTATAAATGGTTAAACTTCATAAATGTGTAGGCAAAATTGTGTGTTCTTCTATTGGAAAATAATCATATATATATATATATATATATATATATATATATATATATATATATATATATATATATATATATGCATTTATTCTATAAGTGGATATCCTAATAAAAGAGAATAACAATTACAATACAAAACTACAATTACAATCACATAGACTTTGCTGACTTTAAATGTCCAGCTATCATATGTTATCAATTTGTTGGATTTGATCACCATATATTTTTCCAATGATTTGGTTAATAAGTTTGCAATATGATTAAAAGTTCAAACACGAGGAAGAGTGATAATTCTATGATCATATGCTTCCTTGATTGAGTGACAGTCAACCTCTATGTGCTTTATGTGTTCATGGTAAACTAGATTTGTTGCAATTTTTATGGCACTTATGTTGTCAGCATGTAATGGAGTAGGTTATGATTGAGAGAATCCAAGCTCTGTTAGAAGACCACGAAATCATTTCAGATTGTGCAGCGAACATTGTACAATATTCGACTTCAATAGATGACTGAAAGACTTGATCTTGTTTCTTACATTTGCAGGGAATCAAAGATTTCCCACAAACATACACCAACTAGAAGTATATCTCCTCGTATCTCGACATCCAGCCCAATCAACATCATCGTATGCTTGTAGTTTGAGAGATGAACTCGTTTGAAAAGATAAACCACAATTAGAAATGCCAAGGAGGTAACGTATTATGTGTTGCACTACTGAAAGGTGGAAATGACTAGGAGATTGCATGAACTTATTTATTGCGTGGACAACAAAAGAAATAACTAGGTGAGTGATGGTTAGGTATATAAGACTACTAACTAGCTTGCGTTAAAAGGTAGGATCTTCAAGAAGGTCACTTTCATCTCGTCTATATTTTACATTAACTTCCATAGTGTAAGACCCGGGAAAAATTAGAATAAAGAGAAGCACATGAAAATAGATTTGATGGCTTGATTAACATAGTTGAGTTATTTAAATTAATTATTTTCTAGAAGTATTACATATTGAATAATTATTTGAGTGATTTAAGTTATTGTTGTATTTATTTTAATTATTAATATTATATTTAATATTGAGTACATGTGTTTATGAATTTATAATGTACGCTATGTTATGAGAAAGCAATTGGCTTGGTGGTCGGTGTGTGTGTTGTTGTGCAAAAGTGAAATGGTTCAACTCAAGGTAGCATTGAAATGGTTAAATTGTGTTTTTCTTTCTCTTCTTTCTGGTGGGGCCCACGAAACTTTTCCACATTAAATTTCTCTCTCCTCATTTCATGTGCAGTTCCATATTTTTTTTTACGTTGCTGTCATATATTTTAGAAGAATTAAAACAGCCAGAATACTTATCTTTAACTTTCCAAATTTTCTTTTGAGTTTAGGTTTGGGTTAGGGATAAAAACCCTTAGTTTTAGGTTTATTAAGAGGGAGAGAACGAGAGTTGGAGAAATGGGAGAAACATGGAGAGGGAAAGAAGAGGCTGCGGGAGAAACACTTAGTGAAGAACCAAATCCAGGTAGGGGAAGCTGAGTTTGCTTTCTGTGTTGTTTGAAGCTTAACTTTTATACTCTTTTTCTCTTTTATGGTTGGATGTATATATGGTTCGTGTGGTTCTTCTATGATGTATGTACACAATGCTTGAATGCTCTTGTATGAGGTTTTCCGTACCTAGAGACCTAGTTATGACTCTTTCACCTGTGTGAAGCAGTGAAAAGGGGTCCTCTTCGCCTGTGTGAAGCAGTGGTAGAGGATTGGTTCGAGTGTTGTATCCTTTCGCCTATGTAAAGCACTGGGGAGGGGAAAGATGTTTCACCTTATTTCGGCTTGTTGCAGTATAGTACCCGATGTGCGATGCATCGATGTTTTTACTCATAATTCCTTGAGGAATAAGGGAGACAGTCTGGCTGTGATAGTGGGACACATCGAACAATCTATTTTTAGGAAACTAGATGTTGTTGTGGGGTGTCGCAACCTAAATCACGACGGGATGACGAACTAAAAAGAAATTAATTTGGAAAAAGATATTAGAAGTTGCCACCATAATTTATTCTGGAAAACCATAAAAATAATATAAAGTCTACGAAAACCAAATTTAGAGTCCGGGAGTCGGTTACGTGTAGGGAAGGTATTAACACCCTACAGCGTCCGCCCAAAGGTGGTACCTTTAATTAAATTTGCAAAAGAGATGTGTTTATTTTATATATTTATTTTTCCCAAAAATAAGAAAATATTGAACAAACATATATTTTGAGTGAAAGGGACCCGACAAGGGTTAAAACCTTGGCCCTACGTATTCTCATTAAAAATGAGAAATCAGGGCTACGTAATTCTTTATAAAACTATTTGAAAATGATTTGGAAAATAAATCAGGGTTACGTAGTTCTTTATAAAACTATTTGAAAATGATTTGGAAAACCTTTTGATTTTTGGGAAGTGAACCTGACAAGGACTTGCTCTACTCCTACGTATCTCCATTCACAATGGAGAATCAAGGATCACGTAGTTCTTGATAAAAAAAAGTTTGATTAGAATATTTAATTTTTTAAAGTTGTCTTTTGACATTTTTGAAAATAAATGTCATGCGACGCGAGCGGCCGGGTTAACACTAAAAATATTTTTTATATTTTGTATTTTTGAAAAAGAGTGTCGTGTGACGCAAGCGGTCAATTAGAGACCAAAAACATTTATGTGATTTTTGAAAAGGAGTGTCGTACGAGCGGTCAATTAGACACCAATTTTTTTTTTTTTTAAAAAGAAGTGTCGTGCAACCCAAACGGTCGATTAGACACTAAAGGATAAAATATAGAAAAATAATTTTAAATTTTTATTTATTCTTATTTTTATCATTTTTGGAAATTATTTTAATTTTTATTTCAATTTAAAATATTTTGAGAAAATTATATGATTGAAATGTTAGATTTAATTAGAAAAAGGTAAAATTGAAACTAGAAAGTGAAAGTACATAAGTAAATATGTGGGTGCAATTAGAAAAACTATACACATGGGAATGTGGTGCATATAGAAAAACACGTGGTGGACAAGGTAAACACATCCTAGCCTAAAATAAAGAAATTAAAAGAGTGGGGTGTGTGATTAGTGAAAATGAAGGTACATAAGGTAAAATAAAACTTAATGTATGGGGTGTAGAATTATTTAATTGGAGAATGCATGAAGTAAATAAATAAACATAATCCAAATTAAAAGTGGGGGTACGCAACTTAAATTATGGAGGTGCGTGAAGAAATGAATCTACCAACCTTACATAATAGGGGTGCGCGAATTAATTATGGTAGTGCATGAAGAAATGAATATGCTAACTTTAAAAAACAGGGATGCGTGAATTAATTATGATGGTGCGTTATGAAAAAATTTAAATTTGCCAAAACGCACAAGTTAATTAATATGAGATCTAACCTTTCTTCATCTTCTTCCCTCTCGCAAAACACCATTGCCGCCCCAACTTGCGACCTAGACCACCGGCGGCGACGCGGCCAACAACGGCGTCGGCCGCCATCATCGCGCCACCACCAACGGCAGCGCTTGCCACCGCTCGATACTTATTTAGGCCACCGTCATCGACATTTTTCTTACACGCACGAGGGAGACATCTTCTTCCTTTCCGCAAAACACCACTACCATGCGCGGTCACCAACCAAAACGCAACCTATGCTTGCGGAAGGCTGCCAGCGGCGATGGTGGCCACTCTCAACAAGCTGTTGATGCCGACATAGATGTTGCTCGCCACTCATAGCCGTGCGAAACGCTGTCGCACTGTCCCTGTTGCGTGGAGGTTCTATCCCTCTTCCTCCATGACTAAAACCAAAGTATTTCTTCTCCAAACTTCTTCACCATTAATGGCAACGCTGACTTTAGCATCCAATTACGATTCCTCTTCCTCCATCACCATCCACAACAATGTTGCTATCCATCAAAAACATCACCAATACCTTACGATTTCGGGAAGTGATGAATTTTGTGTGAATATTGAATGAATCTATTTATGATGGTACCGAATTGGATCTTAATGAATCTATGATGGATATTTTGTGATTGGAATGGATGAATGTGTTGGATGTTGAAGAAGGAAGTCGGTGAAGGTGAATGGAAATGCTTTCTATGATGGTAACAATGTTGGTAATGGCTTTGGATCAAAATCAATGCAGAAAAACATTTATTGAGTATTGCTTGCCTAATGTAATTCCATCGTCCCCCATGAATTTGTCCCCAAAATTCTTTTTATCAATAGTAAAAAAAAATTGTCTACCGGTTGTGATGGTGAGCAGCAGTTGAAGGCAATTAACCATGATGTATGATGTGCAACGATGAAACGGTAATAAAAGAAGTTAAAGAGAAAATTGTTTTCTAAACTCGCCAAAACAAAAATATCCCCTTCTTTTTATTTTATTTTTTAATATATATTTCTGATAAAAATTTGTTTCTCCACTTTTACATTAAAACTGTATTTTTAAAATTTTTAACTTAATTAAAATTAAATTTGATTTTTTATTATTTTTTTATTTTTTAATTAACATTTTCTATTTTTCTATTTTTTTGTTTTGAGTTTTTATTTTTTGACTCCTATTTCTAAAAATTACTTAAACACGTACTTTAATTTTTTTAAACAAAATTTAAAGAATTTTTTTAATTAATTTTATTATTTTTTAACACAATTTATTACCAATTATCTTTTGGATATTTAGGAAACAATTTTTATTCACCTGGATGAAATTGGGTGTTGACATGGGGTAAAAGGCCGCAGAAAACCAAAGCTTGATTATGATCATTATGTTTAAAGATTTTAGATGAATGTGATACTATGTTTGGTTTGATATGATTGTTTGGATTATTGGCTTGTGTGTTCAAACCAAGGATTGATTGTGATCATAATGGTTTAGTGTTACGTGAATGAGATATTGAATATTATTTGTCATGTTTTATTTACGAAATTCTTTTATATATCATTGTTTATGGTTAGCTTACCCCTATTTGTTTGTTTATGTATTTGTTGTATGTGCGATGATCGTATAACGTGTGTTATACGGGAACAGATGATATTGCAGATAATTTTGGCATGGAGTAGATTAACGAGAGGTTGAGGTGGCCTCGAGAGTTTTTATAATTTATTTAGTTGTTTTAAATTAGATACTAAAAACTATATAATTTTCTTTTGTTCAAAATTGTTATTTGAATTTTTTTGACAAATTGATTTTTTGAAGTACGTAATTTAAATTAAAATATAAGTTTTTTTTATTAGTATAATTTCAATGATAATTCTTTTCCGTTAAACGCGATAATTTTCTAACTTTCCTTAACATCCCAAAATTGGGGTGTTACATATAGGGGTGTCAATAGGGGTTGAATTGGTGAGGCTTGCTAGCTCAATCAAATCTTGAATATATTTGTGTTGATTTACAAATATGTCTATAGGTTCATAATGCACCTCTAAACCTAAAAAGTAATTGAGTCGAAAGTTCTTTCATGTGGAAAGTTGAATGCAGCAATTGTTTAATTATAAAAACAACCTCTTCATCAAAACCGATCACCACAATGTCATCCATATAAGCAAGTAGTATGACAATTCCTTTATAAGTAATTTGTAGGAAAAATGATGGATCATATTGACTTTCTCTCAATGAAAAACCAAGTAGTGTGGATCTAAACTTTTCAAACCATGTAAAGAACGATTTAGTCTACAAATAGTATTTAGTGGTTAATATTGAGATATAAATGTTAGGAATACAAGTGTGAGTCTAAGTCCCACATTGACCAGAAATGAGAAAGTAGAGCACCATATAAGGATCAAGGCCCATAAACCCATTGCCTTAAGGTTTTGGGTTGAGAGTGGTGTCAGTGTCTTATGTGGTTAGGCTCAGATCTCATTGGTGTTGTTCTCCCCAGTGAAACCCCCTCTGTAAAACCTAACAAGTGGTATCAGAGCCGATGGTTAATACCGGCTCAGACGAGTGCAGTACCAGTATGGTCCTAGTATCGAAAGTCTTCCTGGCCAGAGTCCCAGGTAAGGGTTCCAAGTAAGCGTGTCCCGTTAAGAAGAACGGCGGTACAGAAAAGGGCAAAAAAGGAGTACTCGTGGTTGGGTTGGGCAGCTTTCGCTAGAGGGGAAGTGTACCAATGTGGTTGAAAGGACTCACCCTTGAGGGGGAGATTGTTAGGAATACAAGTGTGAGTCTAAGTCCCACATTGACCAGAAATGAGAAAGTAGAGCACCATATAAGGATCAAGGCCCATAAACCCATTGCCTTAAGGTTTTGGGTTGAGAGTGGTGTCAGTGTCTTATGTGGTTAGGCTCAGATCTCATTGGTGTTGTTCTCCCCAGTGAAACCCCCTCTGTAAAACCTAACAATAAAGGCCATGAAGAAATGCATTTTGACATCCATTTGATGTAAAGGCCGAGATCAAGATGTAGCGATGGCTAGAATTGTTCGCATAGTGGTCATCTTGGCTAACAGTGTGAAGATCTCATCATAGTAAAGTCCATATTCTTACTTATTTCCCAGCATAACCAATCGGGCATTGTGATGATCAATTGATCCATCTGAACGAAGTTTAATTGAAAAGACAAACTTGATGCCCAAAGGTTTAATAGATGGGGGACATGGCACAACATCCCATGTCTCATTTTCTTCAAGTGTTAAAAGTTATGCTTCAATAGCCTTTTTTTTTCTTCAAGAATGGAAAAAAAAAAAACATAAGAAATGAGAGACAAAATAGTGAGTTTGTGTTTAACTTTCGTTTACATTCGAAAACAAAAAAGAAAGAAAATAGGCGAGAGTAAGAGATGAGTATAATATGTGAAAAATTCAAAAGACAATTGAAAGAAAAAAAATATCTTAGATACTTTTATTCTATTATATTTAATTTTATATTTTATTATTTATTAACATTAAATGTTATACTTCATAAAAAAAATATCTAATTTAATGTCCATCCATTTTCAATATATGCTACATATGATTTAAAAAAAATTTAAAAAAAATTAACAATTTTTAATATATAAATTTTAAAAAATTAACAATTTACGAAATGGTGACTATGGTGGATGGTGGATTCGCAGAAGCTTGGTGTTGAGAGAAAATGACTCTCGGTTTTGGTGATTTAATTGTGGGATGAAGGTTGTTTGTGTTGGCATAAGTAAGCTTGAAGCAAAGAATTGATAAAGCCATGTATATGAATATCATAGGTGTTTGATGAAGATTGATGAAGATCCATTTGAAGATTATGTTTTAGTGTGTTAAATCTGAAAATAACATGTTAAATGTAATGTGTTAGTGTTATATCTTGTTGGTAGGCTATATGACATAGGTTGGATGTCTTGTGTGCCTTAGTGTGTCTCTTTTAATATGTTAAAATGGGTTTTAACAGGTTAAAAGGCTTATTGTATATAGTTTCTGGTATGAATGTATTCAGTTAGTTGAAATATTTTTCAATCGACTGATTTCACTTAAGTTAAGTGAAATCAACTGACTATACAAAAACTTCAATCCACTGTTTTCACTTAAACCAGACTATATAAGCTGTGTTTTCGCGAGCAGAGGTGCGAATCTGAGTTTTTGTGCACTAAACTTTGTCATTCATCTCTGGAAAGCTCTCTCTACAATACACAACTACAACTTGTGTTTTGAAGATCTTGGTTGATCTTGGAGGCATTTTGGCTTGTGAGTAGCTTGAAGAACACATGTATGGTTGGCTAGGGACAACCACCATCAGGTTTGAATGTTCTTGTGCCTCTGGTTGGTTTGCTTGATTTGAGTTCAGGTTTGTAAGTGTGATTCTTGTAGGGTGTATGTTTAGATTTTTGTGTGAGCCAAAAATTTGTGAGTTTTGTTGTTCAAAAGTGTAATCTTGGTGTGTGATTTGTAAAACTTTTGAATATAGTGGAAACCAGGCTCAGGTTGTCCTGGTAAACTAGATGTAGCTTTGTGATTGAGTGAACCAATATAAAAACAACTGTGCATTTTTCTTTCCCTCATCTCATTCTCTTTGAAACTCTTTAAAAACTCAAGAAAACCAAGCAATTTGATCTTTGGTGTGATTTAATGTGTTCTTGTGTAATCTTAGGCTTTATACTTGTTATAAATATTGTTTGGAATAAGTCTTGCATGTAAAAGATTATTGTTTGAGTTGAATTTATGAATTTTGCATTCTACATAAATCTCCAATATTTTAGTCGACTGATTTGTCTTTTTAATCGATTGTTTCATAGCGTCAAGAAAAATTTAGTCTGTTGTTTTATATTTTAATCGACCGAAAGTGTATTGGTCTACTGCATTTACATCTAAACTTTCTAGTCCATTAGATTCAATTGAAAAGAGGTTTAAGCTTTGGAAAAAGTTTTATAAAGCCAATTCAACCCCCCCTTCTTGGCTAAACTCGCTATTTCAAAACTAACAGTTTGTGGAGCTCTAAGAGAGGTTAGGCCAACTCTAGAGAAAGGAGTGCTAGAGGGACCTCTTGGGATGCTCTAGCAAGTGACTACGAGAAGAAGCATGGCTCAAAAATAGTTTTGCCATCAAAACATTATCATTCTCAAAGTGAGAAATACATGGGGGAGACACCTCTATTTATAGAGTAAGGTGTCTCCAAAATGGCCCAAACCCTAAATTACTAACATGCACCAAAACCTTAAAAATGCTATCTTGGTGAAGGAAAGCTTGACATATGGTAATCCTCACTCTCACAAAACGAACCACTCAAGAGTTGCCATATATAAAGCTATTTTTTGAAAAGCCTCTCCAATAGGATAATGACATATGACCACTACCTATGTAAGAGAACTCTCCATTAAAGGTTTTGCCATGTGGCATGTGTAGGACGTCCTCTACCTTAAGCTAGGCGCATATGATGCTCCCTACTTAAGTAAGATTGGTTTTAAAACCCTACGTTACTTGGCCCTTAATACAAGGCCTTCAAAGAAAAACCTACATTACATAACCCTTAATATAAGGTCTTAAAATTCCTAATCTACTAAAGGTACTCCATTGTGACCTAAAAGAAAAGAGTTTTGCTTCACCTTGCACAAATGACTTTATCTTTTCATGAAAGTGTTTGGGCATGCTAGGGGTATGCCATCACCTTATCATGCTGGTAACAAGGGCCTATGAAAGGTATTTTAGAGATTTGCATATTAATATTTTCAACTGAATTCTATGAATATTAAAGAGAAGCATAAGCTGTAAAAATTTGGAATTGTCCTCGAATAAAATGGCTCATCAAACAGTTGGTTCTAACACTAGTAACAGCAACAACCTCACCAAACATACTCCTCAGATTGCTTACGAACTTATACTTGTCGAGTGGTAAGGATCGTGCCATCAATTAAAACCATATCGAGTATAAAAGAAAAGTCAAGCATCTCAAGACAGGATACAAATCACCATTCCTATCTCCTTTCCCTATCCTCAACAACTTAATCACTAAAGTATACTGCATTCTTTGGCTATAACTTCTGTTGTATGTATGTTATCACCTACTAATGCTATTAGAGTATAGCCACTGTTAGGAATGAAGGCTAAACAAAGAGTTCTCAAAGCTTCAGAGGCAAAATCATTTATAATACTGAAGATCTGATATTGTGTCCTTTCCATCTCAAAGCAGAAGTATTTTGAATTATAGCCTGTGTCGCAATCGGGGTCATGACGGGACGGTGAAAAAATTTATTTGAAAATAACAGAGGAGTCGCCACCATAATTTATTAAGGAAAACTATAGAAACACCTTGAATATTGAAACCAAGTTTAGGTTCAGGAGTCAGTTACGTGTAGAGAAGGTATTAGCACCCCACAACGTTCATCCAAAGATGATTCCTTTTAATTAAGTATGCAAAATTAATGCAATTTTTAAAATATATGGTTTCCCGCAAAAAAATAATAAATAAAATAAAATAATAAATAAATAACAATAAAAACAATAAAATAAAAAAAATCAAACAAATAAAAAAATACCAAGTATTAAAGAAAATAATATTGAAATTTTTATTTCGGCCCTACAAGGATTGACCTTGCTCCTACGTATCTTCATTTGCAATGGAGAATCAGGGTTACGTAGTTCTTTATAGACTATTTGGAAAAAAAGATTTTAAATTTTTGGGAGGTGAACCCGGCAAGGACTTGGCCTTGCTCCTACGTATTTCCATTTAGAATGGAAAATCAAGGATCATGTAATTCTAAATAAAAGATTATGGAAAATGATTTTGAAAATATTTTATTTTTTTTAAGGCAAACCCGACAAGACTGGGCATTGCTCCTACGTATTTTCATTTAGAATGGAAAATCAGGGATCACGTAGTTCTAGAATAAAAAAATAATTAAAAAGAACTATTTGAAAAAGGTGTGATTTTTGGAAGGTGAACCCGATAAGGATTGACATTGCTCCTACGTATCTCCAATCGGAATGGAGAATCAAGGATCACGTAGTTCTAAGTGAAAAAGAAAAAAAGGAAAATGATTTTGAAAAGATTTTAATTTTTTTTAAGGTGAACTCGACAAAGACTTGACTTTGCTCCTACGTATTTCCATTCAAAATGAAAAATTAAGGATCACGTAGTTCAAAAATCAGAGATCACGTAGTTTGAAAAAGATGAAAGGGTTTGTAAACTCAAATTGTTTTAAAGAAGTTTTGTATGTTGTAAAAAGTAGTTATCAAGCAAGTCCGAGACCCAATCCCAAAAAGATAATTAAAAAGTATAAAAAACTAATGATTATCAAGCGAGTACGAGACTCAACATGATAATTAAAGTTATAAAAAATAATTATTATCAAACGAGTCTGAGACTCGACATGATAATTAAAATTATGAAAAATAAGGATTATCAAGCGAGTTTCAGACTCAACATGATAATTAAAGTTATGAAAAATAAGTATTATCAAGTGAGTCCCAGACTCGACATGATAATTAAAGTTGTGAAAAATGATTATCAAACAAGTCCGAGACTCGACATGATAATTAAAGTTATGAAAAATGATTATTAAGCAAGTCCGAGACTCAACATGATAATTAAATTTATGAAAAATAATTATTATTAAGCGAGTCTGAAACTCGACATGATAATTACAATTATGAAAAATAATTATTATCAAGCGAGTCTGAAACTCGACATGATAATTAAAATTATGAAAAATAATTATTATAATTATGAAAAATAATTATTATGAAGTGAGTATAGGACTCGACATGATAATTAAAGCTATGAAAAATGATTATCAAGCAAGTCCGGGACACAACATGATAATTAAAATTATGAAAAATAATTATTGTCAAGCGAGTTCGGAACTCGACATGATAATTAAAATTATGAAAAAATAATTATTATCAAGCGAGTCTGGGACTCAACATGATAATTAAAGTTATGAAAAATGATTATCAAGCAAGTTCGGGACTCGACATGATAATTAAAATTATGAAAAATAATTATTATCAAGCGAGTTCGGGACTCATAACGATAATTAAAATTATGAAAAATAATTATTATCAAGCGAGTTCGGGACTCGACATGATAATTAAAATTATGAAATGATTATCAAGCAAGTCCGAGACTCGACATGATAATTAAAATTATGAAAAATAGTTATTATCAAGCGAGTTTGGGACTCGACATGATAATTAAAATTATAAAAAATAATTATTATCAAGCGAGTCCGGGACTCGACCTGATAATTAAAATTATGAAAAATGATTATCAAGCCAGTTCGGAACTCGACATGATAATTAAAATTATGAAAATTAATTACTAATGTAATGAAAAAAAGTTTAAAAGATTTTAATTATTAAGCAAGTATGAGACCTAATGAGAATTTTGAAACTTTAGTTATCAAGCAAATTCGACGCTCAACATGATAATTAATGTTATGCGATATATATATATATATATATATATATATATATATATATATATATATATATATATATAAAACAAAATAAATAATTGATAATTTTTGTAAAATATTATATATCTTTTTTAGAAAAGAATATCTCCAAACAAAAATAAAATTTTCTCAATTAAATGCCTAGATATATTTATTATTTATTATTTAATAGCTATCTCAAAATTCTTTATTCCAATATTCATGTTTAGTGTGTATTTTGAAACATCCAATATAAGCAACGTATTATATTAGCCATTAAAATCAACACTCATAATCCGATAAAAGAAATTAAGGAAAAAGTATAAAATATTTTAATTAATAAACTAAATGTACCAAAAGAATCTTTCAAATGCAGAGATTCATATATACATATAAGGTTTATGTTTCTTTGACACTTTTTATGCCAACACACATACGCAACTTTCATCTAATATTAATGGCAATAAAGCCCATCTCAAATTCCGTATATTACACAACCAACCATTTATTTTGACATAACAAAACCACATTACAAGAGACAATTTCATAAAAGAAATGATAATTAGAACATATACATATGATGCCATGATGAGTGCAAGCTTCAGTGTAAGAGAAGGAAAAGAAAGAAAAAAAAAACAATCAATATGTTCGGTGCGATGATCTCATAATAAATATCACAAGTAAATATAAAAGGAGAAAGAAAAATCTGGATTTTTTCACATCTATTTGAAGATTTTTGGTTTTCAAAATCAAAACAATGTTTGCAAGTGTATTTCTCTTATCTTCTCAAAGCTTCGTGTTTTGGTGGCTTTGCCCCTCCAAGAAGTATTTTCAGGTGTTTTTTCTTTGTGTTTGGTATCGTGGTGTGTGATCCCTTAGTGTGAGTTGTTCTAGAATGATCGTTAATAGAGGGTGATGAGAATGAGATCCAAAAAGGATATTTTTGACCTTTGGAAGAAGATGACAGTGGATGGAGGAGAAATCTCTCATTATGTGTTGTGTGAAAAACCCCTCTTAAATGAAGTAGAGAAGAAAAAGAAAGAGCTTAAGGGACGAACGTGAGAGTGAGAGACTATAAGATCCTAAGACATTTTTTCTAATTTTTTAGCATCGTCTAGGATATTAATTGCGTGCGGAGGTTGAGAATAAAAATGGGGAGAGAATATAGATTGTGGGAATATAAGGAGGATGCAGTTGAGTAACTGTACCATATAACCACTTGTTTAAAATTTTCCTTACTTTTTCTAATTTTAATTTTACTTTTTTTTTTAGTAAAAACTATATATATCCTTTTATTATTTTTTAATTTTTAATTTTTATTACTTTTTTTATTAGCCTAATATATATATATATATATATATTTTAAAACAATATTTTATAGTTTTTTACCGTTACCTTTTTTCATTTTTTATAAATTCAAATATATTTTATAAAACTATTTTCCTATTTTTCTATTTCCAATTTATTATTTTTATTTTATTATAAAATTCTTATTCTTAATTATTATTTTTGTTATTTTTGTGTTTATATTTTAAAAACTTATTTTCATTATAAATTTTTTTTTTCTTATTTTTCTATTTAGTTTACTTTTCTATTTAAAAAAAAAGTTTAATTATGTTATATTATATATTTAAATTAATTGTTTAAAAAATAAAAAAATAAAATTATTATTACTAAAAAAAATTTATTTTATTTTATTTATTATTTTGTCATCCAAAAGGATGTTTTGAAATAGGGATGAAAATAAAAGCCTGACCGCTGCTAGACTAAAAATGCGTGAAAGAGGTTGAAATATTGAATCTCCAGACCCGTCAAAAGCCCGGTCTAGATAGCCCGCTACATGCGCGGGTTGGCTCGCAGCCGCATAAGTTAGTAAGAAAAACAAGTGCAGACTGCAAAGATCATCCTCTTCCACGCTGACGCTGTTCACCCCTAATCAGACCCAGCCAACCCCACCCATCTCTTAACATACATATCCCTTTCATTCACGGCTACCGCACCGCAGGACCGGCCTCTACTCCACCCCTTTTACGATTCACGGCCACCGCAGGCGCGCCTCACCACCACCCATCACGATTCACTGCCAGCTCTCTCATCTGAGTCGCATCATAACGCCCTTCCCACCTGCATCGAAGTCGAACGCGCCTGAATCACCCTTGTCGAACTCGAACGCGCCCTTCCCGAATTGGTATTGTCCAGATCAAAATGCCATTGCTGATGTCCTTGATAGTTGCATTTCATATTAGACCTTTAATGCGATTTAATACCTCTGCTGCATTTACATGAAAAATTATTACATTGGCCACTTTTAGATAACTACATGGATGGATTCAAGTAATGGTCAGACCACTACAAATGTTTCACTCACTGTTGTTATTGCTGGGTTGAATGAAAGTATCATCCTGGTTCTGTTATTGCATATGTAAAATTATTATCATTGAATAGATCTTGTTTAATCTATACTACTTCTTCAGGGCCAGCTTCGTGGAAGAACTGAAATAGCTCCTGATCAAAGGGAAAAGTTTTTACAGAAGTATCAGCAAGTGCAACAAGGGCACGGTACCCTTCTTAATATGCCTTCTCTTGTTGGGGGAAACCATAAGCAGTTTTCTGCCCAGCAACAAAACCCCCTTTTGCAACAGGTGCTTGTTTATCAAATTTGTCTTTTCTTTGCTTGGTTCTTTTATTTTTCTTAGAAGATTCATTACTGTCCACAAAAATAGAGCTATCCAGCTTAAACATGCATGTTCTTCTAGTGTTACTTTTTTCTTGATTTTTAATGTGGTTTACTACAGAAGCATTGGTCCTCTTGATAATATTCCAAGCTAAATTGGGCACCTATTTTTAAATCTGTTTCAGTACAAAGTGATGGAGAAAGTTGTACGGGGAAAGGGAAGAAAATTCATGTTTCTTTTTGTTGGTCATAGTTTACTGCCTGATAATTAGTCTGGTTGTGAGTGTATTACTTAAATTACTTAAATATGAA
>Ga0214542_1002338_pt1 | contig 39206 bp, 16 predicted proteins | sample CNSS1metaG_FD_160096 | JGI IMG/M metagenome (GOLD analysis project Ga0214542, IMG submission 160096) | Root nodule microbial communities from cowpea collected in UCLA plant growth center, Los Angeles, California, USA - CNSS1 | ecosystem: Host-associated > Plants > Roots > Nodule | place: USA... | reverse complement strand
ATGATCTTCAAAGAAATGGTGATGTAGAGATCCAAAAGATTCGCTCATGTGAAAATCTAGCAGATTTATTTACAAAGTCTTTGCCAAGGAGAACTTTTGAGCAATTGGTTCACAGGATTGGACTCCGCCATCTTAATGATGTAAGTTTACATGAGGGGGAGAAATAGAAGATGCAAAGAACAATATTATATAGAATGATGTACTCTTTTTCCTTCACTAGGTTTTTATCCCAAAGGGTTTTTCCTAGTAAGGTTTTAACGAGGCACATTCTTTTATCAATAGACACCCAAGGGAGAGTGTTAATGGTCGTCCATTGATTTATACAATTACTCATATGATTGATAATCATATTATTCATTACTCTTTATGTAATATTTTGTATTTACTATTTGATTTTATATCCTTTCTGGATTACCATGTTGTATCTATAAATAGGACTGGTCCTATCAGTAATAAGACACATATACAAACAGAAATTGCTCCCTACTCTCTCATTCTTTATTCTTCTTCTTCTTTGTCTCTCTCTTATTACCTTTATTTTATAACACTTTTAAATTATTTTATAAAATAAGAGGGTCTGTTACACAAAATCTTATCTTGTTTGAATGCTTTTACTTATTTTTTTAATGACATTATATAACCCATTTATATAAATGCAATAAATAATGTTTCCTGCAATGTTAATTTAAGTTTTTCTTTGGTAACATTTGATATGTTCATAATTATCACATGAGAATAAAATATTAAGTTAAGATTAAATTAAGAATAATCATATATGTAATTAATATGATAAAAAGAAAAAAATAATGTAAAATATATAATTAATTATCATTGTAAAGTAAACAAAATAATGTATTAAGAAACATATGTTAAAGTTTTTCGGAGATACTAAAATAATGTATTAAGAAACATATCTAAAAGTTTTCCTAATATTTGATCAGAAATATTTCCTAATATATTCTTAAAATGTTATTGTTAGTGAATATTTAAGTTCATTGCATAACTATATATAAGTATATCTATAATTATCTATAATCTATAATTTATAATCTATAACAATATATAAAAATATTCCCTCATTTGTGTCCATATTTTATAATACCAATTCTACCCTTTACAATATAATTATTTATTAAATTTTTTAAAATTAACAGTTATTTTTACCTATTTTCTATAAAACTGTTTATCTTTTTTTTCTTTCTTTTTTTATTCATCAACAATTAATTTCTCTATTCATTTCACTTTATTTTTAATAAATATAAATTTATTTTATATATTAACTTAATAACATTACACTATTATCACCTACTAACATACTATCATTCATATTTAAAAAATACGTACACACCTACGCGATAGCGCCCACGCCTGTGTGTACGCTAGTTATATATAAAGAGATTATCTTCTTTGTCCACATTTCACTTTTTCAATTTTACTCTTAATTATTATTTTAAAAATTAATTATTTTATAAATAGTGTATTTTAATTGTTATTCTAAAAACTTCTTTTGTCTTTAAGTATCATTTTAAAAACCTCTTTTGTATATATATTTTATTTTTCCAATTTTACATTTAGGAACTATTTTAAAATTAATTATATATTGTGAAAGTAAATATTATTTATCTTAACTCAAATTTTTATGAAAATTAAAAATCGCAAATACACAAACACCTATCATGTCTGTGTTTTTGTTATTATATTATATCATAGATATTTTTTAAAAGATTCTTATTTTAATTTAGAAATAGTAATTTAAAAGAAAAATTAAATAAATAAAACAATTAAATCTAAGAAAATGATAGAAAAATTTATAATACTAGTTATAAAATAAAGGGACATATATTTATTGTAATCCCCATTTTCAGCTTTATAAATGTTTGGGCCTAGCCTTTTGTGGGCCTAAGGCCAACCTAGTAAGGGGACCCAATACCCTTTCCAGCCCCTAACCCCCTTCACTCTGTCTCATTTTTCAGAAACCAACTTTCAGTTCCCTTTTCTTTTCTCCAGCTAGAGCTCTGCTAGGACATGTCCAGGTTCCCCTCAAAGTGAAACGAAACCAGCTCCTAGTAAGTGGAAATTGAAACTCAAGCTCATGTTTGGTTCCTCTTTCTTTTCCTCTAAACTTAGTCTCGTGAGGGTTTCAATCCTAACTTCATCTTTTATTCTTAACTATAACTTTTCCAGCTTCTTAAAGTTGCTCCTGTCCTCCCACTGCGTGGCTCATCTTCTTTAAAGTTAAGCTTTACTTAAGGTAAGGTAAGCTAGGTTTTTTAAGTTCTAAAGCTATTTTTGTATGTTTGCGGGTTGTTCTATGTTTTGGGTGCTTGAATGGTATATTAATCATGTGAAATGGATGGCTTGTATTTTGGATGTTGCTCTGTGTTGTTTTTCTACCTTGCATGCGTGGAACAGTGGGGGAGAACTGGTATTCTCGCCCAAGCGAGCTCGTCTCGCCTAGGCGAGAATAGTAGAAGCTCGCACAGGGTTCTGCCTCGAGCACTCGCTCAGGCGACCAGTTTTGTCTTGAGTGACACATTGTCTCGCTCAGGCGAGAAGGTCTTGCCTAAGCAAGAATTCGTGAAATCTCCCAAGGCCATTGTTGGCAGTCTCGCCTAAGCGAGACCCCGCAGCTTAAGCAAGGCAACTTCCCTCGCTTGAGCGAGGGTGTCTAGCTTGAGTGAGGCTGCTGCTGAAGGGTGCTTTAGCTCTATTTTTCTTTATTGTTTGATTGGTGGTATGTGTAATTGGTTTAATTTCCCCTTGAAATCTTGAAGTATGTAAATATGCATGGTTGTGTGATTCCTAGGAACTGAAATTGGTATGTTGGCATGAATAACACATGGATTTTGGGTTGTTGGTTGAGAAATTTCATGAGATTTGGATGTTTGAGATAAAAGTGATGGTTATGGTATGAAAAACATGAATTCAGTGTGAGATAGGCGTAATTCCATGAGTCTCGTGGGGAGATCTCATGGTGGTGTGTAGTATATATAATTAAGATAAGGATTCAAGTAAGGATCGCATCCCGAAACTCTAAAGGATCAGTTAGTCTCACGTAGAACAAACTGATTCAAGTGGTGAGCGTAGCGGGAAACCCTAGTCTTTAGCGGGATAATGGCCTTAGATGCTTGAAGGCTAACCTTGTGTGTGGTAGGGTGAAACCCATTGGCAATGGCTCTGTAGAGTAGTAGAGGCTACCACAAGTGCAAGCGTCCAGTGAATCCAATCTTATTATATTTATCCGGATAATTGAGTCATAGTGTCATGCTTGTTTGCTATAACATGAATTTATGCCTACTTTGTTGTGAGCTTGAGAACTGTTTCAAGTATCTGTTTGCTATAATATGATAAATTGTTTTACACTAGCTTACCATTTCATTTTTATGTATGTTCTTGTCCTGCTTTCTCTTTTGTGATGACCACCTTATTGGTGGGAGCAGACGAGAATACACAGAAGGCAGACCTGATGGTGACAGCGGTGTTGTGTAGTTTGAACCTGTTTTTTATGGCTCTTCGGAGCAGTTTATGACCCTAGTGCCTTTTTGTAATTCCTTGCTCCAGGAGCACTCTTTTGCAAACTGTAAAACTTTTGTCTAGCACGATTTGTATGGCATCCTTGGTGTGCCTTGGTATATTTTACATACTTTCTTGGAATACTGTAATAGTGAATCCTCATGCATATTGTTCATCTGATTGCTTTTTTATTACGTACTATAATTATGCGATGTTGTTATTTAGTAGATTTAATCTATTTAAATGGGATGTCACATTTATTAATAATAAATAAATAATTTAGTATCGTAAAATAAAATAAAACTTATACCTTTAGTATTATATAACTTAGTTATAATTTAATTTATAGAAACATTTTACCTTAATTCTTTATGACACTTGGTCTAATTTTTCATATTACACCTTTCTCTGTCACGTCTCTCCCTAAAAATGTCGTTTAGTATAATGAAAGAGAAAAAGTGAGTAATATTGTAGCACAGAAATGATGTCGTTTTCATCAGTATTCTCATAATCATTGCTCAATTATTGAAGCTTTATAGGAAAAAAGATACTATCAATTTCACTTTCACTACCTCCACGTTTACATAGGAAAATATTGACAAAACAAAGGAAAATAACAGTTGCATAATGCAGTAGTGGATTGAGTATAAGTATTTACATATTTTGTATGTAATTAATTTTAAAGAAATTATTAAAAATTTAAATTTTAAAAAAAGTTAGAATATTTATTTAAACATAATTATAATTACATATTAATTAATATTAATTTTATTTAATAAATAATTGTGATAATTATAAACAACTAAATATATGTTCAACTATCTTAATTATTAGCCAAATTAAAGTTTTCTACTAAAATTATAATTTTTTATTGTATTAAAAATAAAATATGTCAATATTTGTTATACTTATACAAATTATTTATCATACTAATAATGTAAAAATTGGATTAATGATTAATTTTGATTTAGAAAGCATCGTGTAAAGTTTCATACTCACCTTTATCTCTAGAATTGTTTCCTTCTATTTTCTCTAACTTTCTTTCTTTATATTTCAAATTTTGATAACATTTTGAGAAGTTGAGGATTAATTCTAACTTATCAGATTTTCAAACCGAATAAAAGATTCAAATCTTATTCCGGGTCCGTTTTCACTCGAGTGAAAGATATTTCACCTAAACGAAGGATTGTTTGTTCAAACAAAAAATAATTGCAACTCAACCCTTAAATTTGTTCAATCTTCGTTCAAGCTAAAAGATTTTTTTTTTAATTTTCTTATTTCTTTTTTTCTCTTCTTTCCTATTTGATAGATTGTTTTGAATGCATATTATAAATGTAAAATTAATATTAGTTTGTACATTTAATTGATTTTTTATTTTATTTAAGTGAATGTTTTACAGAAATTATTATTGAAAATGATAAGACTTGTATGAATATGTGATCACATATATGATAGTGAATTATTGTTTGTTTTGTGTATCAAGTATTGACACCTACATTGCAACATATATCCCCTTATGAACTAAGTCACATAGACTTATTTCAAGTGGTGAGATGCTACATGAAATCCTAACACATCGTGACATGTATAGATATATTGAATGAGTTGTAATGGACTTACCCTAATTTCATGATTTTTTTTAGTTCACTTGTAAATCCAAATCTTTGATTGGATCAGATATTAATAGGACATACTTAATACGAGTATTTCGAAAAACGATTCTACTTCTTGAATATATTTAATGAATTGATCCTTGTGCAATCTTTATTGAATTTGTATATTGGTATCATAAGTGGTAAAGTAAAGAACGTAAACGATGTTGTCATAACACATTTAAAAAATGTAATGGTTAAAAGGGAAGTACACAAATCACATCTCAAATATAAAGAAAATAACTTAATTAAACTCACGAAACAATAATATTTGCTTGTCACTAAAATCTCTTCAACTTTTCTACTGTTGTCTTATTGACTCGATGTTGAGCTCAAATATTTTGAGAGATGTCCCTCCCAAATACCATTGTGGGACAATTCAACCTGGGCTATTCAACTATAGAGACTTGAATGTTCTTAAGTGATATGGTTTTAAAAATAATGCTTCACAAATTCTCTTCTCAAATAATCATGAAATACAAACTACATTTAAAAATTTGTCTACCATGAGCTATATTTCAATATAAAGAAACAAATATTTAACAATCCATATGAAATAGTTCAAGAAAACACTAGTTTTAAGAAAAGATCCAAGGGATTAGGGGTTTACAACCCAAAGACCCTATATTTCACATATATCATATCTCACTAGAGAATGAAAAGTTGAAATAGGAAAACCACTCACCTAAAATAAACATTTGATCGATAAAACTTGAAAATGAGAAAGGAGGGAATTGATAGAGATGCTAAGAACAATGAAGGAAGGAAGGTGATCTTTTTTTCTCATAATCCTTAACTCACTTATTCCCTTGTTCCAAAAACTGGTTATGTTCTTCATTTCTCGTCTAGCATAAACTAATTAAGCTTCACTTGATCTTCTAAAAATAGAGGTTGAATTAGTTGTTGTCTATAAAGTAGAATATGCACAAGATGCGATCCTAGCTAAAAAAATAATGGTGAAAATGGTATAGGGGAAATAAAGGAATCTTGAATGAATTGGTTAGCAAACCACATGATGGTGAATGACACAAGTTGCCATCTATGTGTTTTGCAATTGGTTAACAATAAGAAGACTGATTAAGATCAAATAAGCCACTAGACTAGTCATTAAATAGATGTAAAAAGGTGAAAATTTTGACATTAGCAAAAACCACTTGATTCTCCCACTCCTTGTTGGTAGAGCAACATATTCTTCCTTCCTTTAGTTGTGATAAAGTGCAATAAAAGTGAGGGGTGTAGGTGTGTATTTATGGCAATGGTTGGAACTAAAAGACAAAACATTTAACTAAGAAAGTTATTTTTCCTAACAATACAAGTGTTGTGAATTTGAAGGAAGGAGAAGAAAACATAAAATCACAAGCTTGTTGCATAAAAATTAAGGTTAAATATGTTTTGGACATGAAATTGGAATTCGTCCTTGTTTGAAACATCGATACATTTTGGTTCCAAACTTTAAAAATGAATGAATATAGTGTTTTTAATCCAAATGTGTTTACTTTTTTTACATGTTAAATGACCTTCGAAATTGACATTTGAGCTATAATATGTCAAATAGTGTAAGCAACTCAAACATTAACGCAAAAAGCCGCTTGAAACGTCAAAAAAATTTAACCCAATTGTTAGAATAACTATATTAATTCATTTTTAAAGTTTGAGGACCAAATTATATCAAAGTTTCGGACATGAACAAATTTCAATTTCACATTAAAGTTTAGGGACTAAAAAATACTTAACCCTTAAAATTATTCACGTCATGAGTATTACTTGTTATAAAAAAAAAAATTCTTCTCTCTTTTTATTTGTTGGTGGCCAAAAATTACAAAAGTCTAGGTTTGGCCTAATTGATTTTTATTGCTTATAAAAACCATGATCTTGGTCTAATTCATCAAAATCAATTCATTATTCGTTTATTAAACTTGATTAATAACTATTTTTATGGAGTTAACATTTTTATTTTTCAATTGTAGCATAGTTATACTTCATTTATGCTTTAATTATCTTCGACACATTAGAAATATTATTTTTCACATAAGTAAATTTAGTTTTTCATGAAATTACTCAATTTCACATGTAAGAGAAATAAACTATATTTTACTAGTTACAATAAGTCACACACATTACATTAATAATTAAAATAATGGCATGTATAATTTACATTAAAAAAGTGTTATAAATTGGTTACTAAATTCTTGTTTCATAAAAGTTACTTTATCTAATAAAATATAGGTGGTAAGGTCAACATGAGAAAAGGTCCCATCATAAAAGTACTCCACTTGAACCTAATTTTCAAATTGGACTTCAAATATGACATGGACATCAAAATCCAAGAACATGATGTGGATCATCAAGAACAATACCATGACCCAATTCAAGACTTAGGTGGACTTATGACGAGAGGAAGACTTAGAAAGTCCCAAGAGATATTGCAATACAATGGTGACTCATCTTTTGGAGGCCCAATTGAAGATCTCACAACTTATTCTGTATTTATAAACCTTTGGGAATCCATAATATGGTAGAACATTTTTTCCAAAAATAACTGTGAGGTTATCTTTGCTAGGGTTTTCCTGCATCTTGCGATTTGATCAAGAATTTCCCAATTCTTGTAACAATCATCTTTAGCCTTATCAAACATTGGTTTGTGGAGCCTTCCCTTTATCCAGGTTTTCTTTATTTTATTTAAAATTCTCAATTTTGTGTTTTTAATTGATTTCAATTCCTAAATATTTGCATATATCTTATTTAGAATATGATCAAAGAACCTTTTTATTCTCTATTGGTAAGTAACCATTATAAATTGAGCTTGCATTCCTAACTTATAAATTATGTTGACGTTAGTCATTAACTCTTCTTTATTAGAACCCGCATTTTGAAAAGTTTTGTTAAGTTATTAGTAGTAATAAACAACATTTCCTTTTTTAACTTTACATAACTTTTTATCTCTTGAATACCGAGAAGTTATCCAAAGGTATGAAAGGTTGAAGAACTTTGTACTAGCCATTCTAGTGTGGTTGAATTTTGTTCCACAAGAACAAGAAATGTTCACTCTTGTTATGTTAATTCCTCTACTTTATGTAATTATTATGATTGCATAGAAATGAAGAACCCTAACTCCAACTATATAAGAGCATAAATTGCTATAAGGGCACTCCATCTAACATCAACATGTAGATAATTTGGAATGTGACATAGCACACTCCAAAATCCCAAGGAAATGCATGGAAAATAGGGTTAAATCAACCCAAAAAAAAGAGTGATTCAAAGATGTATTTGATATAAAGTTTAAGAGTATGTCCAACCAAATATTTTTCCCATTAGAGAAATCTTACAAATGTTGATATATTGTATTACTTTTGACTCGATTATTGAATAATTATTCTTATTCATTCATTAAAGTAAACGTGACTTTAATAAATTGTGCTTTAAAGAGACTTACTAAACAAGATTTTCTTAACTTATTGAAAAAAAAATGCACGAGAGAAAGATTTATAAAAGAAACAACAAGATCTTAATGCGAGGGACTTGAACTTGGAATCGAGCATTGATAGAGTGGCACATTTATTTCTACCATTGGTAACCCTCTAATCACCATCTTTACTAAACGAATTTTCATTTTTAATGAGTAGATTGTTAAAATTTCAAGTGTGATCTTATTAAATTGGTTGAGGAGAAATAGAGTTGCAAATAACTAATTGAAATTGAAAAAAAATGTTAAGAAAATTAGAGGTATAAATTATTAATATAGAAGCTTGACTTTTAAAATTTGGATGCTTGCAACCACAATGTTATGTTGATAATGATGCATGAAGAATTTGATCTTGGATTTAGGTTGTAATTTGTATTTTTAATCATGTTGTCAATTATTATATTATTATTATTTGAATATTATGTAAGGTTGAAATTATCAAGTATAAAAGTACTCATACCTCTCACATTTTTTTATTGAAATTACAAAAAAGTCAATTTCATTTATTCAGAAAATTCTTTTACTATAAAGAAGGACCTTAACATGAGAAAAATCAACATTTACTTGGATCTTTCTTACTTTAATATTTTAATCGAATCCTTGCTTCAAGAAGTTCATTGTGTACCTTTTATCCAACATCTTTCCTATATATGTTCAAACTTTTCCAAGTGATTTTATTCCTATACTTTTTTTTTTTCACTTTTCTTCTCTTTTGTGTTATAATTTTACAAGTGATGATAGAAAATCTAGTTGGATGTTATATTTTCTTGTTTTCTTGAAGATTTTTCTTAATGCTTGAAAAACACTAGATTAATTTAATAAGAGTGATTAGATAAGTAAATGTAACTTTTGCAATAGAATAAATTACTATAAATCTTTATGTTTATCTCTTTTTTTCATACTTTTTCAATTAATATACAATTTATTATATATTTAATATTCTTGAAATTTAAAAAATAATTAATAATATATTTCAAATCTTTATAAGGCTTGTTTTACAAATTTATTCAAATTAATTTAGTTAAAGTTAATAATCTTTTTCGCAAAAGTCTTTCATAGTTCATCTTATTCCTCTTTATTTAACCTATATTTCTAAAAACATATATAATACAAATGCTTAATTTATGATCATGTTCGTGTCAAATCAAACTGGAATAAAATATGTAAACTTTATGAAAAAAAATTTGAATAAAAGGCCATAGTTAACATTTTAACTATATTAAAACATTTTTATAATGCATTGAAATAAAATATTTACTTACCATTTTTATAATACTATAGTTTAAGACATTATTATAGAATATATTTTATACAAGTTATACTTGCCTCTTAGAAACCTTAAGCTACCCATTTGCATAATGTTTTCATAAATTGAGTAGCTAAATATTTAACTTGAATAAAATGGGTTTTACCTCAAAATTCATTTAAATTAGCTTTACTTTTTACGTTTATAAAGTTCTTGTATTTTCTGAAATGTAAATGGAGTTTTTCTATATTACTCCTAAATTTATTTTGATACATGAGGGACTAAAAAAAGTAGAAAAATTATATTTAAAATGTAGAAACAAAACTAACTTTTAAGGACTTAAAATATATTTTATCATTTACTTTTTATAGTCCATAGTGTTTTTTTACATGCAATAAGACATGAGAATAAGTCATGTCAACCTAAAAAGCATAATAAAAATTAAATTTTTAAGTTTTTTAAGCGACTAAATTAATGTAACATCCATTTTTTTTCTTACTAAAAATCTGTAATATAATTAGTACAAATTACATAATTAAAAATTATAAACAAACTTTATTCAAAAGAAAAAACATAAAATTAAAAGATTAGGTTTTTAAGTTTGTTAAATGACTAAATGTAACATCCAATTTTTTTCTTACTAAAAGTCTATACTATAATTAGTACAAATTACATAATTATAAATTATAAATAAATTTTATTCAAAAGAAAAAACATAAAATTAAAAGATTATCTGAAATATCACTTAATATTGACCCCTGTTCATAGGGTCGTGTGTCTTTCCTCAATACATGTACTATCATATGCTCTCATATAAAATAATACTATTATCGTATGTGGAAACCATAACCAACAACCAAAATAGAAAGGTGAGTTAACATAAAACATCAAAACATTATAACAAGAATATTCATCAATCATAATATAAAAACCCATTCAAACCTTACATAGCCACACAAGCCTGCAACACCATCTAATTATACTAATTGTTTCACACAATCACACAAAACAATGTATCACAACAAATAATGCAACCACTAGTGATCTCAACATCAAGATGAGTTTGTAACTCTCACACGTAGCTTACTAATAAGTGCTCCACTTCCCTCACTCCCTAGGAGTCTTATGGATGAAACTCCTAAGTGCCACTTCCCATTATTCTCCTTGTGAGTCCTGACAAAATTTACCTCCAGTACAACTATGCAGAGTTACTCTTCTCACTCATTCCCATGATTTTTATATAAACAAATACCACTAGCTCTCTCAGAGTTTATCAAAAATCTAAGACTTCACTTTTTGATGAAATACACATAAACATATCAACAATCATCTCTTACCCATTCATAATTTTTTACACAATATAAATACACCACCAAACCCAGTTCTCAAATAAGACAAAAAAAAACTTTAAACGAATTAAAACAAGACCAAAACACGTTCACAAATAAGACAAAAAAAGTTTAACCAAATTAAAACAAGTAAAACAATTAAGATAACTAAACCATTTAAAATTCAACCTTTCCCTTACCTCTTAGTCTTCACTCCTTCGTTCAACTCCTTCAAAGATAAACTTTTAGAACTTTCTCTTTTCTTTCTTACTTGAATTTCTTTCCTGAACTTTATTCTCCTATATATTTATAAGCCTACTATTTAGAAGAAAAATAAATTTTTTATTCTTACTTATTATTATCTAACAAGATATATAACTATATATAAAAATATCTCATGATATCTAACAATGTCTCACAATATCTTTTAATTTGTACCAACATAACAATAGAATATAAACTAATATCTAATAATATTTATTAATATTATTTTCTATTTGAATAATTATTAACTAGATCTTATTTTTTTTAAAAAAATATTTTAAAATAAGATAAATTTAAGTTGTAGATAACCGTTTATCTTTTACTTAAAATATTTAACAGTATATTTTTCTAATTTTATATATTTTTTAATTATTAAAATATATTGGATCTCATAATTAAAATCTCAAAAAGCTAGAACAAACCTTAAATAAAAATCACAACCAAAAATAAATCAAACTTGAATTTAAGTTTTTTAAGTAAGTCAAACTTATTTTAAGCCTAACCTATTTAAATTCAATTAGTAGCACTCCTTTTATTAATAGTTAAAATTTAGATGAAATAATATTTTTAGTTCTTATATGGTCAAACATAGTTAAAGTTCCTATATTCAGTTGAATTCTCAAACTTAAAAAGAAAATATAAATTTAGTCTCTTTTTCCTAAACAATTAATATGTTTTTTAAAATTAAATAAAGATTAAAATTACCGGTTTTTAAAAGTTGAGTTGAGAAACACTAAAAATATGAAAGCTATTTTTTTTTCTATTGTGAACTAAACTTATTAAATAAATAAGAAATGAGATGCACGATAATACGTAATTTCCAATGCTATATTTAATTATTAATTTAATTATTTTACTGTATTCAATTATTTCCTCTTTTGAGGATTTTATAAATTCAGTCTATTACTGTGAAAAATATTTTTTATTTAATGTGTGTGACCTTTTCCTTTGGGAGAAGAGAATTAGACAGCTTCTTAATTTTTATATGTACGTAATAATTAAATATTAAATATTAAATATTAAAAATATATTGTAGAACACCAGGTTCCTTTGTTCATTCCTATCCTGATTCTTCTGTGACACCACCGCATTCTCTCTCTGCGTTGTTGGGACATTCACGAAATGGAGAACAACGCACTCAGAGATCGAATCTTTGCGGACAATGAACACGAAGAAATCCCTGATTCATTCGTATGCTGCGTTTGTCTGTAAGTCTCTTCTAATTGCATATAATTTGGAGCTCTTATGTTTCCAAAGTGAAACACCCTTTGATGTGTTGTTCTTCAAGGCTCAATTGTGTGCTTCAATTCTTATTCATATTTCAAGAGGGTCACCAGGGATGCCGTTATTTCTTCAAAAACATGAATTTTTTTCTTGATTCAAGCTTAGATGATGTGGACTATTCCAGGGTTATTTTTCTTTTTCTCGATCTGAAGTTGGTGCACTCGCATTTTACATTCGAAATTTCGATTGAATGCGAAATTCATTGGGCGTTGTGTAAATGCTAAGAAAAGGAATAAATCAGAGTAATAGTTCCTAATTTTTTGTTTGAAAAAATGGCAAATGAAATTTGACTCCAAAACCCAAAAATCTTGTCTCTTGAGGAAGGAATAAAGGTTTCAAATTCTTGAGCTTCGAAATTTTTAATCTATTGTTTGAAAAAATGGATTGGCTATTGTGTCATTTTAAGTCGGCGTGTGAGCTGCTATATTTTCCTTTTTCAAATTGTGTGTACTGATTTTGTTTTACTTCATTGTGCAGGGATCTATTATACAAACCCATTGTGCTATGTAAGGCAGCACTATTTTCTAGAGATGCATGTGATTATGTTATCAGTTTGATAAATTCTGTTTTTTTTCCTCTCTATTTGCAGCATGTGGCCATATATGCTGTTTCTGGTGTGTCTATAATTCCATGAATTGTCTGCGCGAGTCTCAATGTCCAGTATGTAGGCATCAATACTATCACTTCCCAACAGTCTGCCAAATGCTTCACTTTTTGCTCCTTAAGATATATACCGTTCCTTACAAGAGAAGGGAAGAGCAAACGCTTGGTATATCACTTTCCCTAATGGCCTATGCACGAGCATACTAAATATGTGTGCAATGATTCTTATACATCTCAATGATTTATTGTGCAATGCATTGAATATAATGGTGTTTCTAAAATTGCTATGGTCTTCTATTGATGGTGATCTGTTCAAGCTGTGTGATCAATGCATTCCAACATGATTGATTGAGTTATTATTGCCTACTTCTGTCGCCCATTATTTTTTCTGAATTGGCGCAGGCTCAATTTAGGATCCCTTGTTCTATTTTACACATCCCAATGCTTAAGATGGAGGGATTATTAAGGGAAAAATTTTGGTTAGCACCTTTTATGGAAACTCATTTAAGGTTGTTTGGTTATATGTGGAAAAAGATCAATGTAGATTCTAGTGAGAAAAGTTGATCAAAGGGAAGGGAGTTCAATTCAAAATGATAGAGGAAGAGTTAGCGAAAGATTAAGAGAAACCATTAGAAAAACTTGATCCAAGTACCTGAAATTTTCTTTTCAGTAAATCTCAATTGTTCTAAGTTGTTGGTTAATTAGTCTACATAACCAACCTTACTTCATAGCATGAGGTTTCAAGTGGGCTTGGTTCCTCTCCTCCATTCAAAAGTTTTGTTGCTATGTCCTTGAATTCAAATACTTGAGCAATGTTAAGAAATAAATAATTATTTTATTGATAACCATCACACCAATTACATTCTCATTGTCTCTATTTGTAAAATCAAACTCTTTAAAATAAGGAAATAAAAATATGTTGAAATGAATAGGAAAATTCTAAAGTTATTTTCTTCTAACCAATATAGAGATATTGTAGATATTCTTGGACAGTATCCGTATTCTTGGGCTTGATCAAGTACTACAATTTTTTTGTCATTTTCTAGCACGTGTCTTTCTATTGGATTATGGTTAAACTAGTTTATCATACTAATTACATAAGCAATGTTTAGTTTTGTGTGTGATAGATAAATAATTTTTTCTAGAGGAGAACTCTGTTCATTTCCAAATTTATTTTATGATTTTGTTTAGTATGAACTTTTGAAGTTTTACATTCCAAAATGTTTTTTTGAGGAGATCAAATACATACTTTCTTCGGGAGATGAAAATATCATTTTTGGAATAATCAACCTTTATTCTGACGAAATACTTAAGTTTCCATAGGTTTTTCATTTTAAATTGGGATGTTAATTAATCCTTTAAAGCAAATTTCTCATTTTCATCATTTCTTGAAATTATATCATTCACATAGATCAACAATATAGTGAGTGTACTTGTAATAGAGTATTTTATGGATATAGTATGATCTCATTGGGTTTGCTTGTATTCTAAGTAAACTATTGCTTTTGTAAATCTCCCAATCCTTACTCTTGGGGATTTAGTAAAATTATATAAACTCTTCTTTAGGAGATATATCTTTGTTGGAGTTCCCACATCAACTAGAAATTATGTCAAATTATAATATATAAGTAGAGTGCAGGCCTCATCCTACAAGTTGGTTTTGTGAGGTTGAGTTAAACATAAACTCACTTACTAAGATGGCATAGCCATTTAAAACCTATTCTAGCCATGTTCATCGGGACTTGTTGAAATAAGTAATAAGTAGTGCATTGGGAATCATTTATTTGCTGGAATCATGATTAGTGTCTAGTCTTGTACCTAGGAGTCTAGTGCACTCTATGAGTTGTACCTAGGAATCTAGGGTAGTCTTTTGATCTTTCGTCTTCCATTGTATCAGTTTCTATCATTATAAATAGAAGATCACAAGAGGGATCTTAAGCCCTCAATCTTGTATTATCTTTTTATTCTCAACTTGGTATTAGAGCCAGGTTGTCTGAGTTTCTCCCATCATTGTCTTTGTTGCTGGCTAGCGGCTAGTGGCTGCCGCGGGTGCCGGAGTCAAGTCTTTCAACCACTTGTGTCCGAAATATCTTAATGAGAAGTCCTACACTCCTAATCTCAGTTATCTTCATCGCTTTTTCCATGTTGTCCATCATTCGCCTCTGGCCCCGTCCGTTGTCGGCGACCACCGAATCAAGGTCGTCTCCTCGAGCGATGACCAACCCCACCAAAACCAGCGTCAGTTCCTCTCCACGTGTGTCAGCTCTCCTCGTGACCTTCGAGGACGTACAACTCATGTGCCGCCTTCCGGTTGTCGGATGTTCTTCCTGCCACCATCGCCATTGGTTCCTGGTTTCAAAGTCATTCAGTGGGTGTCCTAAGCTTTTTCTCTCTCTTGGAAACTTAGGTTTTCATGTTTATTGCATTTCTGCAATATATCTTTGTCTCTACTCACAACAAGCTATTGCCTTCAATCTAAGGTGTTGTTGAAATCTCATTTTGTTCGAAGTCATTTGGTGGATCTCCTAGTTTTCCTCCATCTCCTATTGTCACTGCAAATTTGAGTCTCTATTGTCACTATTGATAGCAACCAGGTGTGTCACTAGTAACAACATCAATGCTTGAGCCATCATCTTCTTCCATGCAACACCAATTTTGTCGAACACATGTAGCTCCTTCATTTTGCCTCTCCATTTCTGTCAAGCCCTCACATCCATGTATCTCCTTGTACAAAGCTCACTAGCACATGTGGAGCACCTTCATCATGCAAAAATGTTGTTTAATTTCCTCTGCAGATATATGAAGCTATAAGGTATTCAATCTTTGCCAAGGGTGTCAAATGAGCTCCATATGTTATGTGCATCTTTGCATGTGAACTCCCTAAGTGAAGAATCCCATCACGAATCATTCTCATGTTCTCAAAGCTAGAGATACTGACATCTGTATCGGAAGAACTTGTTTCCTTAATAGCACAATTGTCCTGCACTTTGGATTTGGCTTATCTTGCTACCAAGTATTTGAATTAGTTCTAATCCAGCCAAGGAATTTCACAACCAAAGTTATGGGTTGAAGGTTGCTCACGGCGTGAAGGGGAGTCTGTTTTTGGTCTATTCCTAATGATTTGGGAAATTTGTTAAGCTTGCAAGGAATAACTTGTTTGTCTTAATCATTTTAGTGGTTCAATTTCAACAAGCTACTATTGGTCTTCTACGGGAATTTTGCCAATCACGCCATTCATCTTTTGCTGCTAGGCATATGATGTTTGTCTTGTCCTATTCCATAAAAGTATTGTGTATTTGTCCTTGTCCACGTCCATCGTTAATGGTAATCTTGTCAGCCATTGTTGGCCACCATCCGTTGTTGATGGCATTCTTGTCTGCCGTAGTTTATTGTTGTCTGCCATGTGTTGTTGATGGAAATCTAGTCTACTGCATTCTGTTGTTGTTTGCCACTGTTGGCTGCCATTTGTTGTTGATGGCAATCTTCTTTGACAAAATCATCCTAATTGAATTTATGCGGTTGTGCACCACCATCTAATATTATTCTCCATAGCTATTGTTAGCTATTTATCAGCCTGTGTTTGCTGCCAGCCTAGTTTGATGTTCACTGGCCATTGTCATATGCCACGCACTCTTGAAGTCTATTATAATCGATCATCCAATTCCTTCAACTGTTGGTTGTGTCAAAGTGCATCTTGTTCTAAGTCAAGGTTCCCACATCTATTCTCACCCAAGAAAAATGTTGTCTAAAGAAGTTTGTACTATGTTTGTCAGATCAAATGATCAGCTTGTAGATGTGGTGACCAAGTTCTTAAGGGATTTGGATTGAGTTTATCTATTCCAAGCTTGGGTCATACAACTTGTATGCTCCAGCATGAGTGGGAATGTTGAAATAAAAGTAGTGCATTGAGAATCATTTATCTACTGTAATCATGATTAGTACCTAGTCTTGTACCTAGGGGTGTAGTGAACTCTATGAGTTGTACCTAGGAATCTAGGTTAGTCTTTTGATCTTTCGTCTTCCATTATATCAATTTCTATAATTATAAATAGAAGATCACTAGAGGGATCTCTTAAGCCGTCAACTTTATATTATCTTTTTATTCTCAACTAGACTATTGTGCTGCCACTATTGGGCTTTTGTTAGACCATTCACAAATATCTAATCCCACAGTCACTGTAACATGTCGGCTTGGATGCTACTAAGATACTTAGTAAAATTTGTAAATTTCAATATCTTTTATTTAATCTCAAAATCAAACCCTAAATCCAAAATGTAATCCAACAAATAAACCAACTATAGATTGAAAATGAACTCAAATCTCCCTAATACATTATTCTGAAAAAAAACTGCTCAAAATAACACTCTCTCCACTACTACCATGTTAAGGAGTGGACTTTTGGATAACTTAAGCATCATTTTCTTTTCTGATCTTGTCTACAAGGGTATCAAGCATCCCAAATAACTTTCCCCCTCTTAAGTTTGGAAACATTAATGGACTTGACAAGCATTGTCCTTTCATGGGAGCTCATCAAAATGTTAATCAAATATCATTGCTTTTGGTCGGTCCATGCATCCAACACAATCGAATAACCAAATTTGCTCCACTGCAATGTATTTTCTTCCAACAACTTTTCAGTGTAATCAACTTCCTTGTTGAGAAGTGGAATTATAATTGCATGGTAGTAGGAGCTAGAAAGTTAGGTCCATAAGCACAAAAAACATCAATCATATAATCTTTCAAGGTTGAATGACAAACCTGCTTGATACCAAAATCATGGAATATATTGATGCACTGATGGCTTTAAATTTGTCACTTTGATATAAGCTTGCCTTATTTTTTTCCTTTTTCTTCTCTTCTCTATTGTAGCAACTGGATTTCTATAAGACATTTCCATTGATCCTTTTTTCCACCACTATTTCTACCACTTTTCTTTGATATCCATTGGTATCAAAGCCATGGGTTAGAGCCTATCCTAACGAAGTTTATTGTTTGTTGGGTCTATTGTCCACTCACTATCGGACCACTATTGAGCCACCCATTGATGTTTAGTCCCACATATGAGATGTATATATCTCGGTGTGAGGGGGTGTGTGTTGAAAGTCTCACATTAATTAGAGAAAGGCCAATTTACAATATATAAATGGGTGCAATCCTCACTTTACAAGCCAATATTGTAAGGTTGAGTTAGGTTTAAAGTCCACTTCTCAACACTTCTTAACACAAGCGTACTAAGAAATGATTCTATATGAGTTAGCTAGGTTTCAGGGTGTGGAAATGTAAACTTGCAGGAGTTTACGATTTGGCTCACGATTTTGTAGACCTAAGGTTTCACTCCCTTTACTTTTTATTCCATGATCTCTCTCTTTTGGTCTACGAAACCTACTACTTGTAGGGAATGGACTTTGTTTTTGCATCAACGGTTTATATAAATATAAACCCTGTGATTTTTGCTAGGCCCATCAAATAGTAGTCATCATCAAGAAACCGCTCCTTATAACTCCAATTATTGTTTTGTCCTTTATTATTGTTTATTTACTTATTGGTCCCTCTAAATTAACAAATTACAAGTTACATGAGACATAAAACCTTACATTAAGTTAGAGTGTATTACCAATTGGACTTTATATTTCTCTACTATTCCATTTGCCTTTTATTTCACTGTAAAATTCTAAAGTTCTAATTGCACCATACAATCCCTCTTTCTCTTGGTTTTTCAACAATCTCCCATGTTGAGTTTCTTTCTAATGCATTCGTCTTTTCTCTGATGGCTTTAGTCAGTGTTCACTTTTTATGGTTTTTTAGATTGAGATAGGAATTTCTATGACACCAATAAAGCTTGAATGTTTATTAGAGAGATTGTTGCTGCAGACATATTAAGAAATATGATATTTAACACACTATCTCGTTTCTTTTCTCAATGTAATTGGTAAATTCTCAATAACAATTACCTCCTTACTGTTATCTTCTGGAATCCTCACCTTTTAAGTCAAATAACTCTTCTTGCTAAATGGATTGTTTTCTTTGATATTTTTACCAAAAGAATTTGTCTTTTTCTTCCTCACTTTGAGTTGGTCTGATCTATTTTATGGTGACTTCATCACTTAGTTCTTGAACATCCTATGAAGACATATTGTAATGACAAGAAGGAGAACTCCTTTGTTTCAAGTGTTTTCTCCTCCTGAAGCCGATGACTAACATAAAAGAATTTTGTTTCATGAAAAAGGTGATATCCATGGTGGTAAAATCACAACGACTCTAAAGAAAATAGCATTTGTACCACTTTTTACAGGATAACCAATAAATACACATTTAAGAGCTCTAGGATCTAATTTGCTACATTAGGATTATGATAGTCAACAAAAACAACACAGCCAAAGATTCAACAAGGTAAACTTGACACTGGGGAAGCAAGGTCTTCGAATATACATTAAGAAGAAAAAAAGTTAGTAAATAGTTTGAATCTTTTGTAAGTTCTTGTACAGAGACAAGACTTTTGTTAGTTGTGAGATATGTAAAACATTCTTTATGGGTACACTATTATCATTTACAACTTTAAGGAGTTGTTTTCTAGTAATTTTGAAATATGAATTGTAAAGCATAGGAAATGGTCATGTGATCCATTGCTCCTGAATCAAGAAACCAAAGACCTAGAGATACAAAACCAATAATATTGAATGTATTTCCTTTTATGGATAGGGCATACAATCCAAGGGAGTTATTCATTGATTCAATTATTGTTCTCAAACAATCTAGTTTCTCCTTATTGACTTTCATACTAGGCATTGAAAAAACACTAAAGTGCAGAGACGTAACAAAGAGAACTTGTTTGGCAAAAGCACAAAAAAATAAAATAAAATTCAGAACTACTCAAATCAGAGTCAAATGGGACATCACCACCCCCTTGTATGGGCTCAAGAGGTCCCAATTGCTCCGTCTGTTACGGTGGCGGTGGACAACGGTGGTGGTGGTGGCTATTTATGTGGAAGTAGAAACAGGACTCCCAAGGTCAAGAGCTTTAATTTGAACTATGTAAGACAATGTATAAATTTTATTGATAATCATCTCACCAATTACATTTTCATCGTCTCTATTTGTAACAATCAAACTCTTTAAAATAAGGAAATAAAAATATGTTTTAGTGAATAAAAAGATTCTGAAGAAATCATCTCACCAATTATATTTTCATCATCTCTATTTGTAACAATCAAACTCTTTAAAATAAGGAAATAAAAATATGTTTTAATGAATAAAAAAATTCTGAAGAAATTATCTCTGAATCTCACTATGTAGATATCGAGGATACTTTTATCATAAAAATTCGTAATTTACAGCACATATAATCAGACCCTATGGATCTGATACCAAATTGTTTTTGTACAACTAAACATTAGCTGAATTACTTCTCTTGTGATAGAGGGTTTTTTTATGATCAACATGAAGGGCGGTAGGGGACATAGTAACAGAACTTTTGTCGTTAAGAAAAAAAAATGTTATAATCCTGGCAGTTTAAAGTAACCAGCCTTCTCCTTTCCTTTCTTTCCCTTGAATTGCTCTCTTCCACTTATTGTGTCAGTTTAGGTTTTCCTCTCTAGTGGAGTAGTCATAAGCTGTCTGAACATTCATAAAGTTCATCTTCTCTATTCTCTTAGTAAGCAACGAGCCATTTTAATACTTTAGTGAAACAACCTCTCCTGTAGTGAAATGCTTGTAGAAAAGAGAAATACAGTGGCATTAACCCCAAGATGGTTAATACGGTATAGCTTAATGGGATATAGCTTAATGGGAGGCAAATCCTGGAATTGTTGAGAGGACATTAAGGCTGAAAAGACCAATGCACTAATTGTTGTACAATAGAATTGTAATTCACTAGTTATTTCAGATGCTCTCCAAATCTAATAGATCACTGTATTGAATAGTGGGATCCTAATCTTTTACCATAAACATAGCTGCATGCACAGCAACATTGACAATGAGAAATCAACCAATCCATGTTTGATATATAAACAATTACAGTTGTGTACCATAGTCAATAGCCCTACATATTCAGATAGATTGTTTAATTTCGGAGACCTTATCTGGAGACATTAAAACTAGATTATTCAATTCAATTGATCAACTAGTAGAGGTCTTCACCAAGTCATTGGGAGGTCTTCAAATAAGTTACATATGTTAAAGATTACTGCACATATTTATATGCTACGACATGAAGAGAAATGTTAGAAATGATGTAAATATGGTTGTTTGAGTCTGATTTCATGCTGTATTTGTAATTATAGTAGGGTAATTGTAAATTCTTGTCTTTACGTCACATATTATAACAAATATCTTCCACTGTGTCTGTGTAATTCACATGGGATTCCGTGCTGTAATAGGTACTTGATACTGGCAACTATTAGAAGTATCCATCTGTCTTGGATTAAGTAGAATTTGGCTCAGTTTGGATAAACTTCTCGTAAAACAGATATTTGAGAAGAAGTAGGAAAGTAAAACGAACCAAACATCTTGCATATGTTGGAATCAAGTTATGCACCTTAGCTCAAGGAGTAGATGAGAAAAATTAAAGGAAAAACTAAAGTGCATAAATTAGTTTTAACTTGTGCAAGAATGATTCATCTTACCTCATTTTCTTCTGTTACACAGTATTTATTGAGAAGTTTATATAAATTAGGCCTTTCACTGATAAACATTTTCTTCTCTGTTTTTGATTTATGTCCTCAGGTTTTATGGATATTCAAAATTTTATTATATGATTTTGCTCTTTCTTTTTTACTGCATTATGATTCTTGGTATTCCTTATATACTTCTTGAAAATGCAGTTTTCTTCTTCTTTCTTTGTATTTAGCATAGAAGTAATCATTTTGTCTACTTTGTTGGGCTAGTTTTGACAATCATTCTTATTGAACTCTTGCTTCAGAGGAAGAAAAGAAATCAGGATTCTACTCTCCTCAATTTGATCCTGAGACATGTGAATCACAAGCTAAATTTGGTCATTCTGGTATCCCTTCTTCCTCCTCTATTATGAATTTGACATCCAACTCATGTAATGTGGGAACTTCTGAATGTATGGAGCAATCAGGGTCCACCACCCATGAAAGAGACGAAGGAACAGTCTATTCTAATGGAGAGCCTGATATTGTTGGAACTCCTGCTAAAAGAAAAAAATTGCCTCAGGAAGATATTTCTCTCGAACAGAAATTATCAGTTGCAGATGTGACGTGTACAATGTGCAAGCAACTGCTCTTTCGTCCTGTAGTTCTTAATTGTGGCCATGGTACTCAATGCACTTAAGTTTTTCTTTTCAATTGGATTTATTAATAAAACACTTAAGTGGTATATTGATTTTGTTTTACTTTTCCACATTCCCATCAGTATACTGTCAAACTTGCGTTGTCAACACAGATGAGGACATGCTCAGATGCCAAGTTTGTCAAAGTCCACATCCCAATAGGTCTCCAAAAGTATGTTTGGAGTTAGATCACTTTTTGGAGGAACAATTTCCTGAAGAATATAGACAGCGGAGAGATGCCATTGAACTAAAGCAGATCAAAGTCAAACTTGAGACTCCTTCTTGTATGTATATTGCATACATTTTTATTACATGACTGATATCTTGAAGCGTACTGCTTTGGGTGTAAATATTGGAATATATGTGTATATCTTTCAGCTTTCCATTGAGAATGTGATAGAATATTGGGAAATGTGTTTTAGTTTTCATGCTCTCGGTCAGGTATGGTAAAAAAGTTCCTGTATTTTCATATTGATGAATCTGCTCTTCAAACTTGAAAAAACATGTGTATTTAGTTGCCCATCTCTAATAATTCATTATGTTTTCCTAGGATATTTTATATTGTTTGGCCTGTTTAAGTATTTAGCATCCAAGCATAACCGCTATTTATACTAAATATTTTGAATCCTAATTTACTTAAACAACCAAACAACTTATGAAATATATTATAATATGGAAGTCGTTCTTATGATGTCATCTACAATACTCTTAAATATTTTATGTTTTCCAGATATTTCCTAAGTGGTGGTTGATTTATTGTTATACGGTATTTCTTTCATTATTTTTCTATCTTTTTTCATGTTCTTCTAGTTACTTGTGTTGGTTTTCTTTCAGGTTCATTGGATAAGGGTAACAAAGGAGAAAATACAGATTGGTGGTCAGATCCTGACTCAAAAGTTCACATTGGAGTTGGTTGTGATTTTTGCGGGGTAAAAGTTCTCTTCCATCATATCTTTTCCATTTTTTTGTTCATTTTGTTGCTCTGGTTCCATTTTCTTTTGTTTTTATCGTGCCTTTTATATTCTTTTCACTTATTGTCCTAGAGTAGGTCATAAGCTACATCAAGTTTCTCTATTTCATTGATCTAAATAGGTGGCTGTAATTTCATGCGGTTGCTTGTCTTTCTTAACGACTAGGTATTGACTTGTAATTGACAATTAAGGTATCTCATGTGCACAAAGAGAGTTATAGGTTCCCTGTTCAAGCTCCAAACCTATAATAATAAGTTGCTTATTTGCTGCACACTGCCAACTTACAATACTTGTGTATTTTCATGTTTCAAGGACCTACACTACATTAAACATACCTTCATAGATATATCTGATAACTAATTTCAATTTTGTTGTTTTCAAGATGATCTATATATGGTTTTATATGGAAATTGCATTCTGTTGAAGCCATATTTTTGTGTATTGTTCAAAGTGATAATTAACACAATCTTTGCTTTAGCAAAGAGACAAGAGTTTACTATTTCTTTAGGGTTAAGATGCCAACCTGAAGATTCAGGCCTGTTTGATTCCCTCTTAACATTTTGTTTAAAATTTAAAAATAGTTTTCTAAAATAATTCCAATCAATTTGTCGTTCTGAAATGTACCTGGTTAAAAAACTGTTTCCAAAACAAATAACATGTTTTCTTGTCCTGTTTTCTTCTAGTCCTCTGCTCAAATTCTCAAGAGACAGTTTAAGAAATAATAATTATACTCGGAAAAAACACTTCCAAATTTGCTTTGCAGAGAAACAAACTCTAGAAAAGAAAAATTGTTTTTGAAAACAGTTAACATACAAGTCCTTATTTCACTTCTTTTTAACATAGTTTTTCTCTTGAAGCTGCAGTTTCTATAACTCTCATGCTGCTAGTTTTTGTGTAGAATGCTAATGTGTGACTACTCATGACAGATGTTTCCAATAATTGGAGATAGATATAGATGTGCTGATTGTACGGAGAAGATGGGTTTTGATCTTTGTGGTGATTGCTATGCATCTCGTTCCAAACTCCCCGGTCGATTCAACCAACAACACACCTCAGAGCACAAGTTCAAGCTTGAACAATCCAACATTATTCATAACATAATGTTGAGGCTGGCCACAGCACAGTTAGGAGACACTTCTATTGACCTGGAGTCTGTAGGAAACTTGGAGATTGCCTCAGACAGCCCCACAATGTTTGATGATGGAGAAGATAACCACAGTGATTCTGAAACCACCAATTGAGAAACTGAACTTAGCAAAAAAAAAAAAAAAAAAAAAAAAGAACATGGTCTTGTGTTGTTGTGTTTGGTGGGGGTTTGAGAGGAGCAAATAATGCAATGCTGAAGGAAGTTCGTTTGGGGAAATTCTCAATTTCACATGGTTGGTGTATTCAGTTTCCTAATGCATGGCAACTTGACTGTTTTTATGTCTCAGTTCAGCTGAGTTTGTCTCCAGCTTGTGGCAATCCGTGGCTGTTTTCTGTTGTTGCATTTGGTGCAGGCAATTGTGTTCCTGTGTCTGGCTATATGAACATATTATTCGGCAATGTACATATTCTTGGAGTTTGTCTCAGATCTATCATTACTGTTTCTTACAATAACATTAATAATATTTAGTATATCATTGTGAATAATATACCACCAACCACTTTCTCTTATCCTCGTATATTATGTATTATCAATGATGATGGCATCTACTCTCAGAATGTTTGAATGACTTTTATGGGGTTGATTTTAGATTCTTAGAATGTAAATTCAAAACCAAAGTGGCTCCTCACTTTTCTTAAAGGGGTATTTTCATTTATTTCAATAAATTTTTCGATTAAATTTGTCAAAATAAATTTACCAATTGACATATGTTTGTCGTGTTTCTCATTCAAGAAGCTTTGGTGCGATGGTCAGTTTTTTCAATAAAACTTCCAGAAGAGAAAAAACAAAATAAATTAAATTTTCCATAAACTCAAAGTAGAAGTTTTTCTTCTCTTTTAAGTTTTCAAAGTTTCTATTTTTAAATTTTACATAAATTGATCTTAGTTTACATTAAACATATAAACAGTAAAGATATTAAATGAAATTGCAAGAAACCACATGTGCTGGTGTAAACTAGCCTAAAAGCTACCATTGAGTAAACTTTCTTTGAATTCATTTGAATTAAGTGAGAATGAAACAAGAAAAATGTAGGAATAGTTGTAGCATAATGGGGAAAATAATGTCTTTTTCTTTTCCTTTAGAGGTTTTATAACTGATATTCTAACTCGTATTTTAAGTTAACTGTGATTTTTAGGGTCGATGTTAAAGTTATCAAACTATTCAGATCAATTAAAAACAAAAATTAAAAAAACATTGATGAATTCAATTTATATCAATTTTTACACTGATAATCAACGGATAGGCCATTTTTTCCTGCACCTCCTTTTTTCTTTCTGCACCCCTAATTTTCATAATCCCGCTTTTATTCCTAGCATTAAAAACCCTAATTAGTTTTTTTGTCTTTCTTCTCCACTTTTCTCTTCATACTCCTCTTCCTCGTAATGGAGTCGTGGAGGTGCAGAACAACACTGCTGTAATGGATGGACAACAAGAGAGGGAAATTAACTCTAATATTTACATTTTTAATTTTTAATAACTTTTAACTTAATGGTATTTTGGTCATTTAGTTTTAATATCTATCCGTTATCCGTTCTTCGGTTTAATAAAATGGTTACTTATGAATACATATTTCTATTTTGCTTTTTAAAATTTTTAAATAAAATTACTTAAAAATAAATCTTAAAAATCTTAATTTAGATAAAAGTACATTTCAAATCAAATTAATTAACAAAATATCAATGTATATAAATTTGTCCTTTCTAACAAACAAATTTAAATGAGTTGTCTTAATATATAAATTTTAAAAAATTAATATTTTATAAAAGGGTTAAATATGTTTTTGGTCCCTTAACTTTTAGTGAGTTTTGAAATTAGTCAATTTTAAAATTTTGTACCAATTTTGTCTTTCATCTTTCGAAATAGGTGGATTTAATCCTTTTAATCAAATTTTGTCAAGTTTATTTGACATTTCAAACGCGTTTCATAATATTATTTGACTTAACATTAAAGCAAAAATATGTCAAACAGTATAAACAACTCAAATTCAATCCTGAAATGTGTTCGAAACATCAAATAAACCTAACAAAATTCGATTAAAATGATTAAATTCATGTATTTCGAAAGATGAATGACTAAATTGGTCTAAAATTTTGAAATATATTAATTTTAAAATTCACTGAAAATTAAAGGCCTAAAAATATAATTAACCCTTTATAAAATAACTTTAATTTTATATGTTCAAAAAAATCAAAATATATAAAGTCAAACCTTAAACAATTTTTAAATAAAAAATATTCAAATAAAATTCACTAATAATTATTAACCGATAGTAGATATTTGCGGGTTCTATATCCTAATATCTGTATCTACCCAATAGCAAATGAGTAAATTAATATATCCTGATATAATCTTTAGTCATAAAAATTCACATATTCCTTGAGTCATTGCTTGAAATTCTGTTTCAGCACTTGATCTAGCCATCATATTTTGACCACATTTTGTTTTTTTCTTCTTCCAAGTCATCAAATTTCCAAAAAAATGTGTAATATCTAGTAGCTGATTTCATATCCACAACTGTCCTAACATAATATACGTTTGTATATACTTCAATACTTACACTCTTATTTAGTGCATTGGTATTTTGCTTCAATTTTGACAATTATTGTACCTTCTTCCTCTAGGTAGTGGTTTCTCTTCTTGTGACAGAGGGTTTTATTTTTTATGATCAACATGAAGGGCATAATAATAGAACTTTTGTTAAGTAAAAAAAAAATGTTATAATCCTGTTGGTTTAAAAAGTAACCAGCCATAGAAATAAATACTTGTACTTATTATCCATATATATTCATTAATTATATTTATTTAGTATTCATTAATTATATTCATTTAGTATCCGTTACCAATTTTATACAAAAATATTTTTGTTATATTCCGGAATATGTGTACCGAACTAATATTAATTGATAATCAATATATGTCTTCAATACGTGAAGTTTAAAAATAAATGAAAAGTGAGTCATATAAGATTCAACTTATATTTTTAAGTTTTGAGATAATAAAAAATAGAACTCAAAGATAAAAAAATTTAAATATGTTCACTAATGGAAACAAATTTAATTTATAAAACTAAGTGTGAAAATATACATTTATGAATAAAAAGAAACACAAGAACACAAACAAGACAAGAAGAGATAAAATAGGTGTGAAAAATTACAAATCAAAAAGAAAAGAGAAAAGATAAAAAGACTTAGGTGATGGAAAATGGTGTGCCACTTGTAAAATAAAGAGTTACAACCATGGCACTAGTAGAAAAATAATTTCTAGTGGCAGAAAAATAAAGGCTCTAAGAATAATCACTTGTACTCTTAAGAATATAAGACTCTAATTTTTTTTTTCCTTAGTCACAAGTGCCTACTTTCTCTCAATATTTCAACATCTCTCTGGTTCGTCGGTGCTGCTCGTCGCCTCTGGTTCGCCTTCATTGTCGTCTTCGTTCGAAGTTCCGACGCCATCATCCTCTGTTCGAAGTTTTGACTCGCCCGCAGCGATTATTTCTCCTTTGTTTCTTTAACCGTCCAACCTTTTTCTTCCTCTTTTTCTTTGTGATTTAATACAACAGAGTATGTGTGAATGAACTGAGGTGCGGGTTGGAGTGAGTATGGTGTTTGGGTGTATTTTTTGTATGCAGGTTGAAGTGTAAAGGAGCAGTGGGTTTGGGGATTCTGTGTTGGTTATGCACGACTGGTGTTAGAGATTGAATGATTATGAATGATTGTAAAAGGAGACGATGGTGGTCGGGAAGATGAAGATGAGATAATGGTGAAAAAAGGGTTCTAAAAAGGCCATTGTTTTTATGCTTTGGGTGCGTGAGTGTTTATGTGTAATAGACATTGAATTTGAGAATGGAACTCAGGCAAAAAGGCTGGGTTGTTTTAATTTTAATTTTTATTTTTAATGTCTATATTAGGCCTCGGTTATTCTAGAACCGAGGCAATAATGATTGAATATGCCTCAGGTGTAAACCGAGGCAGAAAGGTAACATTTTTTACCTCGACAATATATGCCTTGAGTCTTAAACCGAGGCCGAAAGACTAAAATAACCGTGGTAGAAACTCTCTCCTGCACTAGTGATGTCTACCAATTCTAAACCCAAGAAATAAAACAATAACAGAGGATATTGTTGGAACAAAAGAATTTTGTCTTGTCCTTTATCCTTCTTAAAGTTGCATACTCTTACTCAGCTTATTAATCTTTATTCATATTAGAGTTGTCAATTTGATTCATGATTCATGGGTCAATTCTAATTAGATGGCAAAACGGATTGGATCCGACGGACCAACCCATTACCTTATGGAAGAAAAGGTGGGTCGGGTTAGTATTTGTAGCATGTATCAACTCGGTTCGTTTGGTCTGTTAGCCCGTTAGGTTACAGACATGTTGATTGCGAGCTGACCCGTGGTCTGTTAGTATCAAGTAAAACGGGCTAGCTTTTATTTTTTTATTTTAAAATTGTATTAGCTATAATCAGTTAACTTCAAACAATAATGAAAAAAAAAGGCAAATGTGAAACACCCACACACCCACACACACCACCAAAGAGAAACACGCATAAGAGCATAACGACGAGGAAGAAGAATGTGAGCCCCCAAGTACGATGTGGTCGACGAGGATGACAGTCACCCATAACGATAGTCGGTGTTGTCAAAACAACACATTGCCACATGTTGCAGCTAGTGTCGTCATGTCGGAAAATCGCTGCCTAGGTCCCAACACCACTACCTCTTCCATCACAACCATGGCCTCCTCATCGAAGCAGGAATTTGCAAAACTACCGTGCAAATTGATCTTAGCGAGGAACAATCCCATCTACCACACTACCCTGTCATGGTATCTTCCTTGCTTCATTCCATTAAAAACGCTAGGTAATTAATTTACCCCAAATTGTGAGCTAGATTGGATGGTTTTTCATTGTTTAGCCAATTTAAAACAACACATAGTAATGAAAAACCCAAATTTTTCTTAAAAAAAAGTAAAAAGAATGGGCCAAACGAGTTGGCCTATCAGCCCGTCACGAGACAAAACAGATTGTGTTTTTTCGCCCGTGTTATGTAAATATGTTGGTTTGTCCCGACTCATTTTTAATGGGCCAAAAGTGGGCCAGAAAAAACGGGTTAGACTGACCCATTTTGACGCCCCTATTAGTAATCCACCTTTGAATAAGCCCCCCTCTTATTAGGGAGAGGTCCCCAGATGAAGATGCTAAAAAGAAACCCTAACCTCCAAAGTCCCTTCTAAACTAGGTTAAGATTAGGGCAAAATGGACTTAATCCCACTACAAAGACTTTTATTAATTCTTAAAAACAATACATTCATCCTAATACAAAGGTTAAGGTTTAGTCATCTCGAGATCGAAGGTTGTGACGACCTCATTCACAATATTAAAATATTATAAATCTAATGATAAATCTAATATAATAATAACATATTTGAGTCATGTTAGTTAGGTGTAATGCCCCAATTTTGTAAACATGTATTTATGAAGGAGAAAAAGTTAATTTAGATAGATAAAATAACATTAAATATAACATTAATCAATGTGAAAATGAATTTGTGCCACTATTGTAAATATTTGAAGTGTCTTGTACATCAATTATATGAAGAATCGAGATAGAAGGTGTATTTATTAAGGCACAACTACATGCCTTTCCATTACTTTTTATTCTTCATTGTAGTATTGCTATTGCATTTTTCTTCTCATGAAGCCCCTCCCTCACACTCCTCCACAGCGGCACTTCATCACATTCCTCTCTTTCTAATGACATTGTCAAAAAACACCTTCCTCCCTCCCATTCAGCTCATCACTCAATCTCTTAAGCTTATCTCTGTCACCATTCCCCTTGTTAAGGCATAGATTTTGGTGATTGCAAATATTACTAGGATTTCATTTTTTTGTGATTATTTGTAATCACCAAATTTTTTTAAATTTTTTTAAAAAAATGCAATAGCATTTGGCATGTCCTGCCAACAAGTCCCGCCAACACAAATTATTATTATTTTTTTATTTTTGTTCATAATTTTTTTATATATATATAAATTTGTTTATATAATATAATTATTATTTTTTTAATTATTTTTATTTTAAACATAAAAAAGAAAAAATTGGTCAACAGTTCAGGACAGACTGACCCATCTTTGACCCACTAGTTTGACAAGCTAAGTAGACCAAGTCATAGCAGGTTAACGGGTTGAAAACTCCAACCCGACCCGTCATTTTCTTAATGGGCTGGCGAACTGGCTTGACAGACCTGACCCGCTTTGACATGTCTAGATGTTTTCTCTTTATAATAACTTGCTTTTTATTAATTTTAATTGGGCTCCAAATGAACTTGATTGACTTCAAAATATCACTTATTTTTTTTGTCCTTTAATGTTTATACTCCTCGTCTTTATTGAGTTTAAAAGGTTCAAATATAACAAATTATTATTTGCACCTATTTTACAGATGCAAAGATCAATAATGATTTGTTTTTATTTTACTATATAAAAGAAAATGTCATTTAAAACAATTTATTTGTAACAACTTTTAGATTTTTCATTCTCAAATCAATTTTGTTTCAAAGAGGAATCTCCTTTTTTTTTTCTTTTTATTCTTAAAAAAAATTACCTTTGAATAATTATTGTTTATGTTATGTTTATGATCATTATGTCAATTAAAATTTAAGTAGTTTATATTATATTGTAAATATTCACAGAACTAAAATTAACATTTTTTTTTTTTGTAGAATTACCCCATGTATGAGTAGAAATTTGGAGAGATTTATTATTTCAAGGGGCATTTTTAATCGTAGGTACACTCAACATCTTTCTCAACCTTGCACAATTGACCTTTCAAACCTCGTACAAGAGACAATTCATCGCTAGATTGAAAAAAAAAATTATTAACAATAATTTATTTGAAGTCATGGAATTTTTTTATTTTCTAAAACAAAATTTCCTTTAGTTCCCATATCCTTCCTCTCTTTTTTTTCTCTCTCTTTTTTTTCTATCATTTTAATTTGTCTTAGCTAAACTCTCTAGAAGAGATGGGTTTTAATAAGATTTTGTGCCTTTTGAAATTAAAAGAAATTTGTTGATAAGGTTTTCATGACAATTTTTTCTACCGTATCTTTGGAATAAAATATGTGTCCCTTTCATAAGCACAATATCACATAGAATCTCAATCTTTTGAAAGTGTAATCATTCATTTAGGGAAAAAGAGATTCTTTCTCATCTCTCATCTCACCTTTTCCTCTCTCATTTTTCCCTTTTCATTCTTACTGAAATGTGGTGTAAATTATATAAACTCTCAAGAATTTCTCTAATTCTCATAAATTCTAAATTATGTGTGCAATTGGCCGAAATTTTAATGTAGAAAGGAATGGAAATTAAATTTTAAAATTCAAACCTTAAATATAAATGAGTAGTGACTAAGATAAGATCCATGTTTCTGATGCTTGAGTCACTCTTTCCATACATAGTATTCTTCCTTTATTTTAACTTTTCTTTTACGGAACTTTAACTAGGCTCAAAGTGAACTTCATTCACTTCAAAATATTACTTGTTTCTTTATCATCCAATATTCACTTCTCATGGTACTCTACCTCTAGAATTAAATCTTAGTTGATTGCAGTGTGGAATTTCCTTTCTTCCATTTTAAGCACAATTCAAATCATTTACATAAATAATACTTTTGTTTTGTAAAGTTATAAGATTACTTTGATTCTATAGGTCTTAAATTCAAATCTCTTCTAATAAAAATTTACATATTAATCCAATTTCATCATTTTTAGGAATTCAAATGTGAATTGAAGTTCGACAATAAGTAAAAATAAGAAAGTTGACTACTATATATATAAGAAAAGAAAAATTCACAAAATTAAATCTTAAAATGTTATGTTAAAATTAACAACGATTGGATATGAGTATCGTCTACTTGTTACATCTACTCCATTTGAAAAATTTTACCATTGTCATTAACTCTTCGTACACTTCATTTGTAGTATCCTTATCAAGTTTATTTATAACTATTAAGTATGATGGATTGTACAAAACCATCCTCATGGTACACTAGCTCTAGAATTAAGTCTAAATTGTTTGTATGATGAAATTTCCTTTCTTCCATTTTAAGCATTATTCAAATCAACAATCAACTACGTAAACAATACTTTCTTTTTATAAAGTTATAAAATTAGTTTGGTTACAAAAGTTAAATAGAAAGTAAGATAGGTCTTAATTCAAATCTTTACTAATAAAAATTAAAATATTAATCCAAATTTATTTTGTTATAACCTAAGTGTGAGTTAAAGTTAGACAATAAATAAAAATGAGAAAATTAAGTGACACATAAAAGAAATACTTACAAACATTAAGTTTACATTTGGATCGGAAGATAGTCAAACATAAAAGAAATACTTACAAACATTAAGTTTTACAAACATAAAAGAAATACTTAAAAAAAGGTAAATTTAAAGGAAAAGAGATGTCAAAGTGAGTTGAGAAAATGGTGAAAAATAAAAAAAATTTATGAAAATTTGTGAGTGATTTAGTGAATATGAAAAAAAAAATAAAAAAAATATTATGATTTATAATAAAAATACACTCAAATAAATAATCAAAATTTATATAATTAATTTAATTATTTACTTATTTTAATATAAAACATTAATTTTTTATATTTTTCACACATTCTTCCTACTTTCCTTGCACATATAAGGAGAACATTAAAAAATAAAAATAATAAATTTTCGTGCATTGCAGCTTTCAAAAGGAGCTTTCCCAGACAATTCTTGCTTCTTCATTTCCATAGTTGGAAACACACTCTAAATCTCAAAATTTTATATTAAAAATAATATGAAATATTTTATATAAACAACTCCCTATATCAGTATTTTCCATGTGTTTCCAGTAAATTTTCAATAGTAGTACCAGAATATATTAATTGGTAACATCGAAATCATACTTAAAAAAATATTGATTAATCTAATATTAAATTAGGGTAAGAAAATATATTAAAATAAATATCTCATGTTAAAGTAGAAATTCTGAACTCATAAGTGGTAAATCTAAGATCTGTGTAAATTTCCCAACAACCCTCACACCACCCAAAGCTTTTTTCAGAATTGATGATGCCATGCATATGCCTGCAAGATCCAAAATTCAGCTTAATCATTCAATGCCAATACAGAACAAAACTCATGATTGCAATGTAAGTACAACATTAATGTCACCTTCTTTGGTCACCCACAGCATATGTTACAAAACTATTTTCCAAATCCAATATATTCTATCTTCACACTCATATTATCATAATTTATAAAATCTTAAATTATTATATTCAAAAATAAGCTATTACTATTTACGTCAAACAACATTGATAAACGTCAAAAAAATAATCTAGATAAAATTAGGAAAATAAACTTGCAAATTAAAAAAAAAGAAAAAAAAATTATAAAGTGGAGAAGTAGAAGAGCAAGATAAAAAATAATATAATTTTTCGAAAGAATTCTATTCACCTCTTTCACCCTATGCAGCATATTATTTTATTCTCTGATTTCTTACCTACTAAACAAATCCAGTGATTATTATTGTTACTAACATGGTTGGTAGGGATGCACTACGTCACCTAACTCTATCCAAAAATGTAGTTGGTTGAAGAAGACTTTCTAGAAGAATTATTTTAAGAGTGCTTCTAAAATGTTCTGACTTTTCATTTTTGTTATTATTTTTAATCTAATGGTTTTAATAAGTAATGTATCTTCATATTTTGAATTAAAAATAATATATTAAATTATAAATTATTAGTATCATAAATGAAATTATTTTGCCATTTTAATGAATAACTTATAATTTAATTATGAGAACTTTGATTATATCGTTAAAATAAAAGTGATTGAAATACTATTATAATTGACTTTTAACAACGGTTAAAATGACCAGACGGTTTTATAATCGTCGTAATTTTAAGTATCCTCAAAAAGTGTAAAAATTTGATGATAACTGTATCATCATTGTTAAAAGCTCAAACAAACAATAACGATTGGATGAGAACCATTATCGAAAATATGTATAAAAAAAAAAAACTAGTGTTTTTGTTATGTCAATTGTCGTTAAAAAATGTATAAACCACGAAGGTTTATTCAATAATCATTGTTATAAGTGTTTTTTTTTTTTCAAATTGAACATTTGTTTTTGCTAAAGTCACAATCCTACATAAATTTTCAGATACAAATTCGTTTTGCAACCATTTAGGACAACTTTTCAATATACTCTGAACAAAACATAATAAAAATAGTTCTAAACAAAGTTTAATACAAATAAAAGTTCTATGAACTAATTATCTACTATCCTAAATTGCTATATAAGTTAGCAAAATGCTTAGTGCATGTCTTTTTGATATAAACTAATGCATTTGAGTCCAATGATTGTGTGCTGTTAAAAATCTGCAACAAACGAATTGTTAGTATAAGTTTATGTGTATGTAATAAATTATTCTATAAATGTATTAGCGGATTATAGCATATACCTAATCTCTACCTCTTTCAATAACAGTTTGGACAATAATCATCATCCATTGCATGATATAGTAGTCACACTCATGGCCTTCAGTTTGTTTATTGCACTATGTCCATAGTAAAGATGGTTACATCAATTAGAGATAATACAAAAGTAAATAAATGAGACAATTTAAATACCTTGAGGTACATCCACATGAACTTTTGAGATGTTGTATTTGGTCTACCACTCAATGTGTTGTATTCATTGTAAGCACTAAAATAGGAACATTTGATGTTAGATAACATGACATTGTATATTTAAGGTCAATGTAGTTGTTGGCGTTTCTTGAAATAGATTTATCAATCTACTACCTGTTTAAAGGAACTGGGGGCCTTTTCATGCAAGGAGCAAAATCATGCAACAATATGATATTGGACTTATATAACTAGGAGCTGCCAATGATGACTGCGTTGAAAATTAGTTACAACATATTTAAATTGCCAAAAGTATAAGTTAACTTACTCAACTATATATGGAGCAAAGTAAATTTGTTTTCCTTGTTTCAGTATGGAATTGCTCACGTATGTATGTGTTTCTGTCTTTTTGTTATTTGATGGGTAATGAGTTTAGGGTCCATAAATGCATATGTGTCCACAAACTATGCAAGTACTTAAATTTGATATATTATTAATACATATATATTTAATAAGGTAACGAATAAAAATGATTTTAAAATTGATCTTGCGTCAACATATATGTTTAACTTTTGATTACTTGATACAATATCTACCAAATCGGACATATACATGCAAGACAGTTAAAATAAAGATTATGAGTAAGATCAGAAGGGGTTCATATAGTCGTAAATCGTAATATCGTAACACGGATCGTAGATTTCACTTTTTATAATATATATATATATATATATATATATATATATATATATTTATATATTTATTTATTTTTATAAAAAATAAAAATTAATATAATTTAGTCTTCAAAAATTTTAAATAACATGTATGAAAATAATTAATGTAATAAAATATGAAAATACGAAAAGAATTACAATAAAATAACATAGGAAAATAAATCAAAAGAAGCAATTTGTTATCATTCATAAATACCATTGATATAAATTTCTTTATACAAGAAATAATAAATAGTAATGTTATAATTAATAAATACGAGAAGTAATAAATATTAACGTTATAATTAATAAATATTAAATGTTATTATGCTTTTGAGTCTATACAAAGTTATGGCTGCATAATTGAGAAATTATATTAGTATTAAATTTTAATAGAAAAGTGTTGTGGTGTGTTGCAGTTGGATTTTAATTGAATCAATTTTTTATTGAGAAATGAATTTTAATTGAATTAATGTTCAATTTAATTAGATGAAAGGTGGTTGTATGACTTGAGAATGCATATAACAATGTAAAATTTTAATTATTCACCAAAGAAAGTAGTGCAACAGAAAACTCGACAAAAATAGATGATTTACATGATTTTACGATTTTGTTCGATGATCAAACAGATCCTACTGTATCACGATTATGTGTGGGATCTAACTAATAAATACTATGTAAATTGTAGGATCTTACAATTTTATGATTTAAATATCGATTTTGACTATCTTGTATACATGTACAAGGGAAGCTCACTCTTCTGCCAAAAATAGTTACATCCCATGGAATCTTTACTAGGTCTGTCCTTATAGTTGTAAAAAATTCCTTCAATGTAGCTATTGGATCCTCGTTAGCAATTTTCTTTTCATGAAAATTCGTTTGATGTTGCTACATACAAAGAAAAATTAACACTACTTAGAATATTATATACTACATATGTAACAATATTATTTGAGATACAAAGCGAAGTGTTTCATGTCATCCCCATGAGATGTTTGGGCCAAGCGACATACAATACTAACATTCAATATGGACATAGGAATTGGAGCATCACCATAATATATCTTCTCCACCATAACCTTTACCAAAAGAGAGGGGAGAGACTAACCATGTAACATGGTGGCATTTTCAAAGCACTTCCTATAGGCCACCAATTGGGGGTTAGAGTTACAATCAACTAGTATGTACAACTCACATTGGCAACTAAAGCCAATGCCATCCCCGGATTGAGTTGCAGCTTAATAACTCCCTCTTGTGTTGAGGTTGATAATATGAGGAAGGTCAAGTTGTACTATAGTTGGGAGTTGATGCGAGAGTAATAAGCTCTCTAGCCGCTTGTCAAACTCTTGCATTAACTCTTATCTGAGGTCATCCTTTAGTTGTTTCCTTAGTTCCTACTCCTATATGAGGTCGTTTACCTATTGATTTAGAGGTTAAAAAAAGGAGTGGTTTTATTCTCTATGTGTTCTTTGTGTGGTAATAATGTTGTATTTTTCTCTCATTTGTTCTTTCATTTTTTTTATTGCTATACAGTTGTTGGAATGGTTGAATGAAAATTTTCAGGATTTGTAGTTTTCTTCTTTAAGTTTGGTTGTTTAGTTTATATGAAGTCTCTTTGTAGGGCTTTGCTTAAAGTGATTATAATGACTGTTATTACTATAATTATCTGGATCATTTAGTGGATGAGAACTCACAATAGATTTCAGGATCCAATTGTGTTTCCTTATGTTATTTTTCAAATTAAGGAGTTAGTGCGAATGACTGAGAATAAACCTAAGAAGCATATGAGTAATATTGTCTCTGATTTTTTTTTTTGCTGAAAATTTTCAATATTCAAACTACAAAGGGTTCATTTATGGACGTAATATGGCAAGTTCCATATGATAATTGATTTAAGGTGAATATCGATGGTGCAACTAGAGGTTGTCTTGGTTTGACTTTATGTGCTAGTATTTTTAGAGGAATTGTCAAGTGAATATGTGGGTAGTTTTTTAGCTCTTTTAATAGACTTCTATTTATGTTGAGTTTATGGGGATCATTTATGCTTTGGAGCATGCTTGGAGGGAGGCCTTTCAGAGGCTTTGGGAGTGATTCTCTTTAGTCTGTCAAGAATTTTTGGATCAACGAGTGGTCCCTTGAAGTCTTAGAGGGAGATGACGTCGGTGCTTGCATTTTTTTACGCATATATAGTTCAAAGTTTCTCATGTTTTTCATGAAGAGAATCATTATGCTTATAAGTTAGATAATTTAGCTTTCATTCATAGAGAACCATATAAGTGATTTAATGTTTTATCTCCATGTATTTAATATGTATAGTTGGCCTATGTTTTGTGAATGTAATTTTTATCATGTATTTAATATGACGTGGTCTCCATGCTTTGAAATTTTATATTTTATTTTTTATTTTTAATAATTTTTATGTAATGACAAATTATTGATAGACTTTGGGGTGTCAGCATAGTTGAGATGTCAAAAATCATATTATGCCTAACGTTACCTTATTTGAAAAATATAGTATAAGTGATAGGATATATGGGTGAACATTGATTGGGTTGGATCGAATTAAGAACCAACATGACCAATTCAGTATAATCCAAATTTAATATTTTAAAATTCATATTCGATCATTTAATCTATCTGGGTAGTTGAATCCAAGTTATTCGAGTTGCGGGTTAATTCAATTGAGTTAATTTGAAGAAATGACATAAAAGTTAATCTTTAACTAAAAAATTTACATGTATAATTTTAATAATAATAATTATAATGGAATATTATTTTACATAAGTTACTACTAAATTTTAAGAAAATAATATCATATTAAAAATAATTTAAAATTTAAAATATATTTAGAAATTTAGAAATATTAAAATATAAATTTAGGTTGAGTCAAATATCCAAAGCTTCAATTTACTATCCAAACCTAATCAAAATTATCCATTTTACCCAATTTTATTTAATCAACATTACTCACTTATCTAATCCAACCCCCGCTCGTATGGTCAATTTTATTTAATTTTTTTTATCGAGACCTGATAATATATATATATATATATATATATATA
>Ga0214542_1002337_pt1 | contig 39210 bp, 18 predicted proteins | sample CNSS1metaG_FD_160096 | JGI IMG/M metagenome (GOLD analysis project Ga0214542, IMG submission 160096) | Root nodule microbial communities from cowpea collected in UCLA plant growth center, Los Angeles, California, USA - CNSS1 | ecosystem: Host-associated > Plants > Roots > Nodule | place: USA... | reverse complement strand
GGTTAAGTGAGCCGGGTTGAGTTCAACCCACTTTTGAAAAAGTTGAATTTTTCTCAACCCAACCCGGCTCGAACCCGTGGTGAGCCGGGTTGGCTCACGGGTTGAAACCCATTTTGACATCTCTACCTGCCCCCTGCACTAATGTCTGGCGTTGCCTAAGCGCCGCTAGGCGAAATTGTGCTCTGAACCATCTAGCAGTCTTAACATGCTGTCGGGCACCGTTCGTTTTAAGGACTTTACGGATTCACCTATCGTCTAACATACCAGTAACGTGAACTTACTGGTTTAGCACCCAAAACATATTATAATTTATCCAAAACATGCTGTCGGGCACCGTTCGTTTTAAGGACTTTACGGATTCACCTATCGTCTAACATACCAGTAACGTGAACTTACTGGTTTAGCACCCAAAACATATTATAATTTATCCAAACACATATCCAGATTACTCGTTTAAGTGTATATACATTACCTCTAATTTAACACGTGTGTGTGTGTGTTTGTGTGTGTGTGTGTGCGCATGCGCGTGCGCGTGGGCGTGTGTGTGGGTGCGTGCGTGCATTCTGGAAAATCCTTATAAAACCCAAACATAATAAAAGTTAAAGTATCAACCCCACGAAATATAAAATGTTGTCACCACGTAACCCAGGTTGATAGCAAACTAAAGTTCCACACCTGGAACCATATAAATAAAGCAAATTCCTACCCATAATTTTGATGTTCTTCGATTATATAATTTATGTTACATATCCTTAACCAGTAAAAATTCATTCACATAAATAAATTATTATTTATACATAAATACACATCTATATGAATCAAAGTTACCAAGTATACAAATATATAAAATATAACATGTGACTTCCTTCATCCATATAATATAAACTATTCTAATAAATAGGATGTATCATATCCTAGGAATAATATAAAATATTATTATCTACATTTTTCTCATGTACCATTCTTTTTTTTGCCAACAGAATTATATTTAAAACAACAAAACCCAAATTACTAAGTCAACAAAAATTAAAGTTTTACACTCCTAATAAATTATAATAACCCAACCGGAAATGCCTGAACGTAACGAGAACATTTTAACTTTTACAAAATACATATAGTATTAATATTTCAAGAAAACCTATATCACCTAAAATCTAAGAATCTATAACATTTTACTACCCCGTAAATGAAAGAGAGTAAAATTGCAATTAAATTTATCTATCCCTGTACACACAATAAACAACCAATAATATAATATGTTATAATCTGTATAAAATATTATAATTGATACATTCAACTACCAATTCATAAATAATAGTAAAAGTAACTAAATCTACGAAAAATCCTTTTTATCCTCATCATAGGCAAAATGTAATAACAAAACTCACACCCGCCAATTACATTTTCTACCAATACAATAATACACTAAATGTTTATACATAATAAAACATCATGCTCCAATATACTAATTACATAACAAACACCAAAGCTCTTATTCACCTTAACTTAAACCATACTAGAATAAACTAAAAATACTTCCAGCTTAAATCTTTTTGACATTTTATAAGAACTCAATCCATAATTACCAACCCCACCAAAATATCGCCACCTCGTCGAGTATTAGGAAAGACCAAATCACGACTATAATGATAAAATCAAGGTTGAAGTTTCATTGCCAACACCCAAAAGAATTCATTGTAATAGCCAAAATCCTCCAAAAGCATAAATCAATATACGTTTTATATATCGTCGTTACTGCACAACAACTTTGATCCACATAGAAAATGATACCTTTTCATACCATATAATATCTTAAACACAATATACCAAATATTTCCTTATACCAGCAACGTATTTCTCATAATAACAATACCGAAAATAGTAATAGTTTTAGGATTGCACAAGATAACTGGGAGATAAACAATTAAGAAAAAATTAACCAGCTCCCCTTACCTGGAATTTTCGCTCCCATTGCGCTCCTAAGGTTCCATTTTGCCCAGAATTGATCAACCTTTAGCTTCTCCCACTTGACACTCTTTATAACCTTTTCACTCTCTCCTTGACTCCATTTTCGGTGCTCTCACATTCTCCATTAATAGTTGTACCAAAAACTCTTCCAATTCCCACTAACTCTCCTTTTAAATTTCATTTTTCAGCCCTTAAAATAATTTATTAACATTAAAATACGAAAATTTAAAACAAAAGGTTAATGGCCATCAAATACCATTAACATGGTGGTTTCTCAGCCTTTCTAGCTTCTCTCTGTGACGCTATGGGAGCTAGGGTTTTCTGACCATTTTCCCTCATGCCAAATAAAAAGATTTGGCAAAAAGAACCTATCTCACACCCACAACCATATAACTTCAAAGCAAGTGTACAACCAATTCAACCAACTCACATTTCATGATAATTTCTATACATCTAGGATTATATTATCCCTCATAACAATCCAGTATTTCATTAAAAATAATAAACAGTTAAATTAAGACATAATTGGCATACACATGACTTAAACCCAAATCCTCTTAATACAACCAAATATTCTTAACCACTTGAGCTAATATTATTTCTTGTCTTCTCCTTCTCATTAGTTAACTTAAGAATTCCTGCCATCGCATTTATTAAATAAATAAATATTTATTTATTTATTTTTTCTGGATCTTATAGTTCACCATTTCGATTCGCAATTGTTCTTATAACATGACGACTAAAAATTATACTGATATTAAAACGTTGATATAAAAAAATTTATTGACACTTTGAACCAATTGTTACAAGATGTTATTTGATTATTATAACTAAATTTTGAAAAAAAAAATAGTTAGAATGTCTTTATGTTTTAATTGATTATAACACATGTTAATCAATTAAATCCATTTTTTTTATCGAGTATCGAAAACATATTTAATCGATTATGAAAGATTATAATTGATTATTTTTTTGAGAATTTTCAATACACTTAAATTGTTATATGATTTTATGGTTAGAAAAATTGATAATTGATTATACTATTCTGAATACTGTCAAGAATAATTTAATTAATTTTTTGAAAATTTAATCGATTAATATTGGTGTCAAACATTTTTCTCATATATTTTATAAAAACTTTGGGAATATCTTGTGTAAAATACTCAAAGAACATGAAAACTTATAACACTTTTTCAATATCTTGATTTTTCAATCATTATCTTGTTCCCTTGAAACTTGATTCTTATCTTCAAGTCTAACATTTTTTTTAAAAAATATATTAAAAAAAGTTGAAAAAAACATATAAAATTATTTTTAGTATCAACTTTAAATTATAGAATTTATTTTAATATAATACAAAATTTAACAAACCTCTAAATAAATAAAAAATTGTCAAATTAACCCTTTTAAGCAAACAATAAATATAATAGCAAAATAAATAGGGTTAAATATGTTTTTGGTCCTTTAATTTTTAGTGAATTTTGGAATTAGTCCATTTTTAAATTTTGGACCAATTTAGTCCTTTATCTTTCAAAATACATGAATTTAATCATCTTTTAATCAAATTTTGTTGGGTTTATTTGATGTTTCATTTCAAGATTGTATTTGAGTTGTTTATACTACTTGACACATTTTTTCTTTAATGTTAAGTCTAATACTATTATAAAACGCGTTTAAAATGTCAAATAAACTTAATAAAATTTGATTAAAAAGACTAAATCCACATATTTTGAAAAATAAAGAACTAAATTAATTCAAAATTTTGAAATGGATTAATTCAAAATTTAGTTAAAATTAGAAGATGAAAAACATATTTAATCAAAATAAATATCAATAAATGTTTAAAATTAGTGACATGATGATTGGCATGCAACGCCACGGAAAACCAAGACAACTAAGGTAGCATTTATTGCAACCACATTCTGCCAATATGATATGATTAGCTTCGAGATTGTGATTATAGCAATACTAACTCATCGAATACAATAATCAAAACAAAAATATGCACTCACCATAATTTGCATTACCAGATTCATAATCATGTATTGAGCAATACTAACTATCTAGAATCTAAAAATCATGACTTGATCTTAAAAGAAAAAACTAAACAATGGCAAATTAACATTACAGGCTCCTAAAGAAAGCGTGCAAACTTCAAAGAACCCTAATTTGTTTTATTTTATTTTTTTTACTAACACTTAAAAGGTTTGGATGCAAAGTAAAAATGTTCCATAGTTTCTCTACTGAAAAAACTCTCAAAAACACTTCCACTTCGTCTCAAACGGTAGAATAATTCTACAGTTTGTGTAAAATGATATGAGCTCCATGTTCAGGCTGCAGAGTAATGATAAAGGACGGGGCATGAGTATAAGACGGAGAAAACTCGAGAGAGAAGCGTTGCAGGATCATGGACACTGCTACTTTTGCTTCTAACAAACCAAAGTTTTGTCCTATGCAGAGTCGAGGACCCCATCCAAATGGCAAGTATGAAAGTTTCCCTTTTGTTGCCTTTGAAACACCTTCTGAGAATCTTTCTGGATTGAATTCCCCTGCATCATCGCCCCAATACTCCTTTTCCTGATGTAGCATTGACACTGGCACTACTAGCTCCACCCCTGCAGGAATCGTAAGATCTCCAAGTTTTGTATCCTTTCGAAGATACCGAGCGAACATAACCACCGGTGGATATAATCTCAGACTCTCTTGTAAAATCATCGACACCTGTTCCATTTAGAGTATCAAATTGTTTGGTGTTTCGAGAGAAGATCACCGGAAAAATACAACACTAATAAGTATGAATCAAATTCACACATAAGAGATTGATACCACTCTTAACCCAAAACTTTAAGACAATGAGTTTATGGGCTTTAATCCCTTATACAGTGGTCAACTATCTCATTTTTATTCAATATGTTTCTCATTTTTATTCAATGTGAAACTTAGACTCACATTTGAATTCTCAAGACAGATAATATTCATAATATTCATAATTATGTCCATAAATTAAAAATAAGATTCGTAGGCTTACGATTTTAAGTTGTCCGAGTCTTTCATAATCTGGCTTTTCATTACCGAAAACCTGGAAAACCTCTTCCCTGGCCTTTTCTTGCCAGTCAGGATGTTTGCTTAATAATAACAGAGTCCAGACCAGTAACTCTGCATTTGCTTCCTGCCCTGCCAAGTAAAATAGCTTCACTTCTTCAACTACTTCCCTTAAACTCATTCCTCCACCACTACTCTTTTCAGATTCCCTGTAATTTGATTCCAACAGTATGCCCAATAAGTCGTTGTTCGTAGGCTCCCCTGCTTCCAATGCTTTCAATCTTCTGTTGATGATTCCCATAAGTGATGTTCTTATTTCATTGTCAATTGCTTTCATCCTTCGGTTTGTACGCGTTGGCAGAAACCTACCACATAAAAAAAAAATTACATTTAGAGTCTATCCTAACAAGTTTTCTTGCACATTCTGTTACATCCAATATCAGGTTGTTAACGAATCATACACTAAATTTTTGTCCTACGCACGAGATCAATATAATTCAAAAAGTCACTTTTATGAAATTAAATTAGACTTAAAATTGTAGATTATCCTCAGACAGAAATCAAGTGGATCAAGTACACTTGAAACTCGATCCAAATGTTAAATGAATATATTTGGAAATGTAGATTACCTGTAACCCGGGATGAAAGCAAACTTAAAGAGAGTCATTGTAAGTTGAAGCATTTCCCTTTGAAGTTGGAATACCCTTTTTCCTTCTTGGTAGCTACTTCCAAAGCCTGCACGAGCAAGGACGTCGCTTGACACGTTTTGGACGAAAGGCCACAAATCTAACTCACATGGCCCATCGGACGAAGATAACGCACTCTCCAATTGCCTGATCAACTCATCGCAGCTCTCGCAGAATATGGGTACTAAAGCCTGTGCCAATTTTTCACCGATCATAAAAACAACCTTAAGATGATAACAATACAAGTGAATATAATGTAAACGACAAACTAACCTTCAATTTCTCTACATTAAACGCCGGACTCACGATCTTTCTGTGTTTAGCCCACTTGTCACCGTCATAGTTTGCAAATCCTGAAGCTAGGAGCTTGAAAAGTGGACTTGTGTCGGGCTTTTGAAAGTCGTAAACCTTTGTAGCCATTTCTTTGAATTTTTCTGGATCCAAGACAAATACCCTTGGTCTTGGTCCAAGCCACATAAATGAGTTCTTACCTGTCAAAAGGTATACATGAGTTGATTAGTTTAGTGACAAAGTTTAAAAGAGATGTGAAAAATACATATCAGAATTTACAATTTACCGTATTTAGCGATGGTGTGAACAACATAAGGCAATACACGAGGTGCGATATCATTAGAGTGAGGATCCATGGGTTTGGATTTGGCTTCTTTGATCATTTTAACCATATCTCTGATATCACCAATGAAGGGACGGTAGGAATTGCCTTGGATACCCTGCTCCTTCAGACGCCTCTCTATTCTCTTAGGTCTGAGCCATACCCAGTTGAGTGCATTCCAGAACCACCATATCAGCACCGTGGAAATCAAAGTAACGATGGCACATGTTGATGCACTCAAATTCAGAGATGATATTGCTAACCCTCCCACCATAGTCACCAGTTGTTGTGTAGTACTAAGTTTGTGTTGTGTTAAGGTCTGAGATAATATAATGGAAAAAACATTGTAGTATTTTAAAAAATAAAAACATGAAAGTTGTTCCACGAGAACCTCGCATGTTATAATATAATAACAATAATGAGAACGAGGACACATTTCCTCAAAACCATGTATTAAAAAACACAAAAAAAGTATCCTCGCATTGAGCATGACATATAACGGTGGCTGATTGCTAAATGCAGTGTTATGACTTTTAAAATACCCGTTTTATCCTTTTTATTTTATTTGAAAGCTTGCTCCTCTTTTCTTCCTAGTTTAATTCCACTTTTACTCATAAATTCTTTTATTTGAAGACACTGAAAAAAAAAATTTAAAAACTTAAAATACAGCCGAAAGAATCTGCCCTCTCGAATAAACGGAATATATTATGGTGTAATTTTTTAAAAATTTACTAAAATAGGTAAATTTATCTATATTCGTAACTTGTATATTTATTTTAATATCTTTTACAAAAAATTATCCAACTTTAATAAAAAAACTAAATATATTCTGATTTTAGATAAAATAGATTAAAAAAATGAAAATTTTATAACTTTTTATAATTCTTATTAGAAAAAGTTAGTTACTTTGTAATTATATTTATATTTAATCACGCCAGTGCAGGAAGAGCTTTTTGTTTCGGTTATTTTTCTCATTTTGTCTTGGATCTGGAACCGAGACATATTGGAACGAGGCCAAAAGGTATTCCTTTTGGTCTCGGTTGTTACCCGAGGCCATATACCCCCTTTTATGCCTCGATTGTTAACAAACCAGTGCCATATACCCGCTTTTCTGCTTCGATTCAACTAGGACCGAAGCCATAGGTTAAAAATATTTTTTTTTAATTAAAATTTTCGCAGATTCTTTGGCCTCGGTTATGGAAAGAACCGAGGCCATATGGCACATAAGAGATAACAAAAAACACAAGAAAAAGTCATAAGTAACAAATAAAAGCAAAAACAACAATTTTCTTAACATCATATATTACCTATTTAATTATAGTGTTCTTACAATTCTCTTAAATTCAGACTTAATACTCTACATTTGAAGATACAATGCTCTTAAATTGAGACTCAATTCTCTCACAAAATTAATCAAAACACTCCAAACAATTTCAATCTCAATGCAAATTAACACTCACAATAACTAAAATTGAAAATTAACATATACAAAACGGAAAACCAAACAAAAATGCGTTGGAAATTTACCTTAGAGGAACCGCGGCGCGACAGTTGTGGGAAAAAAGGAAAATGTTCGTGCACGAAATGGAGGTGCAGGAAAAAGAGGTGCAACGACGATGGCTAGAGCAGCGTGGCCGGAGGCGAGACAGTTTGGTGGCAGCACAACGTTGGTGGAAGAAGAAGAGGGGCTCGCGTGGTGGTGGAGGGTCGCCGAAACAATTGCAGAGAGAGAGACACTATCCAATCGGAGCGACGACTGGCCGGAGCAGCGTGGCCGGAGGCGAGACGCGACAGTGGCAGCACAACGTTGGCAGTACAACGATGTCGCCGGAACAGTTGTAGAGAGAGGTGGAGGAGATGCAGAGCGCGTGAGGGAGAAGAAGAGGGGTTCGCATTTTTATGCCCTAATTAAACTATATGGCCTCGGTTCAATTGATAACCGAGGCATATAGTGCTATTTGGCCCCGGTTCACTGCCACCCGAGGCCAAAGACGTAACGGGTAATGGCATTTTTAAAATTTTTGGCCACGTTTCTAGCTTCGGGTTTGTTCAACCGAAGCATATAAGCACCTTTTGGCACCGGTTTTGTTTGAACCGAAGCCTATAACACCTTTTGGCTTCGGGTTTGACTTGAACCGAGGCATAAAAGTTGTCTGGAATTGCAAAAATGTCATCGCGCCATTATATGTTTCGGTTCCTTGCCAACCGAGGTCTATAAGACGAGGTAAAAATATAATCTGCACTAATGAATCATATAATAATAATGATATTTCATATTTATTTTACCTTTTTATAGTGGATTTTTTATTTATTTGTTGGGATATATTATTATAACAAAGTCTTACTCATCAGTTATAAATTTTTTAAATTATAAAATTTTATAAATTTATTAAATAATAGATTTTTCAACTAATTTGTTAGTGGAATACTTATTATTCCGATACATAAATGAGATTTTTTTATGTTTATATTTATTTTTCGATTTTATCTTTTGAATAAATATATTTTTTAAATTAATTTTTTTTATAAGTTTTATAATTTGAGTGATTGTTTGTTTAAATTTAATCAATCTTTTTGTTTGATTGGTGTTTTAGTTTTAATTGTTTTATTACTTTTTTTAAGTTTAATTATATTTTAACTTTGATTTATAAATATGAGAACTTTTGATGTAGTCTGTAATAAATTTTATGATTTATTGGATATTCAATATATTTAAATTTTTTAATTAAATTCTTACTATTCATCTATTTTACTAATATATAATTGTTAAGTAATTGATGTCGTTATTATTTCATGTTGTCATCATATATAACTTTAGTATTTTAAATATTTTATAACTTCTAAATTATAAAATTATAACATTAGTTCTCTTGCTAAATCGAAAAAATTCCCTTTTATATTTATTTATATTTATTATAAAATAATATTGTATACACGAAAATCAAATTTTAAATATAAAATTAAGATAAATTTATAGTTTAACTAATCAAATATTTTAGAGCTGTCAAAATGAGTTGGAACCTGCAAGTCAATCTGGCTCACCACGGGTTCGGGCCGGGTTGATATTTTTTTACAAATTTCAATACCGGTTTATTTTTTACCTGGCTCATTCAAAACCCGGCTCATCCGGGTTGAACCTGTGGTAAGCCGGTTTGGCTCACCAACCCGCAGATAAAAGGGTCATACAAGTGTTTTTATTAAGTTGGGCTTTACAGTTGGGTCATGTTAGGTTACTTTTTTTAGCCAACATATAAATAATTTGTATTTTTTTTATTTTGGTTTTTGGATTGTATTAAAGTTTATTTAGATTTTAATTAGAATTATAATTTAGTTTTGACTGAAAAATAAATAAAAAAATTGTATTTTTTTTAATTAAGTGAACCCGTGAGCCAACCTGTTTAATCTGTCAACCCGTAGTGGGTCAGGCCGGGTTCGAATATTCTTGGCTCGCAAAAAGTGAGTCGGGTTGGGTTGGCTCACTGAATCATCAACCTGTGATGGGTTGAGCCGGATCGGGTTGGGATAACTAAATATTTTGATTTCAACTAACATGTTATAAATTGATTGAATCTTAACCTTTTATCAAATTTGATTTGACAGGAATGAATAAGGATGGCAAAGATATCCGCGTCCGTAGATAAAATCCACGACGGATAATTAGTACCTGTGGGTATGTATTATCTACAGGTAGCGGGTATTTTAATATCCGCTTATAAACGGGTCGGGTACGAGTATCATATTATCTATACTCGCGGGTACCCGTTACCCATAAAATATTAAAATAAAAATTTAATTTATATTTTATTAAGTTAAATTTAATTAAAATTAAAATTGAAATTATATTTTATTAGGTTAAATTTAATTTAATTTAATTATACTTTATTTTATTTTTATAATTTTATATTAAAAAAATTATAAAATATATATATTTTTTAAATATTTGCAGGTATGCGGGTATCCATGGATATCTGTGTTTTAAAAAAATTCGCAGACATTTTTTAAGTGGGTACCTAACGAATAAACAGACATGTAACAAACAATTTATTTTTTTTTACAAATTTGGTTGCGAGTGAACACTATTACCCGGCCATCCCTTGGAATGATATTCTACTGGGTCATTAAATACAGATTTCTGTCCATATATAAATTTTATTTATTTTAAAAGATAAAGTGTACATGAAAAATAGTTAAAAACACTTCTCTTATTTAAATAAAGGTAGAATAAATACGCAATGTATTCTGAATTTATATAAAGAAAATTACAAAAAAAAGTTATCACAATTTTTAATTGTTGTTCCCATTAAATTTATTTTTTAAAATATAATAACTCATAATTTAAATTATTTACTTTCAGATCACCATATAATTTAATTCAGATATTTATAAAAATTGAAAATTCATTAAGATAAAATTTGTTCTACAAAAAAATATAATTAGTATTGATTACCAGTATATATATATATATATATATATATATATATATATATATATATATATATATATATATATATATATATGTTTGTGGTATAATTTAACATCTTATTTATAGAAAAATTTTCTAGTCATTTGTTTAAGTGCCCTTACATTCAACTTAATGACATAATCATATACTTTTCACAATCTACTTTCACTATGATAACACGTCTTTCCTTCTTCTGCATCTCATCTGCACTGGCACACTATCCAATTGTCATCTTCTTTCTAGGAATGTTGATTGATATTGATCAATAAAAAACACTTTTTAGTCTCTAATAACACTTTGAAATGATTTTATAAAGACTTTCTACCAAAGAGATATGGATCTTCAGTCCCATTGGGACATTGAACGATTAATTATTCTTCAAATTAAATTTATTTCTAAAATTTTTTAATTCAAATAAGTTATTTTCACTTTTATGATTTGTTTTTGTCAATAATATGTGACCCCTTGATCTCAACTCCTAACTGTTAAAAGATACAAATAAAACTCACTCAAAACATGCTGCAACAAATAAAACTCAAACATTTCTCCTTCACTGACACTGATCTGCTACAAAATTGATCGGTTCTCGCTTTATTGTATCTAAATTCTTTATTATTTTTGACATCACCAGATTTCACATTTTAACTCTTCTTATATGTTTTGGTTGTCTAAGTATGATAGTATTTTTGTAATTCTAGGTAAGTTTAAATGTGAGAATCACAATAAAATAAAAAGTTTATTAAAAAAAAAATAGTAAAATAGGTCTCGGTTTTTATCAAAACTGAAACAAAAAAGTGGCCTATGCCTTCGGTTTTTACCATAACCGAAGTTAAAGGTTCTCCAAAATTTTTAACTAATTAAAAATATTATGAATCTATGACTTGAGTTCTAGTAGACCTGAGACAGAAAAGTGTCTATATAACTTCGTTTCCTTTACAACTAAAACAAAAAAGTGTCTCTATAACCTCACATGATAATTGAGGTAAAAAAATACTCCTTTTTAATTTCGTCCCAATATATCTCGATTATAAAACCGAGATAAAATAACGAATATAACCGAAAAAAAAAATTCTTATTGCTCCGGTAAAACATGTGCAACACAAAATGGTGCCGAGACAGGTTTTAACACAACCAGCTCATTGAATCTAAACAAAGATTCAACCTTACTGTGTGAATATATTCCCCTTTTTATTCAACAAGTAGTCACATCACACACACGAGTGATGATGTGATTCCCCCTTATTAAGCTAAAAGAAAAGGAAAGAAAGGGTAAACTATATATATAAATATCATGCATCAGACCAGTGAATGTTTAATTCACCCCAGTGACTTTTTGGAACACCCAAGGCCTTCCAAACAGCTTGAGAGGCAACAACTGCATGGACCCTTCTTCCATTTCCAAAGATGGTGATGTTGTGATGACACCTTTTTCTGTCATTGAACCATCCAGTTGATAATGCCACAACTGGAGTGTTGTCTGAGTGAAACTTGTTATCACATTCAGAAGGGCCTCCTCCATCTCCACCTTTCTCAAAGCTATTCAGTGTTAGAATTGCCTTTGTGTGGTGAGACACAGGTGGAGAACACTTGAATGTGGGGTAAGACCTTCCCCTTCTGCAACACTCAGAATCATTCTCTCTGTTGCATCTTCTTGGAGGAGGCTTTTCTCCCCTTATTCTCCCACTGGGCCTGCAGGTAGCACCTTCAGTACTGTCTAACCACAAGCTTGCTACAGGAACCAGCAGCAAGAGAATGACATGAACAGAAGCTGCACCAGTTTTCATCTTCATCAATTCTCTTTCTTCTTTTTCTCACAAGGGTGATGTGTGAATCAGCAAAGCTATTTATAGAGTCTAGAGACACACCAAGCACAAATCATGCAACGTTTTCTGATTTTGTTAAAACTATTACAAAATATTTGAAAAAAAAATTATTTTTCCCTTTTGATTTATATCCTTTAAGACATCTTAAGAATCCAATGAACATTGTTAAATGTCTCCACGTAATCCTTGTTCATGATTATGTCGCCAATCATATGCAATTTAGTTTTTACTAAGTAACATGCTAAATCTTTATTTAACCTCCCATTGCTAATCTTAATCTTGTACTTGTCTAGGGAAGGCCATGTTTGCTAGGAAAAAGATATGAGTGGGTTGACAGCAAATTATAAGTTCCAAGATTGCATGAACAACTAGTTAGTTAAGAACTGATAAAAAAAAAACAGTAACTCTCCTGTTATTGGTTTATTCCAAGATGTTTTTCTTGTATTAGTAAACATAATCATTGTGATCATGGACTTCGATTGTTAAAGCAGTAAAATGTGAATCAATATTGCTGTAAACAGAAAAAATTGTTTTCAGATTATAATTATATATCAGTTCAGAGTCTTTTTTGTGTTCTCAACGTTAATAACATAGTCATCGATGTTCATATATATAATGTTGGAATGTTGTAATTGGAAGTTGTTAATTGTAGACGGCAGCATCAAATTCACCACTTTTTTTTTTCTTTTGTTGCCTTCAAAGCACAAAAAAGATTAACTAAAAAAGTTTGACAAAACGGATAGTGTGGGAAGCCCTGGGTTTCCCTCATCACCAGTGGCGTGGATTACAGATTACTTGGTCTGATGCTTAGCGTGTGTCTTTCTTTCTGTTCTATTTATGTGTTTTTTGTGGAAAACTATGATGTGGTCATCTATATATTCATGAATTTACCAGTTCAAAACCCTAGAGTGGTTAAAAAAAAAAACTCGTATTCTCTACTTCAGTTGCTTTTGAAATAGTTTTTCCAAAAAGCTCAACATTTTTCTAAATTATTTCTACCTTGCCTTGTGTTAATCACACAGCTATTCACACTTTTCAAAGACTAACGAAGCCAGTTTCAAAGAGTATCTTTGAGCTAAAATGTGTGGAATTTGTGATTATTGGATGTTGTGAAATGAAAGAATCATTGACCGGAATCAATCATTTGCCTGCATTTGCATGTGCGTAATATATGTTTGATTCTCTTCTACGCAAATTCTGCCCACAAAAACATCGACTTTGGAATCCCATTCCCTGCTCAATAAGTTAACATTAAGATATACAGTTTCTAAACTGACTTTTATTGTAACTTCATCGTATACGATGAAACATACATGTACATAAACACTTAGACATATAAATAATAGGGATGACAAATAAAGTCACCGGTGTATATTGTTCGAAACCGTTTTCATTTTCAAAAAAAAAATTTGCATTCACTGAGTATGGATATAATCATGGATAATATCTAACTTTTTAATTGAAAAGTGATTTTTATCATTGTCCTTTTTAATTAGATATAAAGATGGGGATAGGGATATACATATATCTTCAAAATATGTTCAAATGATGCATGTTAAATATTTTTTTATTCTACTTTTATTTTGAGAGGTTACCTTGATAAGTTGGGTATTTTGGAGAAAGATCAATGGGAAGAGTCATATCAATGAAAGATAAGTTCAAACCACACATAAGAAATTGATATCACTCTCGACACAAAACCTTAAGACAATGAGTTTATGAGTCTTCATCCTTATATGGTGCTTAACTTTCTCATTTTTACTCGATGTGAGACTTAAACTCACACTTAGATTTTCAATAGTCCCCTTTCAAGTGTGAATCCCTTCACATTGGTACTTCTCCCTCGAGTAGAAGCACTTTAAGCCACAAGTACCCCTTACTTGTACTGTCATTCACATAACGGGGCTTGTCTGTCTCTTCGACAAGAAGACTTTCGATTCAAGGACTTGTCTAAGCTCGTCACCAAGACAAACCTTCGACTCTGATACCATTGTTGGGTCTTTCGAAAAAGGTTCACGGGAAGAGTCAACACCAATGAGACGTGAGCTCAAACATAAGGGATTGACATCACTCTCAACCCAAAACCTTAAGGCAATGGGTTTATGGGTCTTCATCTTTATATGAAGCTCAATTTTCTCATTTTTTACTCAATGTGAGACTTAGATAATTCCAAGCAAAATTTGTATTATGATAACTGTGTTGCAATACTTATGGCTAAGAGTATAAGTGAAAGTCAAAGCAAGTACTCTGACATGAAATATCTATCCTTAAAGAGAACATGTTAAATAAAAGAAAATGGTCACTCAACACACTAGCATTGAGTTGATGATTGTCAATCTTTTGACTAAATGCATGTCACCAAAGAATTTTAAGAATCATGGACTTGGTTCCGTGACAATAATCCAAAAATATGATTCATTTTCACAGTCAATTTTTATATATGTTGCATAGATTTTTTATATGTCATAATAATAGTTGAGTTAATATTTCTTTCTTCGTTTCAAGTTTACATTACTATGTTAAAACTTAGTACTAGCTAATCACTTTTATAATACTAATGAGTAGAATAATCATAATGACTACTCAAACACAAAATAATAATAATGCAAGCTTGTCATAGTATATGTCACTTTAGAGTGCTAGAACTTCAACAGGGAGAAATCAAAGTAATATTAGGTACTCACAAAGAATTATTCATTTTTCATTGTAATCTTCAATGAATTATCATGAAATGTCACCATAGCAATTTCAAAGGAGCTCCACATTGACAAACGTCTATAGCTATCCAAGACTCACCACTTCCACAATCAACGTCAAATTCTCAATTTGAACAACTTATAAATATTTTATGACACTAACAAATTAGTCAAAAAAAATTGTAATATAATGTAAACCTTTTATTATAATTTAACGTAACTAACTCATTGAATACCCTGTTAATAAATAACTTTAAAAGTAAATTGTTGATAGAATATAAAAACAAATGAACAGAATATCATTATGATACAAAATAACATGAGTGTAATATTAAATTATTATTATTATTAATTATTATTATTATTATTATTATTATTATTATTATTATTATTATTATTGATGATGATAAAAAATTTATTCTTGATATTAAATGTAAAGATTTTTTTTTGAAATTGTAACATCCTATTTAAATAATAATGTAGTAAAAGGAATATTACACATAATAGTTTAGGGAGCCAAGATGCAAAGTATAAGATCACCCCTTAACCATATCCAAGGTACTTAAATGGAATCTTGAGGCACACCACACGATGCCAATACAAGACAGAGTACAAAGTTCAACAGTAGTCAAATTAAGATTAAAAGACAAGTCAATACATGGGCCATAGCCCTAAGATGTGATATGATGTGGAAGAGTACTAGCTCAAGTGGTTAAGAGTACTTGGTTTGTGTGAGAGGACTTGGGTTCGAGTCCTATATAATATGTCAATTATGTGTTGTTGTTTTTTATTAATTTTAATAATATGTATGAGTATGGAATTGGTATTGTAAGCTTATAATGATTGGAGTGTATCATAAAACTTGACTTGGTTGGATTGGTTGTGTATTTGATATGATAATTGATGGGTTATGGGTTCAAACTTGGTTGGGAATGAAATTGGAACTTTATTTTTTTAAGTGTAGTTTTGGAGGGAATATGAGAGGGCAAAAGAAAACCTAGAAGGAGAAGCTAAGAGGGGCTGGAAATTTGAGGTGGAAAGGAGGGTTTAGAGTTTCTGCAATAATTTTCGTTTTGGCTTGAGAGGAGAGCGAAAATTGGAAGAGTGAGAGGCTGAATTGGGTGTACAAGGGCTGGGTTGGGAGAGAGAGGTGGAAGCAAAGAATTTGGTGAACCAAGGAATCCCTATTCCCTTCTCAATTTCAATCAAGAATTCAGGTTAGGGGAGCTGAACCCGAAATTTGTGTTGTTGTATGTTATTGTATGATTTTGATGAAATTATGCACTGAAATTCGTGATGCACATGAAGGAATTTGGGGGTTGTGAGTTTAGTACTGTTTTATTTGAATTTTGGACTAAATGCATGAAGGAAAGGGGTTTATACACTGTATATGCGGGAATGGTGTGAAACTTGGAATTTGGGAATTTTATGGAGTTTATACTATGCTTATGTGTTGTTGCAATGTGTGTAAATTGATTTGGTATGAATAGGAATGTGTTTTGGTATGTTTGTGCATTATTTAGAGTGAATTGTGCACGTGAACAGACTCGAAACCCTGCAAGTCTCGCCCAGGCAAGTCCATCTCGCCTAAGTGAGAGTTGCAGAGTCTCGTTTTTTGTTCTGGTTCGCGTTTCTCGCCTAGGCGACCATGGACGGGGTTGAGCGACTCAGTCTCTCGCTCAGGCAAGAGACATTCGCCCAAGCGAGGTCACGAGGAAACCTGGCGAGAGGTTTTGGGGTCCTGAGCGACGGGTATGCTCGCTTAGGCGAGAATGGCTCGCCTAAGCGAGGTCGTGATGAGACTTGGTGATTCTGCTAATGGAATTCTCGTCCAGACGAGGATCTTTGTATGTTGCGTGACTTGAGGTCTCGCTCAGGCGAGAAGATCTCGCCTAAGCAAGATGACAAGGTACAACCACTGTTACACGCTCGCTCAGGCGAGGTGGGCTAGCCTAAGCGAGACCGAGACTTTAGCTTGAGCGAACTGATACGGCTTAAGCGAGAATGGTGCGGAGTCATGTGTTTGTGCACTGTTTGGACTGTTTGTTTGTTATTTCCTAAAGGATAAGAATTATATGCTTGTGTTTGTGGTGTTTGGGCTTGAAAGACTAAGTCCAATAGGGGGTCTGGGATGTGCTTGATGGTTGGACACATGATGGGCATGAAACTGGTTGAGTTCCCGTCGGCTACTAATGGGCGAGGAGTCCTTAGTATGGTGATTACATGTGTCGGGCGCACGATGGGCAATGAACTGTTATGTTCTCATCGACTACTATTAGGCGAGGAGTCCATAGTATGGTGATTAAGTGTGTGTCAGGGTCCAAGTCGAGAAGGCTTGGATGATTTACTACAGACGAGGAGTCTGTAGGGCAGGACTATGAGCGGGATAGGCTCATAGGTTTGGACCACGAATGGGTTAGTTTCGTGGAAGCACAGTGAAGTCCCAAGACCTAGTTCATGTATAGGACTCATGAAGGAATATGAGACCATAGTTGGGTAATTTAAAAACAATGGAATAATTATTCATGTTATTTTTGGGGATGAATGATAAATTTATTTCACGTATCTTTTATATATTGTGCATAGCTCACCCTTTCTGTGTGTGTGTGGCGATGATCGGATAACTCGTTATCTGGGAGCAGATGATTTGACAGGTGGGCCAGGTGATGCTTAGACTCAGAGCGAGGGATAACATAGGATTTTGTATATATGTTTATTATTTTGGTTTTGAGATAATTATGTAACCTTTTGGGAGCTATTTGAATATTATTTCAGTTTTATAAATTATGGACTCCTGTCTTTATTACATGTATATTAAAGTTTAAAATTTCTCGTGTTTTTGAGAAATGTTATTATATTAAATAAGGTATTAAATTTTCTTTCCTATTTTATTTATTAAAAATTCGTAATATTCCTTAGGGATGTTACAGGGTGAGCCTCTGTTAGTCTCGCCTAGGCAAGACGTGCTCGCTTAGACGAGAATATTAGTTCTCGCCACTGTTCGCACTTGTATCAACCATATTTACATACCCAAAACACCAAACAGAGCATATCATACAACCATATCAGCATACACTTCATATAACCTCGAGACAAGTCAAAAACAGGCGGTTATTTAGAAAGTATGAGGAACTCTAGCTTCTCTTACTTGGAAAGGGATTGGCAAAGGACTTCAACACCAAACTCAACGAACTCAACAGCTTCAAGAGTGGACTCGAGAGCTGAGAACAGTGGCAAAGGGAGAATAACAGGGTTACTACAGTGAACCCATTAGAAACCACGAGAACTAACTCAGAAAGAGAAGAGCACGGTTCGAGCCGTGAAGGGAGAACGAAGTTGAACTAGCTTGAATGGGACGGAGGGATAAACCCTAGCAGAGGTTATATAGAGAGAAGAGTGAGCACTGATTTTGGTGAGCTACAAATGAGGGACCTTGGTTGCTTTAGGGGCCTTGCATCCTATGGGACAACCTTTAGGCGGCCCAACAGTATGGTAACCTTTAAATATTAGGACACTAAATAAGAGTGGGTCTTACAGAAACAATTATTTTTAAAATATTTAAATCATTTTTTAGCAGTCAATTAAGAGAGTTTGATTTAATAAAATAAACTTATACTTTTGATCGTAGTTAAAATGATTTAAAATGTTAAAATTTAACATTCAATATTTTAAAAAACATTTGATATGTTAGAAAAAGAAATTACTTGCAAATGTTGCATACTTTCTTTAAAAAAAAACTCTAAAATTGTTATAATTTAGTATTAAAGATTGGATTTGGTTAACACAAAAAATAATATATATTTCCCATAATATATATATATATATATATATATATATATATATATATATATATATATATATATATATCCTCTCATATGTATAAGATTAGTTGGAAAGCACTAACTTATTCTAATAAAGAATTTATAATGAATAATAGTTATACTTTATTTTGTAAAAAAAATAATCTTAATATATCTAAAATTTTATAAATATTAGATTATATGTTGTTATTACTTTTACAAATAACTTTAATGGAAACAATAATTCATCATTCGAAACAATTTTATTAAAATATATCTTTTCATGGACAGTAATATATTTAAAATTTTTTTTTTTCGAACTACTAAATGAAAGTTGGATAAAAGTGGTTAAATTCAAACAATAATATATTTAAAAAAAATCTTTTATTTTTTTCGGGACCTCAGTTGGATAAAAGGTGGTTTAAATTCCAACTTCACACTCCTTCGTCTTCACCACTTCCTTTTCAAGCGTACTGGGTTTCCCGGTTTCCCAAAACTCTAGAATTGGTAGAAGCAATGGCTAAGAAAGAGACAAGAACAACAGAAGAGGATAGAATCAGTGACATGTCAGACGATGTTTTGTGTCACATTCTTTCTTTCCTTACAACAAAGGAAGCCATTGTTACATCGTTATTGTCAAAGCGATGGACTCTTCTATGGTGCATGCTTCCCTCTCTCCACGTTCACTGCTCCAAACCAATCATCCAACACCACGCTCATGTTCAAACCTTCTTGGCCTTACACAGAGCACCAAAGATCAAAACTTTTCATCTCCAATGTCACAGCCACGAAGTTTGTTGTTCACATCACACAGAAGAATGGGTCTCTGAAGTGGTGGCGAAGAAAGTTGAAAACCTGAATATCTCCTTATGCAACTCCCATGAATCGATGCTATCATTGCCTACCTTGTTCACTTGCTCCACACTTGTCACCTTGAACATCAATGGCCCCTTTTATCTCTCCATTCCTTCTTCTGTTCATCTCCCTAATCTCAAGACCATGGAGCTCCGTGTAAACTCATGCATCCCCCACTCTAATTTTTGCAAGCTCGTGTCTGAATCTGCGGCTCTTGAACTGTTTTACATGGGGCCAATGTTGTTAGGTAATTGCTTCCAAGAGGTGAAGGCTGTGCATAAGTGTGGACGTGTTGAAGTCTTCTACAGCAACTGGGTCTGCGACCTGTTCATAGAAAGTGAACGTGATTATGATTTTAATATCTCAGATGTTATGGCGCTGAGAACATGGCCAAACATTGTGAGAGTGAAGGCTTATGTGACAGTGCACTTTGATGATATAGATTTTGTCGAGAACATCCTCGAAGGGCTACGAAACGTTGAGTTTTTGTATATGAAATATTTTAGACTATGGTTGAAGCCTTCTCTTCATCTTCTACCGTTTAACAATTTAGTTGAGCTTCGTCTTCTTCTTAATAGAGAAGACTCCATGTTTGATGATTTTCCCAGAAAGTGCCCTAAGCTTAAAGTTCTTGAATTTAATATCATGGACAGTCCCCTTGATATCAGTGAACGATATCGATATCATGTTCATCACGGAGTCAGAGAACGCGACCTTTCCATTGTTCATTATCTTCCTCTAATGTCACCTTAGGATTTTTCTGTTCTTTTTTGTTTTATTTCAGTTTTCATATTTTAGTTATGTTTTCAATTTCATATCTAACCACCTAAATGTTGATGGTTGTTGATTTTGTTTGAAGGTTATATGGTCGTTTTTATTTTCAGTTTCTCTTATATTTCAAATATTTTAACTAAAGATGAAACTCGAAACTAAATATTATTTATTTGTTTTGAAATGAATATCAAAGACTAAAAGTAGTGATTAAAAATTTTGTGAAAAGGGAAAATATAGGGAAAATGTTTTCTAAAATCTAAAATCAAAATTCGCAATTTTAATATAAGTAATTGAAAAAATTTATATTTTCAAACTAAAAATATCATCAACAAAGTTTCGACTAAAAACTATCTTCAAAATAATCTTATTTCTTTTGGTTCCACCTTTAAGGCTGTTATGAAAGCCTTACCAGGCGAGGATTGCAAATTACATGGGCTCATGCTTAAATTCAATTTATATAATATGAAAAAAATATAATATGTAATTATCTAAAGAATAAAATTTAACAATAATTTCAAAATGCAAAAATTATAATTTCCTCTAAATGTAATTTTAACTATAAAATAAAATGAATTTTATATAAAAAATAATAATATGAATATGTACATATTTATTATTTATATATTCAACCATTTCAACTTTTTTTTTAAGTATTAAATGCCTTATTCAGTTTCTACTAGTCTTGTCAAATGTAACTACAAAATAATAATAATAATAATAATAATTAATTTAGTGACAAGTGATAGAAGAGATAATAAAACATTAGTGACAAGTGATAGAAGAGATAATAAAACATTAATGATTAATTAATAACAACAATCATGGCTATGATATGACAGTAATTGATTAGAAATTGGGCCACATGGAAAATCACATAAAAATTAATTAATTTACTATTATAAGTTTCATATAAATAAACAAAATGACCTATACTTTTAAAAATAAAAACGTAAAAACTTAATTATCATAAATTTTTTGAGAAGAAAAAAATTGTTTAATAGTCTCCTATTGTTCCGTAAACATTCTCGAGTTACCAAATCACTGTCGCCTTCCTTTAGATTGACCGGTAAAAAATTTAGAAAGAAAATTTCATTTGATTGCAATACTTACAAAATGTTGTACACTGATTTTTAAGGTAAATTAAATTGAACTCAAAGATCATTTTAGTACTCTTAAGAAGACAATTCAGTTGCAGATATTTGACTAGACAGATTATCGAACAGAGATACGAGTCATTCAAGCATTCATAGAACAAAAGTTCAAAACGCTGATTAACATGAAAACTACATTGGAGTTTACCACACCAAGTATACATTTGCATGAACTGTGTGAACACTCGATGAACAACACTAAGTGAGATAGCTCCAATGATTTTACAACCACTGCCAAAAATGAATGCCAGATTGAAACACTGGCAGCAGCAGATAAGTTTTGAAGAACACACAAGATTATCCATTTACAGCATGCTATCCGTGAGAGCCGGCAACCTGCGGAAGAAGTTAACCGGCGCCGGCGGCACCTTGCTCCGGAGCATGGGGTGCCTCATAAGGTAAAATCCGGTGAGAAGAATCGGCAGCTGGAAGGGTGTCACATACAACACAATCGCCGACACAAAGCAGAACAGCATGAACATGGTGGTGGCACGAGGATCACGCCAGTTCACAAGAGCTTGGATCCTCTCCCCTTGAGTAGCTAAATCTCCAACAACACTCTGAATCCTCCCCGCCACGCTTCTCAACCGGTCGTACCGCCACCGGACAACGTCGGGGCTCTTGGAGGAAGGAAAGGTGTCAAATTCCTCATCAAGCTCATCTGGGGTCACACCTTCTGCATAGGAGAGTCTGGTGTTCATGTGAGGAGGATACCTAGGACGGAACCTCCAATTCCACATGCCGATAACAAACAAGTATAGAAACACTGTTGGAAGAAGAAGTTCAGGGAAACACACAAGCATCAGAAAAAGAACATGCACCAGCACAGTTGTTATAGGATGCTTCCATGTAGAAACCTCCCCCAACCACCGCACAATTGAGAGAATCCCAGAAAACACTGTCATCAAACGGTAGAAGTTGGCCTTGCTGCGCCTCATACTCCAAAGATGAGAATCTGTGTCGGACATGTATTCAACTACCTCCTTTCTAAGAGGTGGCTCTGCCCTACTGAGTCGTGCAGCAACAACATTCACTGCTTGGTGTCGCAGCTTTTCCTGCTCCATGATGTTAAGGGGCCTTTTGTAGTGCATTTTTGGCATGTGAGGCTTGAAATATAGCTGCATCAAGTCAACCATTGAGAAACAGGAGAATCTAATGGCCAAGTGCAACTCACCCATCTTCTTGACACCTGAAGGATGTAGGACTAGTAATGGGTATACATTCGTGTAAACTCGACCAGTTTCCAGGGTTGAGATCCGAATCCGAACTTTACCGACGATTAGATCTTTGTTACCATCTGGGTTATTGAGTTGTCCATTATCAAACACCCCAACAGTGAGAACTGTGGCTGGATCATAAACCTCCCAAGTGTACTGCTCATTGTATTTCGGACTTAGACTGTCACTGATGGTTCTGGTACGAACCCATTTATGCCCATATTTTGCCACACAGTATGTATCTGTTGTTCCCCTTCCATCCCTGGTTTTCATTGGATGAAGTCCATGAACACTTAAAATGCCAATTTCTAATACACCAATTGGCTTCTTCCAGAGCTGCTTTGATGTGGCTCTGAGATCACTGCTATAATAAGTTGATCCATCAAAAACATGGTAACCACCATCAAGACAGACACTGAGGTGAATTCTACTAAAGAATTTATCTTTCTCCTTTTTCTCATGTTCCCCATCCATTGCAGATGACATTGATTCTTCAAGGTGATACCACCTGGAATGGATAGCTCTATCATCAGCCCTCTTGTCAGCTTGGCTTAAAGGAATAGCAACAACTCCGACAGTCTCATCCTTGTTGGGACCGACACGATTTTCAACTGATACAATCAGATGTTCATCAAAGGGCTCAGCAGCAACAAACATCAGCTCTTGATCCCAACGTAGAGCCAAGCTCCTTGATTCAACTGGTTTTGTCCTCAAAATCTGGTTACCAATCTGGAGCTTAACATAGGCATCATGGATTTGAGAGCTCTCTGATGAATGTAAGTCCTGTGCCTCAATCACTTTAACCCGTAAATACCATAATCTCGGTGAATGGTAAACCTTTGATCGCATATGAGCATATGCAGACGAAGAGAGCTCACTGGGAGTGAGAGCATCAGAATGCCAGGCATCAGGAAAAGCTTCATCAGCTTGAGTACCAAACCATACAGCAAGCATCAACTCCCCCTTCTTCTTGTCCTTACCCTTGTCAAGTCTATACCATTCAGGAGCCAACGGACTATTCGGTGGGACACGAGTAGGAACATCATGAAGATCAAACCTCACAGTGCCGACAACTCCATCTAGTAACATATTCTTGTCTTTGACTACAACTTCAAGCGAAGTGGACTGTTGATTCTCCCTTGCAAAGGCAAACACCTGATTCCATTCAGGGTCCTGAGTTTTCTCATAGTGCTTGGTAACTCCTTTGAAATTTCCAACCTTTACCTCCACATATGGATCAAGGCCACCAGTCACACCCTTTGATGGAAGGTCGCGAGCTTTTACAACTCGAACAAAAAGGTATTGCATTGGCTCAACAAGGTCATAGGAGCTGGCTGGCCCATATCCTCGTTTAACTCGCCCACCAACTACTTGACCCCCTCCAAGATAAGGGCTTGTCTCTTTGAGTGCATAATCCATTGGAGAGGACAAACCCGGATATGCATGGAAAACTCTAGGAGGAGGCAGTCCAGGTTTAATCTCATGCTTCCCATGGTCTGCACTAGCCTTTCCAGATTCTGAAGAAGAAGATTTATGCTGTTTTTCTTCATTTGAATTTGGAAGGTTGTGAAATGTGTGCCTTGTGTCATTCTTCTTACGCGAAAAAACATTCAGGATTGAATTTGCGAATGAAACTGGTGATTGATCTGTGGTTGAGCGTTGGACTGTGTCTGCAGAGGGTTCAATCTCATGAAGAGGGTGTGAGGATTTTACTGAAGGGTCATCAGTGACAAATACCTTCAAACCAAGCTCCCCTTTTATGCGGGAAAACACGTTTTTCTTTTCCAGAGGGTAGTGAAGAACAACAGCATCAGAATATGGCACAAATGAGGGTCCAGTGAGGTGGACCTTACCAAGGAAGACTTTGGAGTTATTGCTCTTGCTATAGTGATACACACAGGCATCAAGAGTGAGAGTCTGCAATTTGTTAGGATCAGTAACATTGAAATAAAATTTCTCGTTCCAAACAGGACTCAGATCTTTCTCTTTAGTCGAAGTCCGAAATTTCTGACCATCAAATTGAAGTTCCACATAAGTACTACATGATCCCTGCCCATCTTTTGGCATAAGGTCATGAGCACCCACAACTTCCACACCTAGCTTCAGATTGCTCATTGCCAATAACTAATTAGATTCCAGAAAAACTTGAGAGACGTTACACCTGAAAAGAAACGAAGAAACAAGGTTCATGATTGTTATAGTTTGCTTTTGATGTATAACTAGTTACCCTGATAGTGGATGAAAATCAAAAACTTAAATAATGAAAGCTTAGCTTCAAATTCATAGACAAAAAAAATAAGCATATTTTTAGTCCATCAAATTGTTCATATTCTTTATCAATGTTCAAAGATGCATTTCATCATACATCTAAGCTTCAAAATCTTGCTCTCTTGGCAGACAAATTCTCTTTAGTCCTAACAAAGAACGCAAGACACCATCTGTAGAGTGTAGACCTAACTGACTACAATATTATCATATTGACCAAGCTCAACTTTACATGAAAACCTTTGAGTTCATATCATAATATTCAAAGTCAATAATGTGGAAATTCCCAAGAGATAAACATTACTTAAACAAAAGCATTCTCTTTGATTGAATTATCAAAGAAGGCAAGACAAATTCAAACTACTATTTATGTGGCATTTTATTTATTTAATAATAAAATTTGACCAAGGATGTCAAATATAAATGAAAAACATAAACTTTTTGTGTGTGCGTGTGTAAAGGAAAGCAACAGGATTTATTATTTTACTTGTAGGCATAGGGTTATAAATTATTATTCAGTTGGTTCCTGTCATAAATAAGACAAGGAATGACATGATTCACCCCGCTCATATGAAAAGAAATGAAAAAAAAAATTTAAAAGAATGTAAAAAAAGATGGATATCAAATCGTTATCAAAAACAAGTTATTCTTAAAACTCAAGCAAGAAAAAGAAAAATTCTAAAAGTTTCAACCACCACACCCACAATATCTTCTCCTACATAAAGAAGCAACACTATAGTCAAAACAAGCCTTAAATTTTTTCTTATTCCAAGTTCCAAGTATAAAAATGTATTTCCAAGATTGCAAAAGAATAGAACACAGCAACATCATAGAACAGGGAAAACAGGAATGACTCCTTGTACAACAGTACATGAGATCATGTGACAGGAACCTTCGGATACACTGAAGAAAACGAAAATCTCAAATGAAAAACAAAAGAAAATTCCATTGACCCGTGAATCATGAAACCGCGAGTGTTTATGTGTACTCATTCAGGTTCTTATTATCAAAATATGTTCAGGCTCTCAGCTGAAAAGCAGCCACAAGACCTAATCATTTATCCAATATTTACAAAATTAAGGGTGAAAAAAACAAATTTTTGACAGAAGAAAAGTTGATCTTCTGAGGAACCTTACCCAAATTTTCAATTAAAATAAAACTTCCCCAGGTAAGAAAAAAGGCACAAAAAGAGACCCGGATTTTCTGCTACAGGCTGGCCAAAATCCAAATACCAGAAGATTTCAACCCAAAAAATAAGCTTTTGAGGCCACAAAAATGAAATTAAAAATAATAATAAAACCCAAAAAAAAAACGTTTAAAAATAAACCCTTTTCCTACAAAATCCAACAAAAAAACATAAAAAGCATTCCATACATACTCACAGAGAAATAAAACCAAAAACAGAACAAACCCATGACATAGAAGAAGAGGAAGAAACACACCTGAAATTTCGAGCTTTGAGACTTCCCTGTAAGACCCAGAACAGAAAAACTCAAAAAGAAGCCAGATTGAGGTGGCAACAAAGGGAGGGAAACTAGAAAGGAAAGGAAAGGAAAATGGGGTTTCTGAAAAGTTTAAGAAAGAGAAAAGGGTCAAGCCTCAAGTGGCACACATAAATTGACGTTGTAGAATGTCGGTTTCGGATTGTTCAGTAGTTATAGGAGTGTTTTTGTTGTGAACTGTGCCGTGGGGTGTCTGTATAAGAACTCAAAACACGGTTTTGATAAACCGTGCTGTTGGGTTGGGTGAGTCTAGCTTTGGCCCCACCTTCCACTCACCACTCGTCAATGGATGCAATTCCAAACACTCTCTTTCTCTCTCTTCCTTTCTCTGTCACAAGCTTATGCAAGTGTTCATGCTTTAGTTGTTTACTCATGTTTCTTCTTCAAACATACTCCAATATTTTTTTTATTTAGTTTTCTTGTATTTGTAATCTCTACCATTTTAAAAATTAATAGTTTAATGTTTTCTGTAATAAACTTTTTAGTTACAAGTGTAATGGAGAAGAGAATATATAAATATATAGATTCTTTAATAAAGATTAGGCAACAATAAATTCTATTAACCGTTTACATTGAAATCCAGTAAAAAATAATGAATAGTCAATTAATTAATACAAGTGATATGGATAGTCAATTAATTAATAACATCAATTTCATTAGATTATTTAATTCTAATTAGGAAGGTTTTTCGTCTCATTCCAAATTTATATTTTCTTGGTGAATATTTATAATCTTTCCTTGAATTTTTTTTATTGTGTTTCTGTCCTTATTGAATTTATTCATTTTTTTGTGAAGTTATAAGTATAAATTATCTATGGATTCTTTTAATGATTAATTTATATCAGAGAGTTGAATTTTAATTTATTTGTGCAAACTAAGTCAAATAATCATTATAATCTTGAAAAAAATGGGGGTTACACATTTTACGACTAATTTATTCTGAGACTCAAATGAAACCTAAAATTTGGTGTACATAATTTGGAGTCATGTATTTATTTATATTTTTATTTATCACATACCATTACGGGATTAAAAAAAACAGTTTTAGTAATACTCTATATATCATAACTTTTTATTTATACCAAAAATTAAAAAAAAAATTGTGATTATTCATGCATCCTCTTACATGCATTAACTTTGTTAAAAGGGACAAATGACAAATGTGTCTATAAAAGACGATAAGAAAAAATAATGACATCCTTTGAAAATATGTATCTTTAAATTACTTGTTGTTTTGAATTACCATCATTTCATAACACGAAACAATCTCATGATGTTAATTCTCTTCCTACTAGTTTAAAAAATATGAAAAATAATAACAAAAAAAAATGTGGTGTTGTATTTTCTATGTATATTTAGTGAACGTTGTCATATGGAATAAAATTAGAAACTCTTATATAATATGAAATATAATTAATAGGTAATTATATACATATTAATGGCTATTATTATAAGAAAGCTTCAATTGAGTCACTAGTATTTAGATCAATTTTATGTATTTCACAATGATTTTAAAATATTACAAATCGGGGAAGGTGAACAGACCAAATAAGTACAAAATAAATAAATGTAGTATATCTCAAAATTATGGAAAAAAAAAATCTTAATTTATTCTTCTACAAGTAAATATTTTATCTCATCTTTTTATTTGTTTGAACCATTCCAAGAAATTATCAAAATGAAAAAAAAAAAAGTATGAAGCAGTGCTAATTCGTCTACTTAGACTCAATACAAAAATTGTTGTTGTTATTATCATTATTTTCTTATATTATCATTTCAGATTTTGCTTTCAATTGGTAGCACACACACGCATTTTGGGTCCCTCCGTGAATAATATGGTGCTATAAGAAGGATATATTTCCACAATTATCTTTTTGGCCTTTTGTCAACAAAAAACTTCTAATAAAATATAAAATTGGAATTTTCTACCTTTCTTCCACTAATTTGGTTTGGAGTCATAGGTCATACAGAAAAGGTTTATCATAGAAAGAAATTCATTTTAAAACATAATTCAAATATTTATGGTTAATCACAATAAAATTGAAATTATTCACAAGTGTTTAACTATTAATATTTCTTTCACTAATAACAATTAATTTCTTTAAGTATATTAGTCACAACTAAATAAAACGTTATTATATATATATATATATATTATTGGTATTTATATGATATTCTAATATAAATTTTAAGGTTAAATGTAATTTTTGCCTCTTAATTATAACGCCAATTAAAATTGGTTCATAATAAAAATGTTAATATTCAGTTTTAAACAATTGTTTAACTATTAATATTTCTTTTACTTATAACGATTTTTTTTTAAGTACACTAGTCACAACTAAATAAAAATATTTATTATATATATATATATATATATATATATATATATATATATTATTGGTATTTATATAATAGCTAATATAAATTTTAGGATTAAATGCACTTTAAATTAAAATTGGTTCATAATGAAAATTTTAAGATTCAATTAGGACCATGACGGGATATAAGTAAAAACATACCTAATCCTACACATCACAATTTTTTTTTCATCCTTAAAAATATAAGTAAATTTAGAAGAAAAAAAAAATTAAAAATAGTTGCATGATAGGTCAACCTAATTTCCATAAAAGAAAATCTGGAATAACTACTTTTAATAAGATTTTTTTTAATTACATTAGTACCATTGAAATTGCAACTTCTTAGCATAAACATAATTGGCGACCTGAATACAAAAACATATGGCTATTCGAATAAAATTTAATTAAGCCAAATTAGTGTTGAATAAATTGATTTACATAAAAATTAAATTATTTTAAAAGTTGAGTGAAGTTATTATTTTAATTTAGCTTTAGTAAAATGTTTGAATACATTCATTAGTAAATAGTTTAAACAATTTAGATAACTTAAACTAGTTCTTCCATTAAAAGGAAAAGACAAACATTTCGTACTAGAGAATAATGCGAACATGACCAAACAACAATATAGTTGTTTTATAAGGTACATGTGTCCTTGTATAGTGTTATTTTATGCGAATGAGCATAAAAAATTGAGCAAAGTTTTAAAACATGCTCAACGGTGAGACACGTGCGTGCATGTGATAAGAAATTTTTTGCTTCTGTAACACGTCTAAGCTTATTTTGTATAATGTGACATGTATAAACTAATTAACATTACGCATCTTGACCACATCATTATTTAATGGTATGATTAATATAATGCAACCTGAAAGAAGCTTTATTAAATGCTACAATTAACAAAGATATTTTCGACATATCAAAACGCTATAATTCATCTAGGTTTTTATTTGTTGAGCCACTCCATCATTAGTATGGTTTTGTCACGACAAATACTTTTTGAATTTTCAGAATTTTTGTCCTGCACTTTTATGAATACAAAAAGTCTTTTGCTATTTTTAGATCTTGTATTATAAAATTCATAAATGAGTTTTCAATTATTTTATCTGAAATTAATAAATGACTTTTAGTTATTCAATTTAGAAATCAAAAATGATTTTTAGATTACATAAATAATTTGTTTTTAAAGGGACTTTTGAATTGTATAAGAAAGTAAGAAAAAAATTTTGATTATGCAATCCATAAGTTAATGACTATTGTGTAATTTAGAAGTCAAAGATAAGTTTTAAATTCTATAATTCAATTTTTTTTTTTTAATTTTCTCTAGTTTCTAGAAGTTAATTTTGGTTTACAGATAGCATAATTTGCATAATTGGAAAGTTATATTTAAATTTTGAATTATATAATTTAAAAGTCATTTTTAACTTTTAATTGTTAATGTTAAAAATAACTTTGAGATTGGATAATCTAAAATTTATTTTTTATTTTCAATTAGTATAATTAAAAAAATAAAAAACATATATTCATGGAATAAAAAATGTATGGAGGTGCATGAAGAATTCGGCTTTTTTACTGTGATGATGGAATGATAATTTGTTTTGGACTGTGTAAAGAGTTTGAGCCCATTCATACACTGCACAGTGATCCTTTCTGGCCCAATTACATTTAGCATAGTACGTACGTGACTAGTGACTAGGTTATTTAAGTTTTCAATTTATTAATTAATAATAGGACAATGATATTTTAACCTACTTTTTTTAACCCACTTTTAACCCACCACTTCAATCACCATTAGATCATCACATCACATCACTAAAAAGATGATCTAATGGTCATTAAAACAATGGGTTAAAAGTGGGTCAAAAAAAGTAGGTTAAAATATCATTTTCCTTAATAATATTCTAAACTTTTAAACGCGGATTATTTGCAAGATGTAACACCTACATTTGTACATAAAATAGCTATTTTTATTCACAATTTCATCAATATTACATATATTTATAACTATAAAGCTATATTTTATTTTATTATTTACTTACATTAAAGAAAAAATCATTAATTTTTATAAGTTTTATTAAATCTTATTTAAGATACTTCTAATTTAAAAATTATAAATTATTAAAAAATTTAATTTGATATATTTTTTAACATTTAACCACCTTAGCATATTTAATGTCTTGATATGAAACTAAAATGAACAATAAATAGTATTTTTTTCTATCAATTTTCTTCTTTATGTTAAGATGATATATTTCTTTTATCAATAATAAAAAATATAAAAATAATGGAACACTTGGAGATGCTCCAACTCATATACACCTTAAGAAAAGTCTAGACATAATAAAACAAAAGAAGAAAAATAGAAGACAAATCAAAAAATTCTAGTTAAATATGAAGGTACAACAACACAAAAAGACTTTTTTATAAACAAACCACATACAAAACAAAGAGAGAAAAAAAAAAGAAGAAGACAAGAATAGAAGAAAAAAAAAGATAAGACGTGCACATGCTGAATTATCAAAACACGTTCCCTAGTAATTTTGCGACTGTTTATCTTCTTTATCCTCGCCTTTATTGCCATTGAAAGTAATGGATATGTATTCAGCAAAAAGAAAATTTTAGGTTGTATAGCTTGAGTTCTAATAATACATTATCAATGGCAACATTAAAATCAGAATTATCGCCTCTAAAAGTAATGTATATATATTTTACAAAAGGAAATCTTTAGGTTGTATAAATGAGTTTTAATAACACATTATCAATGTTAACATTAAAATTAGGTGTACGGGAAAAATTTATATTCTGGTTGCTCTTAAAAAACACTCTAAGAAAAAAAAAACATTTGTTTTATAAACTTTTGGTATGTTAATTCTTGAATATTTTGGTATTAACTAGACCAAACTTGGTCGTGTCGAGCCAAGGCATTGCACTTTGTATTTATGTAATATTCTAAATTTACAAGATGCAACTAAAAGCTTCAAACAAATTAACAAAAAAATGCTCCTTTAATCAAAATAATGAATCTCATCTTGACAAGTTGAATTTGTTACGCTAACAAGCTATTGACTCCCTTTTTCTTCACTTGTTGTATTAGATTTTCCTTCTCTTGCAGAAACTGTTTGAGATTTTGGGGTGTATAAGGAGAAGGCATTGCACATGGAGGTGTATCACTTGGTGAGTTCACCATGGACTCTTCCATGAAACTTTTTTGTAAACCTTGCACAGGACATGCCATACTTTCAGAACAAATCTCAACAGCTCCTTCTGGTACCGTTGGCTTGAATTTCAAGAGCTTTGCATAATCATTTAACAGATGAAACATGTAATCGTACACATACTTCAACTTTAAATTCTCTAGTATATATTCAGTCCCTCCATTGCCAATCACCTGAGCCTGCAATTAAGATTCAAAATATGAATTAGTATACAATTTTCAACTAAAAAACCTTAAGATGATAATGAATTTATAGGTCTTCTGATACCCTAATGGATCTTTCGAGAAGAATTAGTTAGAAGACATAACATCAATAAGACATGAGTTCAACCCATATAAGGAATTAATATTACATTCAATCCAAAACTTTAAAACAATATATTTTCATGTCTTTATACGTCAAGGAATTTTGTGACCATGTACGAACGAGTTAACTTTTTCGTAAAAATGGTACCAGAGCCTTGCAACAAAGTTAAAGTCTCGAATTCGAACCTCATGGAGGAACTTACTCCTACAAAGGAGGAGTTCTGAACTCACGAGACTATCAGGTGACTAGTTTTTGTTAAAGAATTTTTTTTCCTTATATGAACGGGTTAACCTTTTCGTAACATTATACACATATACTACTCAATTTTCTCATTTATATTTAATGTGAAACTTCAATTTTCTTATTTATATTTAACATGGAACTTGAACTCAAACTTATTTTCAAAATCAAGAATAATGAATAATAGAGGAAGAAAGTGATTACATGTTGAAGGTGAGAATTTCCCCAATCCACAGCATACTTAATGTCTTCACACATGTTTCTGGGGCTGATAGGCCAATAGTGTCGCAAAGGTACCATATTTCTTGTAAAGAAGTCATAATAGATAGGCTCTATTAACAAGGTCATTGAGTCACACAGTATTATGTACTTTTCACTCACAGACCATGCAGCTCCTTCTATATAGATCTTATATCTTTCATCACAAAATTTTCAAAAGTTAGTAAGTAGCATATATATGTACCAATGAATTCAAAAGAAAGCACAAAGTTCTTAAAAACATTTACCTATGGGTACATTGATTCTCTAGTTTTGCATTCTCATAATTACTTGCTTTCTCCCTATTCCATTCCTGAAAAGGAAAAAAAAGAGGTTAATTTGAATTTGACATAACTAGCAAAGTATTAACCTAAAACAAGAATCAAGTTAAAGTTGTATATTTACTATGCTTTCTAATCTTGCATTCCAATCTTGTTGTTGTGTAGGGTTGCACTTCATGAGTTCTCTCCTAATATTAGCCACTGCAGGGTTGCCCTTCCAAAAAGCATAGGGTACCCTATCTATCCATTTAGACTTCTTGTTGCCTTCTAGTATATTGTGTAATGTTCTTTCCCATGGTCCTATGTTGATCTCAGGCCTAGTAACAGAAACCAAAATATATGAAATCATGTTATGGACTTAAGAAACATGTAATGGATCTTTCATGAGAGACATAATTTGACTTATATAACACATTGACACTATCTCTCACCAAAAAACATTTCTCTCTCTTAATTTTCTCTTATATTCACAAATATGAGTGTAAGTCCCACATTATATAGAAGTGAAAAAATTTAGCGGTCTTTTGGAGAAGGATTATCGGAGAAATGTAATAGCAATGAGATATAAGTTCAACTCATATAAAAGATTGACATCACTTTCAACTCAAAAGAATGTAAAAAAGAAAATTCATAAATTCATTGTCTTAAAGTTTTAGATTATTCTGTTAATCCTTTATATAAGTTGACCTTATATTTTATTGATATTGTATCTCTCTAACGATATTTTTTAAAAGGTTAATCAATTTTTTCATCTTTATCTAATATGAAACTTAAACTAATACCTTAATACTATTGAATCTAAAAGAAAATTAGATAAAATGTCTTCTAGTCTCTACAATATATGAATGAAACATAGCTAAAAGGAATAGAAATTTTACCAACCCCAGAAGGACCAATCAGGGAAGACAATGTCATGTGAATTTTCATCTCCACAGTAATGGAACACAGGGGGAGGTGACAAGGCTTTGGGTCCTTGGAAATCTTTTTTCAGTATAACAGTCTTGTCTCCACACTGAAACATTAGATCCAAATCTGGTATCTTCCCAGGGTACAACCTTATAAGTTGCAAAATTCCCCATATTGTGAACACATCCCTTGTCTGATACACTTTGTCGAGATTTTGTACATAAACTTTTCCATTCACAATTACAAGCCTAAAATGTGAAACGTTTCTTCCTCTTTCAACCATGTCCTTTGTGATTCCTGTGCTCTTCCATGGTTTTAGATCTTCATGGATCCATCTAAAGTAATCTGGACATGATGTAGTTGAATCACCATCAAACTCAGATGTTGTTGGGTAGTACGATGAACATGTTGCTGCTTTGTTTTTATCAGTACAATTAAGTGGGAATTGAAGTTGTGGCTTATTGAATATTATAATTGTGTTTAGAAGAGTAGTGCTTGTTATTCTTGACTGCAAAAACACAAGAAATATACATACATATCATCAATAAATATAAGTATTAGTTTTAATCAATTCAAAGAAATTGATAAGATATGAATACGAAGAAAGAGGAGAAAAATTTAAAAGCACCTATCAAAAATTTGTTTTAATCAAGACATATTATATGTATATAAAGGATAATAAAAACTACTTACAAAATCAGCTTCCAAGAAGAAAGAGCTTGCAACAAAAACAATCAAGATGATGATGAAGAAAATCCATTTGATCATCTTGTTAAATCAAATGGGAGGAGTTAGCCTTTGAATTTTACGAGATGTTGTTGTTGACTATTAATACTAAAACCGTGCACCTTCTTCAGAATACTTGGTTAATTATAATTAAAGTCATTGATTCATAATTAAATAAAATTAACCACTGAAGACTTTTTTATTGCTTTTTCAACATTAATTAAGTATCTATCTTTTTATTACGAAGTATAATGTTCTTAATTAAGAATTTAATGCTTTTAGGTAAAAATCGTGTAGCATACCGTATATACAAGGGTAAGGCCTTAAGCATCTGGTAAAGTTACAGTTAAAAATTTGGTTAAAGGGCAATTTTGATGCCATTTAATTTTGTCTCTTTATTTATGTTTACAATATTTTAGTCTTTTGATTTAAAAAATACTTTTTTTTATCGATTTCTCAATTTTTACACGTGATTTATTTATTTTTACTTTTATTCTAATTAAACCTAAACCTAATACATTCAAGAAATAATTTAACTAATTAAAATGTGAAAATAAACTATACACAGTTAAATATTAGACTAAAATTATGGATATTTGAAAATATAGTGACTAAAATAAATAAAATCCAAAATTACAAACTAAAGGGAACCAGATTAAAAACTTGGGCTTAAAGTTTTTAGGGAACGTAATTTGAAAAACAAATGTTTAGTTTAACAAGTACTTTAAGGGAATAATCGTGTAATCAATACTAAATACACGTTATTGAAATTCTTGAATTATTTTTGAAAATTATTCGTTAAATTAAGTCGTTTATGTTTTTTAGTATAATAATAAAAAAATTAATCTTCCTTGTAAGTGTAATAAAACACTGATTATCATTTCTATTTGAAAAATAACATGAATAAATATTTACATTATAATATGATGAACAAATTTAACAATTTATCTGTAGTGAGATTTTTTTTCTCTGCGATGATGTCAGTTATTAACCTGACTCAAATTAAGGATACTATGTACAAGGATAGAGTTAAGCATTACTTTAATGAATAATTTAAAAAGTTTAAGAAAATAAGTTTTTGAATTTTTTTTTAGCACATTTGATTAATTAGTCGAGCTGAAGTGCGAATTCTAAACGAAAAACTGTGTTTGGTTTTAAAAATAAATAATTTTTTTATAGTTAAGTGAGAGAAATTTTAAATTTAATAAATTATTATGTTTTATAAATTAATCTTAGAGTTCGTTAGGAGAGAAATATAAAAATAGTTTGTTTACATTTACCTAAGAGAAAATTAGTATATACACAAGTAAAAGATACTAAAGAAATTATATGAAAAAAAAAATTATAAATTACCTCGTACATTTTCTTAAATTTTGATACAAATATAAATATTTATTTTGACAAACCTAATACAAAATTACTTTATATATAAATTAACATTAAATTAAAAATTACATCTACATAAAAAAAAAAGTATCTATATGAAAAAGATTAATGCCTATAGTTCTCAATTTCTTTAAAACAGGTAATTGAGTACGTAACTTTGAAATACATCAACTTAAATAATTAGTGCATTTAATGTTTGGCTGCCTATGATCATACCACCTAGGTTAGGTTGATTTGCTAGAAAAGAACGAAACATTATGATGGGTAAAAAAAGTTAATAAAAATTAAAGTATGGTAGAAGATAACTAAAACAATAATCAGAGAAATGGGAATATAGATAAAGGAAATGAGAAATAAAATAAAAAAAGTATGTATTAATAAATCATATATATCCTACTTGTACTTAACTGAATAAACAGTATTCTTTTCACTAATATTTTACTTGAAAGTCAACATTAAAAACTATTTTTTTAGATTCTGAAAATAATTATTTATCTAACATCACATGTTAGACTCGAAATTATATTTTTTGGTTTAGTATGTTTTTAGTCCTTAAACTTTGATCCAAAATTGTCTATGTTCGAAACTTCAATAAATTTTAGTTCTTAAACTTTAAAAATGAATGAATATAGTCATTTTAACACAATTATGTTAATTTTTTTTGAAAGGTCGAACGTTTTTTATATTAGTATTGAAATTTTTTATATTGTTTGACAGGTCAAAAAAAGCTAACATAATTGGGTCAAAGTGACTATATTCATTAATTTTTAAAGTTTAGACCAAAATGTATCGAAGTTTCAGACATGGACGAATTCCAATTTTGAATGAAAGTTTGGAGACTAAAAACATATTTAACCATTTTTTTTTCTTCTATCTTTCTCTCATTTTCATTAATTATAGTGATTAGTTATTTCATGAATTTGAACATGCACTCAAATTCACGGATTCATATAATATAGGGTACACACCAACCAAGTCAAATTTCATTATTATTTTAATACAAAAGTTATTACGTGGGGTGACTTTAATCTCATTTTTACGTTATCTCTTTTAATTCTTTGTCCCCGTAAACCTACCCAACCCAACCCTACCTTTTCATTCATCTTTCTCTCTCAATGAAACAAAGTTATAAAAGAAATATTCACCCTTTTAGGTATTTATATATTTTCATTTTTCAAAATTAATATAGCTGACATTTACTTAATATGAAGAGGTAAAAAGGTAAAAATATAATTTCTAGACCACTAAAAATAATAATAATAATTCAAATTGAAGTCAAATTCAGTTTATATATCATCATCAATACCACAACAAACACCCTCTAGCTTCATGCAAAGGGATTCATGAAAATCATTCATGAAGAACAAAGGGAGAGTGAGAAAAGAAGAAGAAGAAGAAGAAGCAAAAGCATGATAATTAAGCTAAAATAAGTGATTATATAAGTTAATCTCACAAACAGAGAAATTAATTAACACTAATTAAGAAGATGAGATTACTTACAAGGTCAACCCAATTGACAAAGAAATTGATTGTAGCAAAGAAGAAGAGGAAGGAGAGGGAGAAGAAGCCATAGGTTGAAACCCATCTTCTCTCTTTGCTCAATGATTCATTCTTAGCCATCATCAATGGAGTTCTTCAACTCCCTGCAAATTTTGTGGTGCTGCATCACTACATATATGCACCAACTACCTCAAATATTGGATCTTAATCATATTTTTATTTATTCAAGGTTCAAACCTTGCTTACCAATGGAATGTATATACAACATATTTTTTTATAGTCAAGGTTCAACCATGTATAAACAATGGTATCTATAGCTTTTAACAAATCACTAGGATGATATAATATAACTTTAATAAATCACTAGTTGTGTGTGTGCATTAAACAAAAGTTGTTCTAGTTTAACATGAGAGGTTCTTAACTTTATTAGGTTCTGAAAAAATAAATTTAATTAAATTAATCGTATGATGAATGTTTGGTTCATGAAAATAAGGTGGTATTTGTTGGGAAAATCCTATTCTGTAAAAAGGTAGTGCAGCCGTCCGTATTTTAAATTAAGTAAATAAATTTTGAAATATTATAAGCAAGTTTTTGTTCTTTTAAAATACTATTTAAATTATATATATATATATATATATATATATATATATATATATATATATATAATGGGTGAGAGAGAGAAACGTAATATTTTTTATTTGAGATACACTTAAGATTTGAAAAAATTATTAAAACTAGATAAACTACACATATACATGTCTATATGTTTACTATCAAAAAATAGTAATTAAAATAATAAAATTGAAAAAAAAAACACTGGAAAGACATATTCTATTTATATATAATTATAAATATTCTATAAATAATTTTTTTATTATAAGTAATTTAAAAAGGTAAATACTAAAATGATAAAAGAATAAATAATTCTTTTATAACGAATAATTATTTGAATTCAAAAAAATAATTATTAAACTATATATATATATATATTAATTTATTTAAACTTTATTCATTTTTTGTTTTGTTTATTTTTTTTATATTTTAATTTTGTTTTTTATTATTTTATTTTATTTTTAAAATGTATAATAAAAGATAAAAAATAAATTAAAGAAAAAATCAAAATTTTAAAAATTATATATATATGTGTGTGTGTGTGTGTGTGTGTGTGTGTGTGTGTGTGTGTG
>Ga0214542_1002335_pt1 | contig 39226 bp, 15 predicted proteins | sample CNSS1metaG_FD_160096 | JGI IMG/M metagenome (GOLD analysis project Ga0214542, IMG submission 160096) | Root nodule microbial communities from cowpea collected in UCLA plant growth center, Los Angeles, California, USA - CNSS1 | ecosystem: Host-associated > Plants > Roots > Nodule | place: USA... | reverse complement strand
ATATATAAATATATATATAGATATAGATATATATATATATATATATATATATATATATATATATATATATATATATATATATATATATATATATATATATATATATATATAAAGTTTACAAACGCTCTCTTCATTCGTCGACCTGGATTTGAAAGACAAATTACCATGAAGCCACCAAAGTCCAAATTAAACAATACCCTAATATTATTTTTTTGCTGTCTTTTACGAAAGTTAGTGTAGTGAATGGAATAATAGGTTCGTGCACGCTATCATCAAGCAAGTGTATTAGTTTTATATATGTTTGGAGTGAAAAAAAATGATAATGAAAATGTGATGAGTATATAGAAAATAAAGTGAAAATAAACATGTACAGGTAACACATTGTTGTTTGTTGAATACTGGTTTTGCAACTAATACAAGGGTTGATTATTTAGTTGTTTCTGATCCAAGTAGGAACAATATTATACCTGGTTGACATTACATAAACCAACATATTTTAATGTTGTTTCTGAAGAGTTGACATGCACAAGAATATGAAAGCTCAAGCATATGCTGCAGATGCTAAGTATATTCTTTTGACTCTGGAAGTCTTTAATTCTAGGGATGGTTGGTACTGTGTTATATATATGTGTGTGTGAAGCTGCATTCAATGCCATGCCATATTCTTAATCCCTACAAAATACTTCTTCTACTCCTTCACTCTGGTTTGGCAAGCAGGTTTGTTCTCTCTCAATCCCTCTTGATTTGCTTTGAAAATTACGTTGTAATTGATAACTAAAATTTTGATAATTTTTTCTTATATTCTGAGGTGTTATCTTTTAAATGATTTTAAAAAAATAAAAAAAAAAAGAGAAATCATTTAGAAGATGTCACTTCAGATAGTAAGAAAAAATTATCATTATGTTCCGATAGATCTTGACATGATATGCAGTCTCAAAATTTTCAAGGAAATAATTTTTTGACTGTTATTATATATATTTTGACAAATTTCTCTTACAATCTTAGGTGTTATTTTTTAAGTGGTTTTCTATTTTTTTTTATTTTTTCATTCTCAATATTTCAAAATCACTTAAAAGATGTCACCTCATATTGTAAGAAAAAGTTGTCAAAATTTAGTAGACAAAATATCATTGTCCAATTCTCAGTTGATGATGAAACTTATCTGTGTGTAATATAGAAATTTCTGTATCCACTGGTCTGTGAGTAAATGAGACAGTATATTTAGTTAGAAATGAGACAAATGTATACAAACCAAAGATCCTTTGCCCTTTTGTCTATATTTTTAATTCATTTATTTTAATAGGGACATACAAAATTTCAATAAAAAAAAATCTTTCAAAATATATATAGTCCTTTATCCAAAATACTTCCATATAAAATAGTTACTTTAATTAGGAAACTGTTATGCCAGATATTTTAGTGAGAGTATCATTTCATTTGAATATGATCATCACTAAAGTTTTTTAATTCCAAAGTTAACAACAGTTTATCCATGTCTTACCTCATCCCTTGCAAAGGTCAAAATTAGCTGCAGCATTTTTCCAAACTATCATGTATAGATTGTTATTTAATACACATTTTCTCTTCTTTATGCTCTCATATTATATTAATTAGTTATAGAACCATGCATTACGGATAAGATAGGCACACTTATAAGACGCGTATGATTTTGAATTATAATTAGTAAAAATGGCCTACGAGTCATAACAAATAAGAACAAAGATATTTTGACTACTAAATTTTGATAATTTTCTCTTATAATATTAGATGTTATTTTTTAGGTAATTTTAAAATATTGAGAATGGAAAAATAAAATAAAAAAAACCACTTAAAAGATGCAACCTAAAATTAAAAGAAAAAGTTGTCAAAATTTAATAATAAAAAATCATTTTTCAAAAAATAATTCATATTGTTAATATTTATTGTGTCAATTCCATTTATTTCAATATAATGAAGACTATTCATCACTTTATTTCTCGTGAATTCAACATTTAAGAAATGAGAAAATTACTCAAACATAAAAAGTAAAATATATATATATATATATATATATATATATATATATATATCAGTTGTATATCCTACCTCGAGCTGCACAGTAAATTAGTATTTTCTAACATTTCTGAAAGTTATACCAGAGAAATTTCATTCTTCAAATATGTATAAAAGAAAAGTGAGACACTTCATGATGCAAGTTATATTATGGAAGGAGAAGGATAATATGTATCCATTTTTTTACTTTCATCTTTTATTTTTAACGTAATTTAGAATGTACCATTATCTTCCTTTTTTAAAAAATCAATAACTCAAACTAAACTACGTTAAAAAAATAAACAAACGATGGAAGTTAAAAGATGGGAATTAAAATATAATTTTACTTTGTATCATTGAAGTAGAAACAAATTCAAATTGTAAGATATTTTGTTTGCATGTGCAGGAAGCTTGTTCTGAGCAGTAATGGCAGGACAATTAGGTGTGTTGAATGCACTTGATGTGGCGAAGACACAATGGTACCACTTCACAGCAATTGTGATAGCAGGAATGGGTTTCTTCACCGATGCTTACGACCTCTTCTGCATTTCCCTGGTTACCAAACTCTTAGGGAGACTCTACTACACAGAACCAGGAGCACCAAAACCAGGAACGCTTCCTCCAAGAGTTCAAGCTTCTGTCACCGGTGTTGCACTCTGCGGCACCTTAGCCGGTCAACTATTCTTTGGTTGGCTCGGTGACAAACTGGGAAGAAAAAGGGTCTATGGTCTCACTCTTGTGCTCATGGTGGTGTGTTCCCTTGCCTCGGGACTCTCCTTTGGGTCCACTCCAAAGGGTGTCTTGGCCACACTTTGCTTCTTCAGATTCTGGCTAGGGTTTGGGATTGGTGGTGACTACCCTCTTTCTGCCACCATCATGTCTGAATACGCCAACAAGAAGACTCGTGGGGCGTTCATTGCAGCAGTGTTTGCCATGCAAGGGTTTGGAATCTTGGCTGGTGGAATAGTCGCGTTGATTGTTTCTTATGCTTACGACCAAAAGTACAACCTTCCCACGTACGAACAAAATCCAGAAGCATCCATCGTGCATTCATTTGACTATGTCTGGAGAATAATCTTGATGTTTGGTTCACTTCCGGCAGCACTCACCTACTACTGGCGCATGAAAATGCCTGAGACTGCACGTTACACGGCCCTTGTGGCGAAGAATGCAAAACAAGCTGCTTCGGACATGTCTAAGGTGTTGCAGGTGGAGCTTGAAGCTGAAGAGGAGAAGGTGCAGAAACTGAGTCAGGAAGAGAGCCATAGATATGGTTTGTTCAGCAAGGAATTTCTCAGACGCCATGGCCTGCATCTGGTTGGAACCACCACCACTTGGTTCTTGTTGGACATAGCATTCTACAGCCAGAACCTTTTCCAAAAAGACATCTTCAGTGCAATTGGCTGGATCCCCCCAGCACAGAAAATGAATGCAATTCATGAGGTACTACATAAATTTCACGAACTAACTACGGTTTTTGTACATATCTCTTATTAAGTCATCAAGAGTCATCACAAGTGCAGAAAAGGTATTTGAGAGCGGTTATTTATACTATTCTTTTCTAGTTTCAGAATTTTTTAAAGAATATGACCTTTTGGCTCAATTTTTAACCGAGGTAGAAAATTCTTTTTGACACGGGTTCAATTTCATTCGAGAACAAATATAATTATAATGGCATTTTTGAAATGCTGACCAACTTGTTGGTCTCGGTTCAATTTTTAACCTAGGCAAAAAACCTTTTTGGCACTGATTTAATTTCATCCGATGCCAAATATAACTATAGTGACATTTTTGAAATACTGGCCAACTTTTTGGCACCAGTTTTCTTATAACTGAAGCAGAAAGACGTTTCCTGCCTCGGATATATAAGTTAAATCGAGACATAAAACTTGAAAAAATTACAAAAATATCACCGCGTCATTTTATGCTTCGGTTAAACGACAATCTTTGTCTATAACACGAGTTAAAAAGTCAAAACTACACCGGTGTATAATGAGTGCAATTTATAAAATCATGTATAAATTGTTTTGACACTGATTCTGTTGTAGGTATACAGGATTGCAAGAGCACAAACACTGATAGCATTGTGCAGCACTGTGCCAGGTTACTGGTTCACAGTGCTTCTGATTGATCACATAGGGCGTTTTGCAATCCAATTGATGGGGTTCTTCTTCATGACAGTGTTCATGTTTGCGTTGGCTATACCCTATGATCACTGGACTAAGAAAGCAAACCGAATAGGGTTTGTGGTGATGTACTCTCTCACCTTTTTCTTTGCCAACTTTGGTCCAAATGCCACCACATTTGTTGTGCCAGCAGAGATCTTCCCAGCAAGGCTTAGGTCAACCTGTCATGGAATCTCTGCTGCTGCAGGAAAGGCTGGTGCAATTGTGGGGGCATTTGGGTTCCTCTATGCTGCACAAAGCAAGGACCCTACAAAGACCGATGCAGGGTACCCTACAGGGATTGGGATCAAGAACTCACTCATCATGCTTGGGGTTATCAACTTCTTTGGAATGTTGTTCACCTTGCTTGTTCCAGAATCTAAGGGTAAGTCACTGGAGGAGTTGAGTGGGGAGAATGATGCAGGTGCTGATGCTGAACCTGAAGTTTCTGATAGGGCAATTCGTGTTTGATTCAAGTCTGATCTAAGTTTGTGTTCAAATTAATGTTTTGTACATTTTAATTAATACTTGGTTATGGTTGTGAGATATGTTTGCACATGATTAATTATGTAGTAGCTGTGCTAGTTTGTATGTTTTTGTTTGTTTAAGATTGATACATGGTAATTGTACTTTTCCTTTTTAGATTAATATAATAAATAAACAATTCCGAGTGTAATTCACCATTACACTATCTTAATTAAATGCAAAATCTTGAACTCTCCCTTGTTAGAAAGTTATTAATATGTTTGATATATAATTGCCTTGATATTTTAAAAACAATGATAATTAATAATAATATTTAACACTTTTGATACAATATATGTTCGCATTGATACTGTTATATAAATAATGAGAATAAAATCGTAAATATAGGTTGGACTTAGAAGTAAAAAAAAAAGATAGGATACAATAGAATGATCTATATTCATTTATTTATTAAATTATTATATTTAAAATTAACTTTATTCAAAATATTATTTTAAGTTCTTGTGTAATTATTAAAATTTATTATATATCTTAATCATTTTTCTTCACATGATTGTACTATATATTTATGGTATTCATCCAAGGAAAGTACGAATATGGATGAATTTGGATTCTCTGATAATTTGTTGATTTTTTTTTGCTGTTTCTCTATTTTTTGTGTTGTTTTTTTACTGTGTATTCATAATATACTAATTATCATTAATTTTGACATTTTAAAATATGTTAAAAAAATATTTAAAATGTCAACACAATGTATTTTTGATGTTCAATAGAGAACAATACCAGAAAATAAATAGAGAATCTGAACTCAAAAAGTACTTGGTTTGGTAACTAGACAAATCTATTTAGGACACTAAAATATTTATTATCAAATAAACTTTTTTATTTTACATTTGACTTAGTTTTTTGAGGTTTTAGTGGCATATTATTCTTAAAATATGGACTTTTAAAAAATAAAATAACATAATTTGTTAGAGATTTGACACCTCTACTCATTACCAATCCATTCAAAAATTCATAAAAACAATCATTAATATAATCAAAGTATAATTCAAAAGTATTAAAAAGGATATAACTTCACAAACGCTGTGAGAAATTAGAGTTTTAGTGAACTAATAGCGTAAGATTAATAATATATTCACAATATGTATTTATTCAATATAAATATTATAATTTATTTAGAGGATACATATAAACTTAGTAATGGTATAGCATAAGGTGTTCCACTTGTTAACTTTTGCAAAGTCAAATGTCAACGGTGGAAATATTGTGCAATTGGTTGAATAAAATATTGCTTTTATAGGAATTGACATTCGAATAAACAATTTAATTATTTATTAATAATTTATAAAAAAACTAAATCAAAATAATCAAGTAACTAAATTATCGTAAGCATGACAACTCAATTACTTACAGATTGTGAACAATTAATGAACTCATTGTAACTTACAATTAATTAATCCAGAATTATTAAAAGTCAATTCCAATGATATTACAAAAGTATAATTTTTCATGTCAGAGATGAGTAACACAAAATTTTTATAATAAATTTTGGAAAACATTTTCCCAAAAAAAAAATGTATGGATTTTAGAAAGTTATTTTTCTCATTACACTTTATTATAGTTATTTTTTGTATATCAGAACACGAAGAAAGAAACAACCAGTAGTTGCCACGACATCACCAAAGTAAGAATTTAAATATTATGAAGTTTACGTATATATTAATGGAATTTTCGTTAGACTTGATGAACATTATTGTTTGGATAAATTTCTCCACAAAAATTAAAAAATAATACACAAAAGAAAATTAACTTATAAATAAATTAATTTATATAAACTTTTACATATGACTTTTATAAATTTTCAATAAGTCGTCTACATATGTTTTTTTTATGTGGTTGATATTATTATTAATGACTATTAATGAAAACACACGTATATGTGTTATTTTTTTATAATAATAAAAATTAATAATGGCATTATCATTGTTATTATTACAATTAAAAAATTAAATACAGATAATTTTTATAATTTTATTGTAGGTAATTTTTATTTATTTTGTACCTAATTTCTTAAAATAAAATATGGTTAAATTTATAAAAAAATTCAAATAAAAAATAGTTAAATTTAAAAGAAAATCATATATGTGATAAAATAATTATTTTAATTTTAGAAAAATAATTATGTAAGGAATACATTTGAAAAAAAAAGTGTGAACACCAAAAACGTTATATATATAAGTATAGTTATTCAACCAAATTAAATGAATATTCTTAACTGCCATTTGTGAGTTTTTTATGGGTCTTTTGAAAGAAAATTAGACACAATATTAATAAAACACAAGTTCAATCTACATAAATAATTGACATTATATTTAATTTAAAATTTTAAAACAAGAAGTTTATGAATGTTATTTTTTATAAAATCTGCAACTTTCTTTATTTCTGGTTAGTGTATAATTTAGATTCATTTAGATTTTAAAAAAAAAAAAAAAAAACTGTACATAAAATGAGTACGAGAAACATATGTTTATCAAAATAGTTTCTTTGAAGTGCTAACTGCCAAACAGTTGAAACCCACAGAACTTGTTTATGAGCATAATGGTTTCTTCAATATACATGCACACCTTACCAATCGTCTCATTGTTAGAAGTCGGCTTTAAACCTAACTCAACCCCACAAAACCAACTTGTAAGGTGAGAATTATATCCACTTATATATTATAAATTGGTTTTATCTCTAGTTGATGTAGGACTTTGAAGACACATGACGAATCATATAGCTGTAAGAGATACATAATTAGCAACTAAAGCAAATGCTGAACAACAGTTTATATCAGTACAACCCTAAGGAACTAGAGGGTAGACAAAGAAAATCCTGAGTTTGAGCATGCATCTCCAACAATAGTTAATGCAAAAACCAACTTTAACTCATTATGGGAAAGTTTATTCATTTTTTCCTTCTTCGAGCATTAGTTGTGGAAAAGTTTATTAAAATAAACCTTTAGAACTTAACAAATTCTGATAAGTCATCATAAAGAACAAAACAAGAGATGAGATAGGTATATACTTTTACCATTCCAAAGTGATCAGGTAAATATGTTTGTCTGATGTTTCAATCCTGTGTTATTCTATTTGGATTTCAAGATCTTTAAGCCTTTATTGAAATTAAGCATGCATGCATTAATGAGATAGGAGATATAGAAAAGTAAACATAAACTGAAAACATTATACAATAAAACTTAAATATGGCACTTTTGTTTTCCCTGGTGAGAAGTGTAACTAATACTATATTCTACATTTATGATTACAAGCAGCATCATCCTCCCAAAGCTCCTGCATTGCAATTATTAACTATTAGCAGCATACCAATAGAAACACTTTTCCCCAAGAAATAGTACAAGTCCGAATAGTTTAGAAGCTTTCATGAACTACTGAACATGCTTAATGCTCTTTGTTTAAAACTGTCTTTTAACTTCTTTTACACTTTGGAAATATCACAAACACTAATCACCAGTATCTTCACGGTACTGGTTAAGAATCTGAGAGTTGAAATTATATATTAAAAAGACATTACTGTATAAAAAAACAGAAATAGTTTAATATTTGCTTTTTTAAAGTGAAAACCTTTAGTAGTGTACTAAATGTTCATGAGGAACTCCTTAGACCCTTGCAAATATAGTTGTATACTTACCATCTTTGCTTGAACTGGTTTCCATGTCAAGCTGATCTTGCCATGAGCACCTCATATTGGAAGATGAGGAACACTGTTGCGGGACAGAGAACGAATGAGTGCTTGAACTCTGCCTCATGCATGAAGATTCAGCTGTGGAGGAAACCTCTTGATCAATGCTTGACACTCCAGTATCCTTGCTATGGTTTTGTGAACTGTTCTGCTTATGATTGATCTCTGCAGAACATTTTAATCTCTTTCTATTAGGAGGATCATTCTGGGGTTGGTGAAGTGTTGGCACCTTCTGATCATTAGATGAAGAGTTGGCCGGTGGAGCCTTGTTCTTCAAGAAAACTTTTGGAATGGCCAAATTTTCACTTTCATCAACAACTTCATGTCTTCCTTCTGAACCAGACCCTTTTGAAGCTGCCTCATTTTCCCACATCTTGAATATGGCTTCTGTCAACTGTTCTCTTGCCACATCTATGTCAATGATTGGTTTTGGATAGTTTTGTCCCAACTCAACTCCTGATGCTCTTAGCACAGTAAGGGGTGCATTCCAAGGATGGTGAATCCACTCAGCTGGCATTCTTGCCAACTCAGGAAGCCATTGACGTACATACTCTCCTTCTGGATCAAATTTAGCCCCATGAATCTGTTCCCAAAGTGATAAAAAATTAGAAAAGTTCTAGTGCTAGCTTTAATGTGTTAGGATTTTCCAATGCTTTGAGTGAGTAGTATTTTCTGCTTGTTATGTATATTTAACCATAAAAGGATCTTGTTGTTTATCTTAATATAAAACCAGATATAGTCACTTCAAAAATCTGTAAGTACATATGAACAGAAAATTTTCTACAGATACCAAATGCATTAAAGAAAATCTGAAACTAAATCTAGGAAGTAATTTGTCTAGTCAAACTCAGATTTTGAATGTTGACACATGAGGAAGCAAAGAAAACAAGGTAAAGTGGAAAAAAAGGAAAGAAACTTCACTTCAGCAAAATCAAATACAACAACAAATTCTGAGATATTGTATAGATTGTGTTGATCATACAAGCACAAAAATGAATATAAATTATGAATCTCAGATAGTTGCAACCTACTATCACAAAGAAAATGTTAAAAATTTACAAGAAAACATGACATACCGCAGGATCATCCAAGCGCTCAAGCTTGTGGCCATCAGGTAAGCAACCTGAGATATACTGCCAGCCCAGGATGTCACTTTCAAGGTCTGCATCCAAAAGTGTGTCCCAGAAGTATTTCATTCCCCATCTCCATGGTATGAGCAACATTTTCACTGCAAAGCTAGAAACTATGACTCTTATTTTGTTGTGTATCCACCCTGTTGCCCAAAGTTCTCTCATTCCTGCATCAACCAGAGGATAACCAGTTCTACCTTGTCTCCAAGCCTTAAATTTATCAGGATCAGTTTCCCAAGGAAAATATGCCAAGTTCCCAAGAAGTGGCTTCTCTAATGTGAATGGGAAATTGAAACAAACATAACGTGAGTACTCTCTAAGTCCAATAGCCCTGAGAAAAAGAGTTACACTCTCTTCACCAGCATTGTTTCCTTCATTTGCCCATAATATCTGCTTGGCACGCACCAACTGAAAAACTTTCCTCACACTCAGTTCTCCAAAATGAATATATGGTGACAAGAGTGAAGTAGAGTCCCCACCAACCTTTAACCTTTTTTTGGAGTAGTGAAGTAGGTGCTGTTCAACAAATTCTCTTAAAGCCTTCTCAGTCTTGTTCCAACCTGGATACCATGCTCTTCCTAATAATGCATTGCTGGATTTCTCTGATTCATCCTCGAGACCCAGTTCTTCAATTGAACATTTCCCAACTTTGCCTGTCATTAGGAGAACAAGATAAACAAATTATAATCTGAAACTTCTTTTTTTTTATGTGTACAATTGTATTTCAATATGAAGACAGAATGGTATAGGAACAGAAAAACATCATCACTTAGATGTTTGTTGTCACAAGCAGTTATGATATGTTCTCATTGATTTTAATATCTAAACTCCTGATATCAATTATCATATTTTCAAGAAACAATAAAATCACAGTAGCTTGATTAAAGTGATACCTTCAGCTAGGTTTAGTTGACAAGAAGGAATAGATGACAAAGCTTGCATTTGCATTTGCAAACATTTGTTCCAAAAGGGATCAAAAGCTGTAAAAGCATGTCCACTCTCGTCATATATATTCCACGGCTCAAACAACAAATCCCCATTGTAGCTTTGCACGCCTATACCATGTTTCACTAGTTTTTCTTTGATGTTGTGATCACGAACAAGAGAAACTGGATCTGACAAAAGAATAGCGAGCATATATCTAGCATTGTACTTTGAAGAGATAGATCATAATGTTTTTTTTTCTTGCTCAGTATGAAGCACTCCTATCAATGTTTACCACATCATATGAAGTTTCAAGATAAATTGTTAATAGCAGTCTCATGGTAAATAATCCTTCAGAATGTGGAATTTAACCAAATATAATGGTATTATGTGATCCATTAAGTGAATCTTGCCATTGAGAAAATTCAATATTTTAATAGAAACCTACTTGCTTCCTCAACTTTTGGGTTTTCAAATATTTTAATAACATCAAAATACGTAACACTATGAAGCAATACTGATATGGCAAGCACCTTTAACAAACAAAGTAACTCTGTAAAAAGCTATATCTTGTTGGACAGCAACACTTACCATAGAGATGGTTAAACACTACTTTTGTTGCTTGAATTGCATTTGCACATTCCAAAAGAGCCTCAAGAGTACTATCAGTTTTGATCAGCACAAGTTCAGCTCCAAGTGATTTCAACGAATTATCCAACTGAGCAAGAGAATGTTTCAGCCACCACCTTGACACTCGGCCAGGATAAAACTGCCCTTCATCTTTGGGGCACCAAATATAGACAGGGAAGACAGAACCTTCCCTTGCAGCAGCAGCTAATGCAGGATTGTCCTCAATTCTAAGGTCCCTCCTAAACCAAACAATAGTCTTGTTCATACCCATAAAGGATTCTTCACATTTCACATGCCAAAGCCAAAGCCTTAACCCTCATCAAACTACAATTACTTCACCTCAAGCTTCCTTCTACACACAAAAAAGCAAATTGCTCACCTTTAAAACTTTGTGCTTTCCTATTGAATATTCTTACCAGCACAACACAGCTCAGAGCAGCTGAAGACCCTGGCAATGGCTGTAAAACTTCGATCTGGAATTTTCTCAATAACACAAAGCTATTTATAGAATCAGCACCACACAGCTCAAATCACTGTCAAAAAAGGACTTGACTTTGAAGATATGAGACCAACGGGTTGATTATCTTATCTAATCTTCAATTGCAACTTCTTTGCCTCTTTGTTTTCTGTATTTCATGCAACCTAAATCCAACTAAGAAATATTTCCCCACATGTCTCACACTCACACACTCATCAATCCAAATTTCAAACCCCACCAATGATAAAAACGTGTAAATGGGAAAAAAAGCTCCAATCACTAACCAAAAGAGACTAAAGATCAATAAGAAGGCTCTGGGGCATAAATAGCACGGTTCACCTAAAAATCAAGAACAACAAAACAAGAAAGACTGCATATTCAGAAACCACAGAGCCAAAAAAAGATGAGTAATTGATAAAAGCTGTTGAATTCCAGCCACAAACAAACCCAATTCAAAACTTATGAGGTAGATGTTCAGCGTTTACCAAGCCATGATGAAGTTTTGTTGAAGGGTCATTCATTGAAGGAGCAAATCAAAACTAATTTAGTGTGAATTAGGCTTACCCAGTGAGGTAGACTATAATATGGATTAGCAAAAAGTCAAAAGTTATTGAATCATGAAATTGTCTTTTTCCAAAATTTGTAAGGTGAGGATCCCACCAAAGTCTATGTGTGTGGATCACGTGTGATAGAACACATTGAAGGACGCTGGTCATAATGCCTCACAGACACATCACACGTGCCATGTAATTTCCTAACGTGGTAAAACAACAGGAAAAACATTCTTAAATATCATAAAAAAATAATATTTTAATCTATCGTTTTTTACTCATCTTTAACCTAATATTCCAATTATCATTTATTTTAATTCTTTTTAATGATATGATAATTTAATAATAATTAAAGTGATGGGTTAAAAATAAATAAAAAAAAAGTAAATTAAAGTATTATTGTCCATATTTAAAACCTTGTGCTTTCTTACATGGTCTAAAAAATATATTATTTGTTAAAAATATATTATCCTTTATTTAGTGTTAAAAATATATTATGTTAATATTTTAAATATATTTTAAAAAATTAAAATTAATGATAATCAGTATAGTATAGATAAATAATAAAAAAAATTAAAAAGAATCCAAATTTTTTAAGAGAATGAAAAAAAAAATCCGAGGTGAAAAAAATAAATTAGTATAAGTGATATGATTTTTATATTATTTAATAGTATTACCTAACTTTATATAGTAACATTTTTTTTTTCTACCAATCATTCACAAGTTTGTTGGCATCTACCGACATCAGCAAGAAAATGTTTCTTTGAAAAAAAAAATTAAAAATAAAACGATAGATGTAAAATTTCTATAAAAACTTCTCTTATTGTTTTGTTGTCTTCTTATGTTAAAATATTAAGATTTGATTATTAATATTAAGTAAAAAAAATATTATTGTTTTAATATAAAGCAATAAAAGTCATATACTGTTTTGCATTAATTATAATATTCTTTTGTGTAAATTAGAAAATCTCATAATTTTTAATATATTAAAAAAAATATCAACTACATCAAACAGAAAAATCCAATTAAAAAATATAAAATTTTTAATTTAAGCAGCCAATAAAAAAAATCAATAAATATCTAATTTAAAATAATCAAATTTATGAGAAATTTGAAACTTGATTATATCTAAATCATATTACAAAAATGTTAAACAATTTATTTGAGAACATGTGATTTCTTTTTTATAATAATATCACTGAAATGATTAAAATCAATTTGCTAATGGACATATTATTGTTATATTATTATATTTTTGGAAAAATATAAAGACATCAAACATTAATCAACTTAACATTTAGACTTAATTGAGTAACTTCAAATATTTCAAAAGTTTAATTAATTTCCCTGATTTAAATTGTGTTTGACTTTGGTATCCTTCCTAAGTTTTGCTTTTTCTATTTGAAAAATAAATCAACTTCCCTGTTTTTCCAAATCACAAACAAATGTTCCTTTAATAAATGTTCTATAACCTAAAAAATTTTACTTTTATAAGAATCATGTGTTTGCAATTCTTAAGTTCCAATTCAAAAATTATTCAACTAAACTACAGTAACATTAATTAATATCAGTCTAATTGCAAGGTTGACTATATTTTCAGAGAATTTGGATTCTCTACTGATTCTTGTTTGTTATTTTTTGTTTTTGTTTTTAAAATACACGGATGACCATTAATTTTAAATTTTAAAATATATTAAAATGATTTTTAAAATAACAAAATAGTGTGTTTAAATGTTAAAAAAACTCAACAGAGAAGAATTCTTTCATTTTTATATTTAATTGCATTCCTTCATACAAATTCAATGAAGAAAAAGAATAACAAATGAATCAAACAAACAAAACCAAGAAAAGAAGAAGACATTAATTATGTTTTGAATCAGCAAGAAAACATGAAGGAGAACAAGTCACATGCCTTAAGCTCCTTGTTTTAAATGTGCATAAATATAGTCCACAAAAAAAAAAATTAATTGCAAAATTTGATTAATTGTTATTATTTTTTTCAATCCAAAAGAAGACATTTGAGAGACACACATAGACTAACTAATACATTTATCAAAACTTTATTTCAATTTTTTTTTTATATACAGCTCTATTAAATATAAAGAATATATTTCTGTTGTATACAGTAATATATTAAACTCAAATGAATTTACTTCAAGTAAACTCCTGAAAATGATCCAAAAGCTCATTAAAAACCAAGCTTTAAATTAAATCTATGGTAGTTTTGACAAAATCATCTCTGCAATTTCGACCTTTCAAACTATAATAATTACAGAGTCAAAGCAATTAACTGGAAAATAAAGTTATGAAACACGTCAAAATCTTGATCCTGTGATCCACGATACAAGGCACAAAATTATTGCCATATTCAGGGTCTAAATAAAATAAATAAAAATCAAAAAACATAAAAATCAAAAAACATAAATATGATATGTTTATCGGATACGACACGTATCCGAGACGTCAGATACGTTTATTTTCAAAATAATAAGATATAATACGCGATATATGAATATTAAAACATGTACGATAATTCTTAAAAAATATAATAATTATATGATTGTTATTGTGTGAATCCAAATTTCTTAATTAGAGACCAGTTATTTTTGTAGTCAAAACCTAATAGCTAATGTTAATGACCAATTTAGAAACTAATTCATAATTGAAACTATTCTAAATATCAATTTAAAGACCAATTATAATTTTTTAAAATTATTTTAATTGTCAATTTGGTCACTATATAATGACTACTTATCTTTTGTCACTAAATTTGATTATAATTTCAAATATTTTCTTGTAATATATTACGACGTTATAAATTAGATACTTCATTGATAAGTATTGATAAAATATCCTAAAGTATCGAAGACGATATGTATTAGACATGAATACGTTACTTAAATTAAAGTATCATTGCATTATAATTGCCCATACACTGGAAGAAAGATTGCATAATTAGTAATTACCTTGCCAAAAGACTTTTTAATACGTTGCTAAGCCCTAAAATAACGTTGTTCATTCTTTAAATAGAAATAATCTCCCTCTTTTCAAAATATGTTAAAGACCTTTTGGCTAGGTTTTCAAAATAATTTCTATTAAGAATACGACTTGTAATTATTATAGTAGTGTTTTACGGATTAGGTAATTAAGAACGAATTTTTAGACAATATATTCCAATTAGGCACTTATAGAATAAAAAAAATTACATTTTTATATAATATATAATACAATTGGAAAACATTTATAAATTAATTATGCAATTAAAAACATTTATAAAATGTGTAATTTATAATAATTCTGTTATTAAATAATTTAGAATTATATTTCAAATTACAAAATTTTAAATATAATTTTAGATTGTATAATTCAAAAATATTTTAAAGTAGGTAACTTACTAAATAGTTTCAAATTTAATTATGAGATGCTATAATGTAATATGGCATGAAGAGAAGAAACACCAACAGAGCAAATGATGGCCCAATTTAATTGGATTTCATTCGGCCCAAAAAGAATGGCCGAACAAATTGTAGGTAAATTCTTCCTGCACCTCCCTAGAAGTATGAAATATCTCATTTACTTTTTCCCCCCAACGCTCATTCCTTTTTACTCTTGAATTTACTAGATTTAAGTTATCATGGGACACAAAAGTGAAAGAGTAAAAAGGATTTTATAATTACTACTAGAAAAATACCTTAATTAATATAATTAATTAATTAATTAATATGATAAGATTCGATGTCATTTAATTGAATGTGTTGAAATTAATATTGACCAAATTGTAGTAAACACAAGTAGATCAAACTTGCAACAATCTCTTTGAATAGTTCTGTTAAAAAACTCAATTTTGTTCTTGCAATTCCCATCGTCACTGCATGTTTTTGTTTATTTTATTATGTGAAGGCTTATTTATTTTTTTAGTATATAAATTTATGCTGTTGTCTTGAAATATGCATGTTTATATATCTGAAGGTTTAAATATTGTTGGATAATAAATTATCTAGCAGACATGCTAACATTTTTTTTTTTATAATGATTTTTAAATTAATTGTTTTTCAAATACACGTGGTCGTCTAAATTAATAATTCTAAAAATAAAATATATTTTAAGGGCGTTTCAAGATGCATGCACTTCAAAATAAATAAATAAAAAATAAAAGCTAACGACAAAGGTTAATTAACTCCTTCACGGAATGTCTCTATCTATTGGAGAAAGAAACAACAAATATGTTTTGAGAATTGTTTACGGATGTTGGGAAAATGGTCAAAATTGATATAATTCTCTGTTTTGTTTTTCATAACTTTTTATTAACATGAAAATACTATTCTTTTTGGAGAGTTCTATTCTAAAAATATAATTTTGATTTTTAAATTAAAAAGAAATACTCAGTTATTGGAACTGGAATTTCAAATGATGATGTGTTTAATTAATGCAGTTATTAGAGAATTCTCCGTCCCTTTTTAAGATTATTTATAAAAAAGAAAATCATAATTTAATACTCGTTAATGGTTTTGATCCATTTAATGATTAAAATCAAATCTCACTAAAAAGTATAACACGAAAATTATTGATATACGAAGGTTCATGAATGAAAAATGTAAATAATTTAACTAAAATGAATAGATTTCGAAGCTAATTTTTCATTTTTATATAAATATTTTATATATTTTCCGGTGTCAATATATATATTGAATGCGTCCAGCTTCCATTTTACTTATTCTAACGTTTACTATAATAACTATTGAATGAGATTTTGTTTTAGTACATTATATTTTAAATGTTAACAAATTTTAAAATCAAAATGTGAATAACTAACACTTAATAAAAACTGTGTAAAGGTTAAAGAACGAGGACTAAAAATATAATAAGTCATTATTTTGCTCTTTTTTTTTTAAATTATTTCTTAATGCTGTATCTTTTCAGAAGATACGTACAAAGATGTTGTAAAACATTTGTGCCAATCAAATTTGCATCAATCCATTTTAGTTTTCCATTACTCTAACTATTAAAAATTCAAAACTTATACCCATAGCAAGTATTACTATAAATATAAAGCACCCTTACTTTTAGTAAGACCTAAATGTTTAGGATAAGTTTTTTTTTTTTTTACTAATGACTCTGATATCACGTTAGAAGTAGGTTTTAAATTTAATTCAATCTTACAAAATTACTTTGTAAGATAAAATTTTCACTTCATTTATATATTATAAAATTGTCTTATCTCTAATCGACGTAAAATTTTAAACGACGATAGTTACGGCATAAAATAAATAATTCATGCATATTAAAGAATTTGAAAATTATGATGACACTCTCAACATGTCATTATATATTATTATAACAATTATTGAATCTCCTTTCTATTTGACCATTTTCATTATAAAAAGAAAATTCTTAAAACACATTTTATGTTGAAAAAAAGCAGCAAAATATTTCCACAATAACGGCAAAAGATTGTTAGGCATACACTTTTTCTTAGTTTTCAATGCAAGGGTAGTCATCAAACTAGTTTGTCTTATTTGATGTTCAAGATCTATAGTGAAAAGCTACTTAAGTGTTAAAGAAACAATTTAATTGTAAGTGTCAATAAAATAAGAGTTTATCATGTAATCATTTATGTATAAAATGTTTTATGCTCAAAGTATATAATATATATATATGGTTAAGTTTTTTTACATACATAGTAAGTTGTTTTCATAAATTATCTTCAAGATTTTATTAAAATAGACTAAACATTATGTATAGATAGATATATTAATTTATATAAAATACAAATACTAATTATGTGTAATAAATTTAAATAAAAATATAAAAAAATTAAAAGGCATTCTTATTACTATTGGAGATTATTCTTTTGTTAATGGATTTAAATGTTCGTTTTAGTATCTATAAAATAGGTGAATTTTTATAAATTTTTTTTCATTTTTCTAAAATTTGTAACTATTATTTAATCTCTATGAAATAAATAAAATTTGATTTTGAGCCTAAAAATCTTCTTTTAAATTTATGTTAGTTACTCATTCTAGAGATAAAAAATTTAGAAGTGTCAAAATATAGTATTACAAAAGTTTAGTTATGATTTTTTTACTTAATTTTTTTTTTTTTTGGAAAGTTAAATGAATGAGGAATATTTAAAATGTGTTTAGTTTTAATTTCTAAGCAATATAAAGTTATTGCCGGAACAAGTCTCATTAAAAGGAAAAAGTTGTAAAATTATAACACTAATAAATTATGAATAATTTATAAAATATTGTGAGACCATTTTTAATTTAAAATTTTACAAAAATTGATTTGTAAATTTTTTATCTTATACACGTTTCTTAACTTTTTGATTCATAGTTAATGTAAAATTCTTAATTCTAATAATAACATGTTTATAGTTGCTCGATATAAGTTACAAGATCTTGAGTAACATATTATATTCTTTTATGCATTCTTTCTCTGACTTTATTGTTTGTCACATCTTTGTTTTTATAATGAATATCCTAAGCACATGTTCATGCTTGTATATACACTTCTCTATCCACATTATTCTGAATAAGGTTAAAAATTAATTATAAACTATTCAAAGTTGCAATATAGAACCAGATTTTAATAGCTCTTCAAGTTGATGCAATTTAAACGGTGGGCAAAAAATAATATTAATTAATGCATGGCCAACACAAGGTCATAAAAGTACTAAAAAAACTACAAAATAGCTTCACACACTTAAAATTTTGGGTTAAATATGATTTTGATCCTTTAACTTTTAGTGAATTTTGAAATTAGTCCATTTCGAAACTTTGAACCAATTTAGTCATTCATCTTATGAAATACGTGGATTTAGTTATTTTAATCAAATTTTGTTAGGTTTATTTGATGTTTCGTACGTATTTCAGGATTGTATTTGAGTTTTTTATATTAATTGACATATTTTTGTTTTAATGTTAAGTCAAATACTATTACGAAACGCGTTTGAAATGTCAAATAAACTTAACAAAATTTGATTAAAAGGACTAAATTCATGTATTTCAAAAGATGAATGATTAAATTTGTCCAAAATTTCAAAATGAACTAATTTTAAAATTCACTGAAAGTTAAGGAAAAAAAAAAACATATTTAACCCAAAAAATTTTGTTCAAGAATATTAAGGTTTTGTATTTGTCGATCTTAATTTAAAATGTTTGCATAGTATTTGGTCTGAAAGAGACTGCAAAATTCAAATGGACAAGTTGTAATAGTGGCAACAGAAATGAAGGCACGTGAGTTCAAAATTAGGTTATAATATCTAAGAGTGCAAGCCTGTCGTTTGTCTTATGCATGGATAAAGCAAAACATTCAACAGCTCATGAAAAAAAGTTGATTCATTCTGTCTAGCCTCTGTTTTTTAGTTATGTATATATATATAAAAAAAAAGGTTGAAATAGTTTTGTTATGTATTTTTATTTTCATTAGAAATAATCGTGTGGAATTTTTCAAGACAATTGACTAATTAATTAGGTATATAAGAACAACAAGAACAATTTTATTTAATAAGAATAACATTATAGTTTAATCACGTTAAACCTTAATAAAGAAAAAAAAAATATTAAATGACGATTAGTTTTAGAGAAAAAAATAATAATTAGTACAGTAACTAATTTAGATATCAATTCATAAATTATTGATATTTAAAATAGTTTATATTATGAATAAAAAATTATATTTGGTTTATTACCAAAAAACTTTTAGATTTATAATCAATTTTAGTAATAATGGTAGGTAATGTAGTGACCCATTTAGATACCAATTTATAATATAAAAAATTATTGATTATTAAAATAATCAATATTATAAATATAAAAGTATAATTAATCGTTAAATTGTTACTCATTAATAAGAGACTAATTTAAAATTTGTACTCAAAACCTTAATAACTAATATTTATTACCAATTTATAATTTAATTACTTTGATAACCAAATTCTCAGTAAATAACTTTATAGAACAATTATAATTTTTTATTTATAATAATAACTATTTTAATAATTAATAATTTTTTTTGTTTTATAAATAGTTAACAATAGATTCCTCTTGGTTTGTGACTTATAACTTAGAAGCTATTATTGCGTTAGTTATCAATTAGTTAGTGTCATTAATTTCTTGGTACCTAAAATCCTGTTAGGTATTGTTTGAAGTCAATTTAGTTATAAGTAAACCAAATATAATATTTTATATATAATATAGACTTTTTTTTTTGGATATCAATAATTTTTAATCTATAAATTATTATTTAAATTAGTTACTGATTAAATTGAATCTCTAAAAATTGGTTTCTAAGAATTTTCTAGTGACTTAAATTATTGGTTTAAGCAAAAGTTGGTATATCTAGGCATGTGGGATATCCGTTTGAGTGAGCATAATATTGAGTATGTAACTGAATCTTTATTATAACATAATTTCTGCAGAGACGATTTTTTTTTTCAGAATCAACAATAAACAATATATTCAACATCATTTTATAGTTAAAGTATAAAATGTTTAACTATAATGGAAGAATTTTAAAAAATCAATTCTAAATAAGTATGTTAAGGTCAAGAATTTTAAAACATAATTTATTTCGAAAAGGAAAACCAAAAAGTCTAAAAACTAATATAATATTTTATATATTTAATAAAACAAGTCCTTTATGTTAATATGATGCACTTAATTGATTTAGAATCAAACGAATATATATATATATATATATATATATATATATATATATATATATATATATATATATATATATATATATATATATATATATGAAATACTTAAAATTATTTAAACAAAATTATCCGGGTTCAACTTCTTTTAATATTGATTCACCTAATTTTTTACATTTAGTCTAGGCAAGTGTTGCTTAAATACTTTCTCCATCCTCTGGTCTATTTTTTAAGGACAAAACTATGATAAAACTTCACACTCAAGAGCAGAGAATACATCAGAAACGTGGTGGTTGTTCTTAACGATGTTATCGGACTTGTGGTCGAAACATTGGCGCTGTATGTGGGAATGACAACTCCACTTGCCTTCAACTGGGGTCTTGTTCCGATACATCCAATAAGTCTCACATTATTTAGGAGTCGATGTCAAACGCAATTTAAATACTCGTCCCTTTGATATATCTTTTAAAAACAAAACTGTGACGGAGTTTTACACTCCAAAGCAGATAATATCTCGAAAACATAATTATTATTCCTAACACACAATATGTATCTAATAGAATTGATTACCTTATGTTACGCTCGTATCATCACATATTTCAAATGTAATAACATAACTAAAACAATATCAAAAGCAAGCTCTAAATAAGCTTAACGAGGTGTTTAGGCCAAGCTGCAAAGGTCTTAAATATTTCTCTCAATGTAATATAAAAGAAAGTTCGATAATACAATACTTTATTATTAAACTAAATTTACACGCTCAACAAATTAACCATCAGAAACAACTATATTATTACATACATGGTTATCAATTTCCTATTGATAATTGCAAATACAAATACATAAAAATAGGCAATACAAATTTTTCCCTATTCATATATCATATTTTGGTTTTATTTATCAACTAAAAATTATATTTATAAGAAATTGCATAAAAAGTACAAAAAAAAACTAATGTTAACTTATTAATTTTAAATAAAAATTATAATTCATATATTCAAACATATTTATTATAGATTTTAATAACAATATAAGGAGATTAAATTGGTTTAGTGTTCCCTTAACATGATTGTTCTTTACACATAGGAGCAGATTCTTGTCTAGTTATCAAGTTAGATAATATAATTTTTACAGTCAAGTAAGCTCTTATTAATCTACAAATTCATGTACTAATTATATGAATATTTAGTTGAAAATTAATTTATAACTACCTATGAAAAGTAGTACAAATTTATATGCAAATTTAATATGATATATGTATAAAAGAAAGAATAAATAATGTATATTTATTTAGTTGAGTATACAAAAATCATATATAAGCTAATAATATATGATAAGTTTATTTTAGCTTTTATAATAACTCATCTTATACCCTAATCATGATTTTTAATTGACTAATGAGAATATTAAAACTTTTATGAAAATAGTAGAAGTCAATTAAAGTCTAAAAATGGTAGTATAAGATAAGCTATGATATTTGTATTATATATTTTGTGCCAAAGTAGATGTAACATTTTAGACTTTTAAATGATGAAATGAATCCGCACAATAAATGTCACTTACAATCAAACAAAGAGACCTATATAACCCATAATTTCTTATACTTGACGGAGTTTGGAATAATATTCAACTCATGAAATGAAAATTTCAAACTATTCCTTAATCTTACTTAAACACCAAAATTAATTACGAGTTACCTTATAATCCTACAAAGTGGATTTGTAAAGTAAAAATATTACTCCAAATAATAATTTGGAAATATTGGTAATCGATATAAGATATTTAATATACTTTGTGGTGTTGGAAATGAGACATTTCACATCTGAAATAAAATATTTGCAATTATTCCGATAAAAAGCAGACATAACAAAATCAACAACAATTATTAAAATTTACTCTATTACAATTTTAGAATGTGTTTGTTTACAAGGACCGAAAGGAAAGGATTAGAATTAAAAAAATGAAAAACACAAAAATGTAAAAAGCACGAAAAATAATAATATATACGTAAAACTCTTTTTGTAACATTATAAAAAAGTTATTAATTATATTGTAAGCATTTTATTAATTTTTTGCATATCTTATATACATATAATAACAAATTATGCTTTTTATGTAGTTAGTATTTATTTTCTTATAGCATAGAAAACAAACAATTAAAACAATAAATATATTTATTTTACTTCTCTTTTCTAATTCAAATGATTTTACTTTTTTTCCCACTCTCACTTTTCATAATTATATCAAAGCAAAGCATAAAAAAATATGCAAGATAAATATTTTTTATCAAAACTTTCTTCTTAAAATGTGTCTCAAAGATTAAAAAATAAATAAAACTATCATTTATTTCAATTTTTAACTTGTTTGTGACTTTTTGAACTCATCTGAAACACAGAAATTTACATTTAGCTAAATTCTCTACATGTTAACAACATTTATAGAAAATTTAGAATTTCCAAAATATATATATTTGATTTTCTGAATATACAGATAGAGAGAGAAAGTGAGAGGTGCTCCATTTCGTAGAAGGTGCAAAAGCCTGAATGGTTTGAATATGAAAATGGTTTATTAGGTCTTCGCGTTGGACCATTCTGGCTGATAACAGTGGCGTGCTCAATATCAAAACCATGTATAAATACCCATATTTCGGAACACAAAAACTTCAACAATCCTTGCACAAAAACTTCTTCACACAAGAGTAAAACACCAAAACCAAAACTTATAATTGTTCTTCAGTGTTCATATACATCCACACCAAGTTTTGAAGATGGTTAGAGCTCCTTGTTGTGAAAAGATGGGATTGAAGAAGGGTCCTTGGACTCAAGACGAAGATCAACTCCTCACTTCTTACATCCAAAAACATGGCCATGGAAACTGGCGTGCCCTTCCAAAGCTTGCAGGTACTTCGTATCTGTGTCTGTGTCTGTGTCTCGTAGATGTTTCAACTGTTATAAAACAGATAAACTGAAGAAAACAATCTTTTTGATGAATAATTAACATGCTTCCATTCACCTTTTTATATGATTAAGTTGGTATATTTTAGTTTTTTGATGATTTGTGATGTTGTGTTCATTGATCTTATATTCTGAGTTGTCTGGTATGATTCTCAGGGCTATTGAGGTGTGGAAAGAGTTGCAGACTGAGATGGATTAACTACTTAAAACCTGACATCAAAAGAGGAAACTTCTCGAGTGAAGAAGAAGAGATTATCATCAAGATGCATGAGTTGCTGGGAAATAGGTGGGTTCATATTTCTTCTTTCATCTTTCAGATCAATCGCATTATGAAACAAAGTTCAATAATAATATAATAATAGTAATGATAATAATTGGTTAATAATATGGTGAAATTACTATAATGTGTGTGATTCTGTTCATGAAAGTGAATTTCGTTTTTAATTTTTGTTTGGTTCTTATCTCTTTCTTGTTTTCTTTGAAACGATCAAGATTTAGTGGTGGGGCAAACTTCATTAATGTTGATTATAAAATTAAAAAGAAATTGGGTCCATTCCTTAATTATTAGTTAATTAATACATGTAGAAAGACATTCAATTTGATGCAAAATCAAGGATTGATGGATCCATTAACTGATTTTTATCACTTAATTTAATATTCCTCAAAAACAAATTACTGTAAATGAATTTCAATGAATTTCCTAGCCATTTTTTTAGTTTATTTTAATAAATCATTTATTTTATTACTTCCTTTTAAAACATTGATCATCAAGACTCTTATCGTATTCTTAGTCTATATACCTTAACTTGTTAAGAAAAAGGTTGTTTGACACGACCATTTCATAACTCTTACAAAAGTAAAATAGTCTTAACAAAAGTTAATTTTTATATTTAAAAAAAAATGAATAATAATAAACAACAATATTAAATGATAGTAAAAAAAAATGGTGTCAAAATACTAGTGTCCTATTATTTATACCATTTCTTTTCGAATCACATGCAACTTCTAACATATCTATGTTAGACAGACACATGCAAATATATATATATATATATATATAACAGTTTAACCTAGAAACTGAAACAAGAATCTGATGCAAAAAGGTTAGCATGTCTGAGAACATTATTAACATAATGGTTTGTTTTCAGGTGGTCAGCAATAGCAGCAAAACTACCAGGAAGAACTGACAATGAAATTAAGAATGTGTGGCACACTCATTTGAAGAAGAAGTTGCTGAATTCAGATACCAAAAGGGTTGTTTCCAATCAAAAAATCAAACGATCTGATTCTAATTCCAGCACCCTAACATCATCATCATCAGCATCAGCATGCACTTCTTCAAGTGATTTTTCATCATTCAAAAACATGAACAACAACAACATGATCAAGAGTGAAGACACAGAGTCCGAGGAGACAACAATGCCTCCTATTGATGAAAGCTTTTGGTCAGAGGCAACAGTTGAAGATGAAAGCTCCACCATGATCATGCCATCAAATTCTTGGACAATTTCAAATGAACTACAATTTAATTCTGTGGAAACTTTCCAACAACACAGTTTTGGTTCAAACTTTGATGATGGCATGGATTTTTGGTATGACATATTCATCAGATCAGAAGACTCAATAGAGTTGCCACAGTTCTGATAAACTTTTCATCATTAAATTTGGCAGATAGAAAAAAAATATACTTAAAAGCAATATTAATTATATTAGCAAATTAATTATATCTGACTGTTACAAGGAATATCTAGAGTCATTCATTGAGAAAAGAAATTGGTGTAAAGGGTTAAAAAAATTATTGCGTTATGATGTAATATATGCATAAAAAAAGGGCAAAAATATGCATACACTAACTTTGTTTTTTATGTATATTGTGCAGTACTCTCAGTTTTAGTCAGAAAAAGTTTCATTAGGTTAGGGCTATTGAAATTGTAATAGCAAAAAATTGTGTGATGGAGTATTCAATTTTTTCACTCTTCTTGTGTTTTGTTGTTTATTTTGTTTTGAGCTTGTCGTTTTTGTTTGGATTTATGTTTGAGAGCATCACTTAATTCACTCATGTGAATTATTAAATTTTGAATTGGTCCAACAAATAATTGCAACTTGCAAGTTATTTTTGGCTGCTTTGAAAAGTAAATTTTGTCACCCATGGATGCTTAAAAATCACTCTGTATCATTCTCTGCTCAGATTGACAAGTAAAACAACACTTAGAAAATGACTTTCTTAAAAAAAAAAAAAAAATAATAAAATATTTTTTAAAAAAATGATCTTTTATTAGTTAAAAGGTAAATTTGTTAATTTTTATTATAGTCTATAAGATACATAAGTGCAATGCATGGACTAATATTTATGATAACATCAAAGTGAAAAATAAATGCAAATTTGAAGTTAAAAGAATTTTAGTGATATCATGGTTAGAGGTGGCCTGTCCCTGACCGGTTAATGGGTTGGTTAGGTTACCCCGTCATTTTCTTTTTAATTTTTTTAATTTATTTTCAAATTTTTAATTTTTTAATTTTTTAATATACGTATAAATTAATATTAAAGCATATTTAATCATATAAAATATTTTTTAAATTTTTAATTGATTAGTTAACATTTTTAATTAGATAAATTAAAATAATTATTATATTTATATGTTATATTATTCTATTATAACTAATAATTAAAATTTAATATATAAGTATTAATAATTTAAATTACAATATTATTATATATTATATATTTACATCTTTTTAGAAAAGATAACAGAAAAAATTAAACTTTTTAATTACTTTTTATTTTAAAAAGAAAAAAGGTCAACCGTCAAAAACGAAATTACTGTATTTTAGTCCGTCAAATTGATGAACATGGTCAAAACAAAGTAACGGAGTATCCCTTGACAAATCCAGTGTATTTTCTCACTCCTAATCATAATAACACATTAACCAATCACAACTCATATCTAGTAAAAAATAATTCTTTGACGTTTCTCCGAATAAGTTCACATAATAATTCATTTTAATAATATATTAATATGTATTATTTTAATAATATACTAATATTATTAGAATTTTAAAATAAAAAATAAAACAAATATTGTTATTTTAAGTTATTAAGTGAGTATTTTTTATTTGGTATTCACCAATATATTTAGTAAGGTTAAGCTGCTATTTATTTTATGAATATGACTACTTTTTGTCTAAATTCTCACTTAGATCTTATTTTCTTCGGGGAAGGTTTAAGATTCATGTAAATAAAAAATTCTTTTATCTAAAGACTCATATGCTATGAATTGAATATGGAATATAAGCTTTTTATTTTATTTTAAATGAAGTTGCATCAGTGAGCAGTGTTAAGTGATGGGTCATAAGCCTAATTTGATGATAACTTCATTTTAAATAGATTAATAAAAGAGTAGAATATGTTGGCAGCCATAGAAAAGATTGATCTGCCTAAAAGTTAAAAAAAGAGTTTTTGTCGTAAACTCTGATTTTTTGGATAAATAGTAACTTAGCTTTCCAAGTTTACCATTGTATTTATATCTCTTCAAAATCATCAGACCTACTCATAGAGCATAATAAACAAGTGAACATTTCTCAAGATTTCTCTGAAGAGTTATACATGTTTCAATTAAAACAAAGTTAATAACATATATGTTTAAGGAGTGTGAGAAAGAGATGGTAGAGGTAAAAAGCATGGATGATGTCGTTATTGCACAAGAGCTGAGGTATGCGTCTGCACGCTAGTGCATCCAACACATAAAGGCACCACAAGCACACCAAAAAGTAGAAAGCATTAAAGAAGCACATAATCCAACTAAATATGCGGCTCATGATATATTAAATACCATGACTAAAACTGTAAACTCAAATATCCTCCTAAAAGGATTAGATGTTGCAAAACAACAAGTAATGCCAATGAAAAGCACACTCTCTGCACTCAGTTCCTTTGTGTCTTGGAGAATTATTCAAAATTGAAGCTACACTTGTATACGCAAAAACATGATCCCGACCTACAGGGATAGATCACAAAAGCCAATGTGTCTAAGAGAGGCATGAGTAAGCCAATGCCTTCTCCTCAGAAAGCTCTTCTCCTGTCAAGTCCAACTTCTTCCTTGAAAACTCGTCAATTGGAAGTCCTGAGCAAATTATTGGAGAAATAAAACAATTATCAGATGCATTCATTCAAGTTAGAACAAGTGGTTGTTTCAAAAAGTAGTGTAACTATTACAAAAACATCGTTTAATAGAAAAACAACAAAGCCTTTATTCAGCTAAAGATGATTCGGCTCAGTTAATTATTAGAGTTTTATAAATGTTATCTGTCAAGAATAAACGTTCTAGAAACTCAAACTGGCCCGTACTTTTAGTTGCATAGAAAGTATCATCCATAGAAGTGATTGTTAAAGTATCATGTGACAAAAACTAACCTTGGACAATTGTCCATTCGCCATTGGCACAAGTGACAGGGAATGAATAGATCAGTCCAGCTGGAACATTGTACGAACCATCGGAATATACTCCCATTGACACCCAGGTGCCCTAAAATAGCAATGCAAAAATAAACAATTAGCTTAGCAGGAGACACATACAAAACCTGAATTAAAAATCAAACAAATGCCAAACAAACCTGAGGAGTTCCAAGAACCCAATCTCTAATATGGTCACAGGCAGCGCTAGCAGCTGATAGTGCACTTGAAAGCTTTCTAGCTTTGATGATTGCAGCACCACGTTGTTGAACAGTTGTAATGAACTCCCCATTCAACCTTGAGGATGAAAATTTGCAGCAATGTTTCAATAAACACAATCTTAAAAAAAAAAAAAAAACTACCATAATTTACACTATTTGCAACATACCAGGCATCATCAGCTACAAGTTCACGGACTGATTTGTCCCCAGCTGGGGTTGTAACAGTTGCATGGTTAACATCGGGATACTGAGTGGATGAGTGATTACCCCAGATTATGACATTCTTCACTTCAGAAACCTGAACACCAAGCCTTTCAGAAATTTGCCCCAGGGCCCTGTTGTGATCCAATCTAGTCAAACAAGAAATGTTTTTCTCTGGAATTGATGGGGCAAATTCCTTCAAGATCAATGCATTGGTGTTTGCTGGGTTAGCAACAACCAGAACCTGCAGGGTAATGCAACATCTTTTATAAATATTCCAATAAAACACAACTGAAAAAACATGTTTTTGAAAAAAATAACATGCAGTATACATTCCATGAATAGACAGGTTTTATTAAGATGGAATCACAAGAAACAAGAATTTCACCATATATACAGTACACCTGCACATATATAAACTAGGTGAAGTTTATTCCATAATGCATAGTTCATATAAAGTTTCGAATCTCCTAAAAGTGGTCAAAGTTCAACAAGCAAGTACAAAAACTCAACCTAATCACGGGGATACATATAAAGTCATTGCAACTCCAGATATGTTAATGGGCAGAAAAGCTGCAAATAAGATAAGCATATCTGCTTATATTTCATTGGACTTGTGTGAACCAACAAACTAACAGCTTTCAATTAGAAGACAAAATCAACATGCCCCAACAAAATACAACAAGATTTGTAATAAAAAAAAAGTTTAAATTTAATCAAATCTAGCTAATAAGGACTGCAGATTCAGATGAAAGGGATTACCTTGCAGTTGGCAGCAGCATGTTTTTCAAGGGCAGAAGCCTGAGACTTGTAAATTGAGACATTCTTAGACATCACATCTTTCCTCTCCATACCTTCTTTTCTTGGGAATCCACCAACCATCACAGCAATATTGACACCAGTGCATGCCTCAACCACATCAGTTGTTGCAACAACTCCTGAAACAAAAAAATTCATACTATTGATTATATAAGCCACTAAAACAACATATCTCAACTCTAAGATCGAGTTTCTATGTTGTTTAAGCAACACTCAACAAGGGTTGTCAAACCTTTAAGAAGAGGGAACGCAGCATCAACCAGTTCCATTTTAACCCCGTTCAATGATTCTGCTGCTGGAGGAATATCAAGCATGTGGAGGATCACAGGCTGGTCAGGACCCAACATCACTCCTCTAGCAATCATAGGGACAAGAGCATATCCAATTTGCCCTACAATAGATAAAAGCACTTTATTAGCACATCAACATGATGACAAATAAATTTCCATGCATCCACAAGCAGACCAAACTCAGCTGATAGCAACAAATCATACCACCAGAAAACATCATTGTAAGTTTTTAACGAGGTATACAAATAACTTAAAACAACCCATAGATCTTTGAAAAGGAAAAAAAAAAACAGAGAGAGAGTTCAGAAACACCATTTTCAAAACAAGAACAAAAAATCAATATAAAATGGTATAAAGAAACAAAAGAAAGTGCACCACCAGAAAAAAATTCAAATTGACTAAGGCCTCAATTTTCAGTTCAATTTAAGTGTACCGTGACAACAATGTTTCTTATAGAACAGTGATAAACACACAATACAATCAACAGATAGTAAGTCAACTTGCCACACAAAAATATCACAGAAAGATGTTTCTCATACAATCACAGAGAAGAAACATACCACGATACCATAAGATGACAAAAGAAATGCAGATACTCAAAACTAAACTAGTTTCAACTTTCACTCCCTGATGAAACATAAAACAAAGTCCATTTCTTTATAACAAAAAAAAAAACTTCACAAACAGTTAAATTAGAATCACAAGCCAAACTTACAAATCAAATCAACTAAAGCAAATCTACATAAAAAGGGATCACAACAAATAGACATAAACCTTCACCACGGTTCATCACACGAACAGATCTGAGCCATAAGCAGATCAAGATTCAAACACAGCCAAAGACATCATTTTCATACAGACCCATAATTTAAGACAACCAAACCAATTCAAAACAACAATCGGACAACAGATCTCGCATTGAAAACACATAAGGGTAAAACCAAGCTATCGTGACGAATCTAAAACAAATGAACGGTACAAAAACAGATTCTGGATATTAGAGGATTACCTGCGGCGCCGGTGACAAGAACACGAACTGGGTCTTTGGCCATTTTGGAAGAAATGGATCGAATTGAAGGAACGAAGAGGGTTGAAGCGATGAAGAACACTAGGAGTGAGTGAGGGAGTGAGGGTGGACTTGGGTATTTATTTCTGTGGAGATGGTTAGAAAGACGTAAAACGACGCCGCTTTGACTCTATATTTCTACCAGCGTAAAAGATGCAAATAATGTAGAGGAGTGTTACTATGTTATTTTTTATTTTTTTAGAGGAAAAAACTCTTGTTAAAAAAAAAAAAACATGTATATAAATTAATTAGTTTGTGCATAAAATTATATATAAATTTTTTTAACTTTTTTTATTTATAAATTAACTGTCTTATATAGAAAAAGAAACCTTTTTTATTTTTATTTCATAAATATTTCTGGATAAAGCTAATGTGGCCCTACTAGTTTAAAAATTGTATGAATAGAATGGAAAATAAAATTATATTTAGTAGAATGTTAACAATCAAATAGTTAAATTTAATTTATTTGAAATATCACAAATTAAATTTAAAGATAAATTAACTCAACGTTTTTCACTTTTGTAACAAAGTAGACCATGTCTTTTTAATACATTAACCTGTAAATAATTACAAAAGAGAAAAAAAATCAAGATGTCTCATTCAATATAATGTATTTTGAAGAGAGAAACAGAAAAAAAAAAAAACTCAGCATAGAATCAAATTCAATTCAACTAAACTTTTTGTTTAACTGTTTTTACCTATGTCTTCGTTGCATTTCTTTCATAAAATACAAATTTCATTTTATATTTTTATTTATTTAAAAATAATAATATTAATATGTGAATTTGTAAAGGATAAAAATCATACATCTATTAAGAAATTAATATTAGTTTAATAATGGAACTTTCACTATTATTCCCAATATGTACAGAAAAATAAAACTATAGTTATTTTAAGACGAAGTGAATTTTTTTTATTATATTTGACGAATTTTAAAATATAACACAAAGGTGGGGTGAAACTTGTGAAATAATAAATATAAGACGGAGAAGGGATATTCTGTGTAGATGCTTAACAGAATCGTTAAGAGAGGTTGCGTGGTCACGGAGCATCCGTTGATGTGGGGTCCACGGCACAGTTCTATTCGTGTGAGGCGTGTAATGAGACATCATCAGCCACATGTGTAGTAAAAGGTGGACCTTAGTTTTTAGCTTTTTCAAAGGTTGAGAATCTCTTTCCTAACCTCATAAAATTATTTCTTTTTTCTTTTTTTAATATTTTCTATAAATTATATATTATATATCCATTGACAGTTGAACATGGAGTGTGATCAGAATCTGGTCATCAATTGGTCAAATACTGGATTAGTGAATTACTAATTCAATTAATATATCAATTGTTTGCATACTAAATTTTCACTGAATTTTAGAATTAGTTTATTTTAAAATTTTAAATTAATTTAGTAATTTATTTTTAAAATGCGTAGATTTAATTCTTTTAATTAATTTTTGTTAAATTTATTTTACAATTCAAACACATTTTATAATAATATTTGACTTACCATTAAGGCAAAAATATGTCAAACAATATAAATAACTCAAATACAATTTTGAAAAGTGTATGAAACATCAAATAAATCTATCAAAATTTGATTAAAATGACTAAATTCATGTATTTCGAAATATGAATGACTAAATTGGTTCAAAGTTTCAAAATGGATTAATTCCAAAATTATGGGACAAAAAACATATTTAACCCTAAAAATTAATGTTAAACTATATGTAAAAGTAAGATAATTGTTTTGGTCTAATTGATTATCTTTTCATCATTAGAAATCAAAAGTATACACCATTCTTTTAGGTTAAAATTCATTATAATTGAATTTATATTTTTATTTAATGATATTTTAGATAAATAGTTGGTAAACATATTTCATTTGTACTATAATTAAGAGAGAAATAATTATAATTTTAGTATAAAAATTTTAATTTCGTTAATTTTGTCTATAATAATTGTCCCGTGTATTTATAAAAAAATTAAAATTGTTATATTTTTATTTTTATTTTAATCGATACATGTAACAATTATTAAAAAACAAACATATGATTTAACCATTAATTAACAAAGTTCCAACAAAATTAAAAGAATTATAATTTGTATACTGAGACTATAATTTTTTTCTTATTACAGTAAAAATGAAATATGACTACTAAATCGATTATTTACCATAATATTTTAGTATGTTCAAAATAGTTATGACTAATGATATAATTTATAACTGGAAACAAATTGTATTGACTCTAGATAAGAAGTTCAATAGAACTTCAAAATGTTTTGCAATTTTTTCTCAAGATAATGGCTATTGAATAATCTAGATGTAATTATGTGATTACAAGTACTTTTATTAATGAGTACTCATAATTACTTTTAGTTATCTTTTTAACTTCTTAAAAAACATAATTATTATTTGACTTTTTTAAGCGCTAAGTACTTAATAAATTTAGGTATTTTGAATCGAGTTTCTATTCGGTGTTAAAAATATTTATTATTCTCTTTACAACAAAAAAGTCGTTATAAGACTACAAGTATAACTCTCTAAAGATAATATATGTAAAAATAAAAATTCTCTACAAGTTAAATATTTCTCAAAGTGAAGCTCTTGTAAAAAAATAACTATTCATAAATTGTTTCGTAACATGTTATTATGATCTAATACTTAGAGAAAATTTGATAAAAGCACATGAACAATATGTTGATATTTTATGTAAAGCTTTTAGTTCATTTATATGACATGTCTTTTATTTATATGCATATTGAATAAGAACATTGTGAGTGGTATGTTGATCTCTATCACATATCAAAGTTCTATCATAAGTTGGTAGCTTATTTATTTTATATTATCTTTAGTTCTAAGTATTCTATTCTTGAAATAACAACTATTTTAACATACAACGATAAGAATAAATTTTGTACCTTTATGAGAATGTGTGAGTCAGTCATATGCTAAATTTATAAACACCGTAATAGATTTGAACATCATATTTGTCTTGTTAAAAAAATTTACTATGTGTCATGCGTGTTTTTTTTTTTTTGTATGAGCTTGCATCGTATAAAATTTATGGAGATAAGACAATTTGATAATATAGTATATAATATAAGCATTTTAGAGCGACATTTTTGTAAATTTATCTTATGAATATTTTAGTTAGATAAAACTATATATTATTTGTTATGATCAAATTCAATAGTCATCTAGATTATATTGATCTATATAATGACTAGACTATTGTAGCACTTTTAGATAAAATTATTTCATGACTAAGGTGTCTTTAAAATTAAAACTTTGAAAAATCATTTCATGATCAAGTTGTTGCTTTAAATTGCCAAACAAGTGAATGTGACTTTCAATGCTCTTCGACCGACCTTTTTGTGCTCAAATGGTAATCCAAAACACACATTTAATGTTTGAGAGCTCAAACCTATGTTTGTTTTGCATTGAAAGTCACAAATAATGTTTTGTGTTATTTGTCTTTCATTGACTTCCTTTAACTAAACTTCATCCTTAACTAATTACAATGACCTTTAAATCATCAATGAGTCATTGCCTCTATTATCCATTCAATTTCATTGATTGACAACAAAAGTGCAATTATTGAAAGTCCTTTAGCCTCCATTTAATAAAGAAAAAAAATGTTATATAAAGAGAATGGCAAAGATAAATAAATAAAAAATAAAGTAAAAAAAATTTTGTTAAAGAGAAATAAAAAAAAGAAATATATAATATTATTAATATTTTATTTATTTAGAAAATGGACATCCAAAAAAAAGTTACATCCATTCTCGAACTTCGTAATCGATTATAACCTATCTTTAACCAAAAATATGTTTCAATTATATAAGTGTGAATGCATTGAAGTTGTCCTAATCGTAATATTTCTGTTTATATGCAAAAATCTGAGGTATATATTGTTTTATAAAATACTTCATTTTATTGCTCAAAATAAAGATTGTCGTTGTAGTATAGTGGTAAGTATTTCCGCCTGTCACGCGGACGACCCGGGTTCGATCCCCGGCAACGGCGGTTTTTGGAATTTTTACAATTTCATGATTTTTGTATTTACTAATAAATTAGTTTATTTAATTTCTAGTATCGAAGCTTGTCGTTGTAGTAAAGTGGTGGGCATTTTCGCCTGTCACGCGGATGACCCGGGTTCGATTCCCGGGAACGGCATTTTATGTGGATTTTATAATTTCATGTTTTTTTCTCTCTTTTTTTTTTGTATCATTCTCTACTTTTAGGGTTACATGGATTTCATTTTACTACATTGTATTTTATATTGCATCACACGAATACCAAACTGGTTAGCTTTTAATAACTAAAACTGAAATCTACCTGTCACAATTTTTTTTTTTCTGATATCCGAAGTGAAATAGAATGTAATTTGATAAACCAATTTTCCTGAAGTTAATTCATAAGTGGTCAAAAGTAAATTAATATAATTGTATATAGTTGCTAATATGTAGTTAAGAATATTATATATGAGGTGGCTAACTTTATTTTATAAGGGGATATATTACATTACTATAAAATTATTTTTTATTACGTTTATGTATCTTTAATTATTTATACATAAAGTTAACTATAGCTCTTTGTTGGATAGAGAAATTATTTTTCTAGATGTTAGTTCATCATTATTAAAGTTGAGGCACTTTACCATCTTGTGAGCTGGATGAGTTCGATAAACTCCTAAAAATCACTATTTCCTGAGAAAGCAACTGAAAATAATTGAAGTTAGAGAGAAAATGGATGCATGTGGACATTGGACAAGAACAAACAACAAATTGACAAGAAAAACCAGACAACATTAAAGCAAATGTTTTCACCACAAACACAAAGCTTAACAAAACCCTCAAATACATTGTATACACACTTCATTATCTGTCAGATTACAGAACAATGCACAATCCATCAGATGCTTATTTTCAACCAAAACAAGAATGAATGCAAATTATGTTTACACAAGAAAAAGGAAAAAGTCCCTCACAAACACTACTTCCCTATACATCTTCACACAAACAACTACTTGTAAGAAATTATGTGTTCGCTTTGATTCTCATCAGAATCCAAAATGAAATGAAAAAGAAACTATGTATCAAATCAAACCATCATGCTCCATGTATGTATGTATACATCAATCTTGTATATGTCAAATTAGAAAAATGAAATAGTTGCTGTGATGTGATGAAATTTCTTTAGGCACTTCGTGCTAGCATCTCCTGAAATTCAAGCATTGACCTCTCTTTCTGAAGCCTCATATCTTCACGAAACTTGCTGATGAATTCTTCTGCCTTTTCATCCACATGTAGTTGTGGAGACTTAGCAACCACAACCTTCCATGCATCCTCTATAGTGTTCAATCCACTACTCTCACCGTTTTGATTCTGGCTATGCTTATCAGTTAAACTTCTCTTAACAGTAGTTTCACTGTGGTGATTCTGGTTGCTACACTCATATATCAAATTTCTCTTCAAAAGGGTTTGGCTTTGGGTGTAACACTCACCAACCAAATTACCCTTTAAGATTGAATGCTCCTCTTTCTCCTTGCCTTTGCTTGTTTGCCCTTGTGCATGAACACTTCTGTTGTCGTTGGCATGCATGGACACAGAATTGGCCTTGTCAAAGAGGTCATCTATGTGTATGGCTGCACAGTGCTTGTGTTGAACATGGTAATAAGTAGTGGCACGAGGCCTTGTGGTGGTGAGTGAGTGATGAAGTTTAGAGTGTATGAGATGGCCAAGGGAGTGAAAAGCTGAGAGGAGGCGTTGAAGGGTGGTTTTGAAGGACTTGGGGATGTTGAGTTTGTGGAGTTTGTATTGCACTGTGTTGGAAAAGCTATTCCATGCCTTCTTTGCAGGTTGAAGCTTCTTACCTAGCCTCATGCGAGACATCACAAAGTGAAGGGTGTTTTTGGTTTGATCAGAGAAAGAGTACTTGGAAGAAGAAAGAATGTGTATCTAAAGGGAGGGAAAGAACTCTTAGAAATGGTTTTCAATCTCATGAAGGAACCCTTTGATGCCCCATTTTAGTTTTTAAACAATAAATTTGTTCTACAAGTTGCTACCATCTTTTTGGTGCCTCAAATTGGCACATTTCTATCACAAGAATTACTCAACTGCCATTGCTTTGTTTTCTGCACTATTTGTCAAAAAATTGCACTTGATGGCATGAATTGAAATAACATGAAATCTTGATCTAAGGGTGTAATTATCAGTCCAAACTCAACACTTTCGGCAGAATTGACAGCATAGAAGCAACCTTGGGTGCTAAGTATAGTGAGAAAAATGAGCAAAAGTATATTCTATAAAGACCAATATTATAGGTTTTCCCATGTGGTGGCAGTATGCAACTTTTGAGTTGTATTGTGGGCTCCTTTTCTTTATTTCTAATGTAAAAGTCAGGTTGATCACTGATCAGAACCCCGCTCCCCATTGCAGAAAAGGAAAAAGAATGACATTTTCTTTGTTTCAGTTAGATTGCCACTGCCTTAAGTTTTGTGTAGTCATAAATCTTTTTCAAATATATTATGGTCAAATCACTTTATTTTCAAGAGTTCATAAAATCACTTTATATACACTGAAGTCTAATCACCCTCTCTAATAATTAATGTGAGTTTCAGACTTCTTAAAATCACTTCATCTTCAGATTTCTTAAAATCAGTTTACCTGCACTCTAAGTCTAATCACTCCCACCCTCTTCAATAATTTGAGTGTTAGTTGAAATACACTAATTAGTAATCATGAACAGTTTATGATAAAAATTTAGGATAAGTTGTAGTACTAACTTTTCCTCTATCTCAATCTATCAATGAAATGACCATTTTATGGACACATCTGCTTTCATTTTCCAAAGGAAGACATTGCGGATTTGAATGTCCCCTGTTGAATAGACTAGACGAATGAAAATGGACTGGCACTAAAAGTTTACACCACTCTTTCCCCATTTGTTTTGAAAGCATTGTGATTAGGCCATGTTTGGCAGCCAATTAGAGAGGATAGTGATTTTTGACTCACCACAAAACATAACACCGCCCCCTCCACTTTGCTTAGAAAGAGATAACATCAAACAGTAGAGTTTGGATATTTTTCATAATAGTATTATGGTCCTGTTTAAATTATCTTCTTCATAAGTATTTATAGACAAAAAGGATTAAAATGAACTGAACTTATTCCATAAGTTAAAATAACTTGTGTTTGGTTTTGGAAAAGTTGAATGAAAAATCTTCTATAAAAGTTAAGTCACAACATGAAAAACTTGACTCATTTTACATTTTTTTTTTCTTTTGTAAGTGTTTGAAGAAATTTATTTAAATAGCCTTTTCCTTTCTGTTAAAATCTGGAAACTCACTTTATTTAACATATCCATTTTAGCAGTAGTAACATCAGCCTGAAACAACTATTTCAGGATATTTAGTTTAATCGTTCACACTTGCTTCCACTGTAGAACCAAGGGCCTGCTACATCAAATTTAACAGAACAAGTATGGAATTGTTAGTATCATTCTTATTATTGTTATGTAAAGTGTGGTTGTAGCACAGTTCATCATTCGTCTATTAATTGAATCTCTAGATTTGTTAGAGGAGCTAAATTACATATGTATCAATGTACAATACCAATAACAATAGCTGTGTTTGAAGGCCAAAAATAAAAAACTAGTACAGGGATTTATAGAGGAAGAGTTACAGGGTAAGAGTGAGATCCAAATCATGTTAATCAAAAGTAAATTTTGCTACCTCTAAACCATACTACATATTCTATGCTCTATTCCATGTCATTTCCAGACTGCTGTAGATACTGACATGTTTTTTACAATAATTAGCCTAATATAGTTTTTTTACACTTGAGAGACTGATGCTACCTCATTAGGAAGAAGGTCATGCCTCACTATTCTCTTCAGCATTTGTAGAGGTAACAGATGGTCCAGTAATGGCATTTTTTGTGGGTGGTGGCGGAATGTATTTACTATACACCTTATCTTTGTTTTGGTTCCACCATTCTTCTGCTTGCTGCTCATTGAATCTTCGTTTACTGCACCACCCCTCCCCCAATAAAAAAAAAAAAGGAAAAGAGAAAACAGATAGATATAATATTAAAGACAGAAACAATTAAAATAAGAAAATCAATACTCTAACGGTATAATATAGTGGATTATAATGTTTCAAAGTGTTAACCTCCTGCCATCAAACTAAGTAAGGAAAAAAAAAAATCAAAAACCAAATTCCATAGAAGCTTTTCATATAATAAGGGTAACATTTGCCTTCCTCATGCCAATACTGTAAAAGAAGAAAATGTCTTTCTAAATCTCTCTCTCTCTCTCTCTCTCTCTCTCTCTCTCTATATATATATATATATATATATATATATATATAGATATATATATATATATATATATATATATCCAAGAAAATCTTATCAAAATGGGTAATG
>Ga0214542_1002332_pt1 | contig 39242 bp, 23 predicted proteins | sample CNSS1metaG_FD_160096 | JGI IMG/M metagenome (GOLD analysis project Ga0214542, IMG submission 160096) | Root nodule microbial communities from cowpea collected in UCLA plant growth center, Los Angeles, California, USA - CNSS1 | ecosystem: Host-associated > Plants > Roots > Nodule | place: USA... | reverse complement strand
TATATATATATATATATATTTATATATATATATTAATTATTAATATTGTGAATTGCTTAATATAATTTAATGTATTTTTTTAAGTATTATTTTTATTATAAAGAAAACATACTATGAAATTTATTATTAGTGAAATTCATTTTAGAATATTTTTTTATATGATTCGAATATAAAATTTTGTATAAAACATTGAGAAAGTTTCATTTGGACCAGCAGTATTGGCATTTTGTTAACATAAAATTAATAATGTACTGATTTATTAAATGACTTCAAATAATATACAAATATTGGAAGGGTTTAATTATTTTAATTAAAAAAAATATCGAGGCATATATGTTCAATCATTCAAACATAGTTGTGAAAGTTGGGATGAGAATGGAGAGAATTTTTTAGCAATAAAACTTGGAAAAGTAATCACAATAGTAAAGAGAACTGAAATGATTATGTCTTAATTAAAGAAAGCTTAAACTTCAATAATTGAAACAATCTCAATGGTGAGAGTCTTTAAAAACAAAGATTGCAAACATGGTTATCAATTTAATACTATTTTATTCATGGATCATTCTTCATTCTCGTAAAGACCTCCGTGATTGAGAAAAAGTTTTATACTTAAAATGATGGATTATAATTACAATACAATAAATTATACTTACTCATTTATATAAGGGACTAAATATATTTATTTCTCCTTTCCCAAACAATTGGTGATGTGTGTTTGGGGATGTCAATCATCTTATTGTCATTATGAATGAGTAGGGATTCATGAACTCATACACATCACTTAACCCCGCATTCTTAGTCACACCAAACATATACCTAAATGCAAAATATTTATTTAATATATATATATATATATATATATATATATATAACTAGATAAAATAATTAAATATAAAGAATGGTTAAGAGACTTGTTAGGTTTTTAGTGAATAATTTAATAGTTCTGCAGTAAAATAATATTCCTAGTTTTATGGGATTCTTTTTCTGTTTCTTGACAAGTCTTTTGTTAGTGGTTAAAAGCAGTATACATTTTTCACTTTTCAGTTTTTGTCATGTATAGTTATTTAATAGTCATGAATAATTCAATAAAATAGAGTGCTTTCTTCTAGTATTTTTTTTCTCTACTATGTTACTTTACAAGACTTACATCATCTATGACTGAGTAATTGTAATATTCAATTCTTGGTTCTTCGTCACAAGTTTTAACACATCTTGCATGTACATGTAAAATTGGATCTCACTATTCCTCTCAAATACAATAAAATCTCATGGAACCATCATCGACTCTTCGCATTTGATGTTAGCAAGTTGGTGTAATACACCGATCAGATTGTCCACAAGTAGAGAAGGCTTCTTTGTGGATTTAGGATTTTCCTTTCAATAAAACTGTTGTTACATGGAAAACAATTTAAGCAACTTTGAACTTAAATAACATGGAAACATAACAATAAAGTGGTGTAGGTTACAAAATCCGTACTAGGGAGTCTACAATAGAACCAACCAAATGTTTAGACCAAGCGAGGAAAGATTGAATAGACACAAACATGTGACACTGTACATACACGAGGCACGACATTAACCTGACATGTCATATTTTTTTTTAAAGAAAAATCGAAAAAAAAAATTAAATAAATAAATTGAAAATACTACAAAGTAACATATGACATGTAGGGACACGACGTTAAAGTCAATATAACAAAAATAACTGAATTAGATCATTTTTAAAAATTAGAAAACTAAATTGAACCAAATAAAAATTAGAGGTCTTATTGAATTTTTCATATGAATTAGAAGACCAAAATATAATTTTAGCCTAATTAATAATATTTGGAACGAGAAAGGAACCTAAGAACAGGAGAGAGCGAGAACAAGAACGATAATGAGAGCGAGAGCAAGAGCGAGAGACCATGATATATTCATGTTATCAAGGTATAGGTTTCGATTATCCTAAAATCGGAGCCTATAATAATGCAAATAATTTTAAAATATCACTTTTTTTTTAATCAAAGCTTATAAGACAAATTTAAATAATATTTTGCATTAGTGATTTTATCATATAAAAACTATTTTTAAATTAAATAAATTTATTTCATTTGTATCATGATAATGAAAATATGATTATCTCCATCTTCTGGGAGGAAACATTATATAATTTTGAGGGAAATCTTTATGGATCCTTTCTTTTAAGTAAACTTGTGATTTTTTTACCGTCTTCCATTGACACTCTTCCAAGGGTTATATTGATACATCACAAGTGCATTCCTCTTGTTCAGCAAGCGTGAGGTTGCTAATATTTTTATTTTAGTAAAGAAATATATGATTTTATTAAACAAAACAAGTACACGATATACATAGAAAAAAAAAAACGTGTAATAACTTATTTTTATAAGTATAGAAGAGAGAGTTTAAGAAAAACACAAAATAAAATTTTATTACTTTTATAAGTATATCATGTATTTTTATTAGTATAATATAAAATAAATTGATTATTCATTTATCTAAGTACTTTATCTCTTTAAATTTAGAAAATTACTTTGTATAGGTTTTCGAGTTATTTTTCTATTTTTTCTTTCTTCAAAGCACACATGTTAGAAGAAAGATAAGTCTAGGATAATCAAAAACCAACCAGTTTATTCTTTTTTTTCTTTTATGTAAGTTTTTCCCTTTCTTAAAATACCGAGTTCCCTAATTTTGTTTTCTTATGTATATGTAGGCTGTTACTTGCATGTGAGGTTTGAGAAGAAAGGATGAGTCTTTACTGGTTTAGATTTATAATGATGTGGATAATTTTTTTAATCCAGTTTCTTGCAATTAAGTTAGAACTTCATTAAATCTTCTCTTTTTTTTAACCATTTTAATTTTGTTAACTTGAACTAAAGTGATTAGAAACCGATGTTAGATAACTAAGGATATTTGTTCTTAGCTTTATGTGATTTTTTTTCATTGTTGGTGATGTTGAATGTAATGTTTTTTTTAGGACTGGGAAATTTTAATCAATTAAACTAACACATTTATTTTAAATTGAAATTGAAGTAAATAATTAAACTAACATTTCATTTCAAATGCTTGCTTTGAAATCAGTTCATTTTACTCGACCATGTAAAATTTTTGAGTTTTTATTTTCTAGCATAATTCACATTGATACCTATTTCTTATTCGATCCAAACTATCCAAAAAAATCCTACGTGGCAATGTCTAAGAGGTATTTTATGATTGTGGTAGAGATCTCATCCAAGTAAGTAGTACGAGAAGAAGAATGTGGCCATTAAGTATCCTTCAAATCCAAGCCAATAGAAACTCAAAAGCAGATCTTCTAAGATGTTAAGATAACAACCCATGTTCTCGATTAAACTATATATATTGCTCCTCTACCCTTCCTCAAATACAACAACTACACCATCACTAACCATTTTCACTTACAAACCTTTCTCAGTTCTTCATTCTACAACACTGCAATGGGCGCTTCCACCATGGCTCTCTCTTCACCGTCACTGGCTGGTCAAGCCATCAAGCTCTCCCCTTCCACCCCGGAGCTCTCCGGTGGAAGGATTTCCATGAGGAAGACGACCTCCAAGTCGGTTTCTTCTGGAAGCCCATGGTACGGCCCAGACCGTGTCAAGTATTTGGGTCCGTTCTCCGGTGAGGCCCCTTCTTACCTGACCGGGGAATTCCCAGGTGACTACGGATGGGACACCGCTGGACTTTCTGCTGACCCAGAGACATTTGCAAAAAACCGTGAACTGGAAGTCATCCACTCTCGATGGGCGATGTTGGGGGCATTGGGGTGTGTGTTCCCTGAACTGTTGGCCCGGAACGGTGTGAAGTTTGGGGAGGCGGTGTGGTTCAAGGCTGGGTCTCAGATATTCAGTGAGGGTGGGCTTGACTACTTGGGCAACCCAAGCCTAATCCATGCACAGAGCATCCTTGCCATCTGGGCCACACAAGTCATCTTGATGGGTGCAGTGGAGGGTTACCGCATTGCCGGTGGGCCTTTGGGTGAGGTCACTGACCCAATCTACCCGGGTGGGAGCTTTGACCCATTGGGCCTTGCTGAAGACCCAGAGGCTTTTGCTGAGTTGAAGGTGAAAGAGTTGAAGAATGGGAGATTGGCCATGTTCTCCATGTTTGGTTTCTTCGTTCAAGCCATTGTCACTGGCAAGGGTCCTTTGGAGAACCTCGCTGATCACCTTGCCGACCCCGTCAACAACAACGCCTGGGCCTATGCCACTAACTTTGTCCCCGGAAAGTAAGAGAACTTACAGTGACACAGAAGAACAAGAAAGAACTTGTGAATTTTATGCTATTTTGTGAAATATATGCATTGTGTCTTTCTAGAGTGAATGTGAATTATATCATTATAAATTACATGTCTCTATTGTTTGTGTGCTTTATTAACCAAACTAACTAAAACTTAAAGCGAGTTAGGTTATAAAATCTAAAGGAGTAAAACTAAAATCTCATGTTTTGAACCTTGTATCCTTAAGGTTCTGTTCGCTTGAGAAGATGAATTTAGGGGAGAGTATGAAGATGGATTTATGTGAATTTATGTAGATGAATATGTGTGTTTTTTTGAGTGGATTTAGAGGGTAAAGTGAATTTGAAGATGAATTTTGTGAAAGTTAATGAGTGATGTGATAGATTAAAAACGAAGTTATAATAAATAAAATTTAAAAATTACCAAACTACCCTTTTAATAAAAATAAAATTAAATAATTTTTAAATAAATAAAAAATATTAAATTTTAATAATATTTTAATTTTTATTATTAATTATTAATTATTATATACACATATTATTAATGAGAAGCACGTACATGAGAGTAAAAGAAAATATGTGTAAGAGGGTAAATTGGTAAAATGAAACTTTATTCATCCAAATCCGTTCATCAGTGAGAAGATGAAGTTTTTATTAGATTTAGAAAATCTTTCCACTCAAATCACTATGTTTCACCACATTCGAACACAAATTTAATTAAAAGTGCATCGTTTCAAATGAACTGATTATTCAAATCATTCAAGCGAACATAGCCTAAAAGACAAATACTAATATTAATAATTTTAAAAATTAAATTTCACTCCATTTATTTTCTTAAGCCGAACATTATCTATTTTTGTCTATTTCTTAATTTCTTCTCTCTTTTTTATTTAGGTTAAATTATATCTTTAGTCCCCATTTTCGTAGCAAAATTTGAATTTGGTCCCTCAATTCTTTATTATCTCAATTTGGTCCCTATTTTAGGAAATTTGATGCAAGCAAGTCCTTTCCGTTAGTGGTGTAGTAACAGTGTTAAATGGGGTGCCATGTGTCAGCTTCTGCATTTTTTTATTTTTTAAAAAAATTAAAAATTTGCCACGTGTCATGCTGACATCGTGCCACATGGCATTGACAGTGCCACGTGTCACTATTATGGCAGGTGTCATTTTCACATTCTCGATTTGGTCCCTATATTTTAATTTTTGTCTCAATTTAGTCCCAACTTTTGTAAAAATTATGCAATTTTGTCCCCTCCAAATTGAAACAAAAATTATAAAATGTTATACAAATATTTTTATTAAATTTGATTTTTTTATTCAAATTGATATTTTTATTATATATTTTCAATAAAACTAAGTTTATTTAAATTTGTTTCACATTCAATTTTACTTAAAATTGTTTTCCAATTTTAAATTTATTTGTTTTTTATTGTTACATAAACTAGTTAATTTTTCTTAAATTATATAATTGTTATTTTTATACCAACTAAAACATTTGTATAGAAATTATTGAATTTTACACATTTTAAAAATATGCAATTATTTAAAATATGAATTCAAATAAAAACCAATATTAAAGTATGATGTAATAAAATATCAATATAATTTATGAATTTTTTTTTGTTATTAGCATTATTTTCTATTAAAAACTTTAAAACAATTTTAAATAAAGTTTAATGTAAAATATAAATTAAAATAAACTTAATCTTGTTAAAAATATTTACTTGAAATATCAATTTGATAGAAATATTTGTGCACATTTATATAAAAATTAAATTTGGTTTCAATTTAGAGAGGGACAAAATTGCACAATTTTTACGAAAATTGGGACTAAATTGAGACAAAAATTAAAATACTGGGACCAAATTGAGAATAGAAAAATGACACATGGCATAATAGTAACACGTGGCACTATCACTGCCACGTAGCACGATGTCAGCTTGACACGTGGCAAATTTTAATTTTTTAAAAAAAAAATTAAAAAAATAAAAAAAATTCAAAAAATCCAAGAACTGACAAGTGACATCCCATTTACACCGTTACTACACCACTAACGGAAAAGACTTAATTGCATCAAATTTTCCAAAATAGGAATCAGATTGAGATAAAAAAGAATTGAGGACCAACTTCGAATTTTACTACGAAAATGGGATGAAAAGTATAATTTAACCTTTTATTTATTATTTATTTACTTCCATTGTTTTGCTCACCATCAAACACACTTTGAGTCCTTTACAAAAGCTGTGTCAGAAGTTCGAGAACAGGAGAGTTTGTATTTCGTTTGGCGCAATCAATTACAACAGAAAAAGGCCAAGATGTTCGGTGGCAGTACTGCATATAGAATTATTTACTTCTTCACCAAAAGAAAGTTTTTTTTCCTTTATGACAGTTTGCAAACAGTGACCCATTCAGCTTTCACGAGATTGGAAACTGGTAATCAGTTCACGTGACATTCTTTTGCAAGTTATTTTGGCTGACAAGTAAAACCAGTGAAAACATTTTAATCAGTTCATTTTGCAGGAACAAAAAGTCTCACCAGTCTGGCTGGTGATAATTTCTAAGCGTGTCACATCAGCAAAAAATGTGATTTTGATACTTCAACTACCTAATCAATTTCCAGCTATCAAGTGGCTAGTGTCCAAAAAGAAATTCAATATTTTCATTCTACTAAATAGGAAATGTGGTAAAAATTAAAACTTTACATTTACTACTGCTGTCATATATGACTCTTTTTTTTTCTCATCTGTTTTAATCTGTGATATGAACTAAGCTAAACATTTTCTTAACTCTTCCTCTCATACATTCATGCCCCATAGAAAGAATTTGGCAAAAAACGAGTTTTAAGGCAAAACAAATAAATCAAGACCAGCTTATTGCACAAATCTAGACTTAGCTTTGCATTATTTTCAAGATACTATGTGAAAATGGAAATACTATACAATGTAGACGTTTTATTCACTTGGTGCAACAGTCTCAAAACCAAGCATAGATCCCACTTTTTATAGGGGATTTCAAACATGAGAACACATGATTACAAATATGAGATGACTTATTCAGGAAGAAGTTATAAATTACATCTCACCTGTGATTTCAAACTAATTTCGATAATGCACATGTATAAAAAGAATAATGAAACCTTTCAAAACATGTTGTATCTACAAACACCCGCCACAAATAACTTTGTTTTTCGGTGGCAGCTCTCACCAACAGATAGATAGTACTGCATTCAGAAACTTGTCTTTGACCAAAAATTTATGCATGTTGCAGGACTAATCTGTGTAAAACACCAAACCATGTCTTCCATCTTTTGTTACCTCAGTCACACTTCAATCCACAAATTTCAAGAACAATATCATTTTTGGCCAAAAATGGGTTTATCCTCACCCAGAGTAGTGTTAAGATTGAAGCCAGAAGAATGGCCCAGACCAAGATGATGGTAGGAACACCTTCCTGTTTTCCCATGACACCCTTGAGGAAAGGGTAAAGATGGACAATGACCCAAAGGGCAAAAAATAGCCTTCCAAACAAAGGACCCCATGAATCATAGCCATTGTTTATAGCATCTGACACACCAACAATGACTCCAATTATGTTTATGATTAGTAGGGTCAAGGGAGGGATCAACAAGGATGTCCACTTGAAGATGTAGAGTTCAGCAAAATCTCCATCATCTGCAGCTTTGGATGTGACAGTGAAGTTTGTGTTAACTCCTGCAAGAACTTTGAGCAGACCCTGAAAGAGAGCAAACAGATGTGAGGAGGCACCACCAATAACCCAGAACTGCTCATTCCTCCACCAGTCATGTATACCAACACCTCCCCATTGCATTTCCAGGATACCAGTTGCAGCTATAGAGATGAACAGGGCCATGAAAATGATACTGGCATAGTTACTTATCTGAGAACAATAAAATAAAGCATTAGTCCAAAACTGCATCACATTCTATTTCAATGTTTAAAACAATTCTTCAATTTGGTGTGAGCACTATACATAACTATGCAAAAGTTACTCTTATGTTTATGTATCCCTACCTAGGACATAAATTGTACTCAGTTTGAGGAATGTAATTAAAAGTTGAAAAAATTAATCCTACCTCAGGGACAATGAATTTGCCAGTGAGTAGACAGACAGCTGGTAATGCACAGTAGGCGATTAAGGGAATTGAAGTCAGAGGATAAACAACCGAGTTTATGTAAGAGAATCGTTCCAGCGACTTCAAGCCACCACCATAACCATACCATATAGGACAATGCCTACTGAAAAAGATCTCAACAGATCCAAGAGCCCATCGAAGAACTTGATGCAGACGATCTGAGAGATTTATAGGAGCTGAACCCTTGAAAGCAGGCCTTTTGGGCATGCAGTACACAGATCTCCAACCATGGCAATGCATCTTGAAACCTGTTAAAATATCTTCTGTAACTGACCCATATATCCACCCAACCTGAAAAACAAATGTTGCAGAGGTCTAAATACATGTAAACCATGGCTTAAAAGAGCTTCAAATCTGAAACAGGTAGCATACCTCTTTCCCCCATTCTGTCTTATCCTCATAACCACAACTAATTACATGGATGGCTTCTTTCAATAGTGTGGCAGAACTTGCTGCTTTTGGAATACCACCATCTTCCATGAGTGTTGAAGCTATGAAAACAGATGATTGCCCATATTTCTTCTCAAACTTTTGTTGAGACATTAATAAGGACTTCTCGTTGTCAATTCCTGTGATAAGGGTTTCAGGAGGAACACCAAATGCCATTACAAGACTAGTTAGTTGCTTCATAAGAATGCAAATACAATAAAAGTATATATTGTAATACCAGAGCAGAGTTCAACTAAGTACATCTCAGAACTAGTTAGAGACTAAGAATGCATCTGAATGTTTCTGAATGAAAAACAAGGCCAACTTGAGGCATTTCATACCTTCAATTCCCTCTTCAATATTTTCTAGTGCAGGCATTTGCTTAGTGTCATCCTTATTCTTTGTCATCTTTTTCATACTTGACTTTGATTTAATCTTTTTCTTCCTAGATCCACAACACAGACAGCAGCACCATTTAGGCCAACAGTTACATGTCTTCCTTGGTGGTTTCTTGGTAGCAGGGGCATCATATCCATAAAATGCCTGCCTCCTGAAGACACACCCAGTTCCCACATATATAGGTCCTTGGATGCCATCCAAACCTTTCATATTGATCTATACATATTTAACAAATGTTAGCTTTTCCTTCAGAGCAGACTAAAAGATGTATATATTTGTGTATAGTAATATATATGTTCAAACAACAACAGCAGATTCTTACTTACATCAAAGAATACAACATTGCGATTTGAGTATCTATCGTTACGATCAATCCCATCAAATCTTTGGGGAAACTGTACATAGCATATTTTTTTCCCTGATGTAGGATCCATCATGAAGCACATGGCTTCACGAAGGGCCTTACTGTTATTTATGTAGTGATCACAATCAACATTCAGTAGATAAGGAGCATTTGTGATTATTGCTGAGACTCTCACCTTCACAATCAACCAACAAAGCAACAGAAAAAATGTTAGAAGCAACAGAAGAAAACTTAGAAAGCTTTCAGTTTTATAGTGATAAAAGGGACTCTACCAAAGCATTCATAGCTCCAGCTTTTTTGTGGTGCTCATATCCAGGTCTTTTCTCACGTGACACGTACACAAGTCGAGGTAATTCGTTTCCGTCAATATCACGAACACCATTTTGTCCAAGGAAAACCTGAAGTAGAATACCAACATAGTTCAGGTTATAGAAACATGCCGTGTGGTGGATACAACATTTTCAATCTACACAAGAAACCAAAATAGCATCTTAACATTGTACTCACTTGTATCATTCCAGGGTGATCTCTGACATTGTTTCCAGGCCATGGAGTACCATCCTGCATTGTCCAACCATCCTCAGGAACCTTCTGTGCCATTGCCACCAATGCATTAATCCTCACTTTGAACTCTTCATACTCCCTCTGTGTCAACACATGAGAAAAACAAATGGAACCAATTATTGATTGAAGCCAAATCGAAGAGATGAAAGATGATAAACATAAATAAAGGACAAAACTTAGATACAATTCTTCAGGTGTTTTCACATTTTATTCAATGAATTGGAATTCATCTCAGTAACTTTATTAATCTTTAATGCTAACCTTTACTATGTATAGTTTCTAGTAGAACTTTAATTTTGATTGTAAAACACCAAAAGTAAAGATACATCTAAGTTTTGTCCTAAAGTAAAACTCAAACATGATTAAAGAGAAGCCGAAGAAAAATAACTAAACTCTCCACTGGCATAAACTATGTTTCTCAGTTTGTCATATTTCATGCAAACAAAATTGAAACCTTAAGTTTATGGCTTTTCCTTTGGATCAGAAAATGACATGATAGGAACAATTTCAAACCTTAATGGCACGACGTTCTCTTATAAATGCTGCATCCACTTTATCCTTCAAGTAGTCAACCTTCTGTGCAAAATACCATTCTGGAGCCCGCGGTTCAATGCTGAACTTCTTACAGAATGGAACCCATTTCCTTGCAAACTCAGAAGTCTCGGAGAGTGCTTCAAATGTAAGCATTGCAGCACCATCATCAGAGACATAACATGCAACCTTCTCCACTGGATAATCCACAGCAAGGATGGACAGAACTGTGTTTGCAGTTATAAGTGGAGGCTCTTTCATAGGATCCACTGTACTGACAAACACATCTATATCAGCCAACTGAGATGGTTTTCCTTCTTTCTCGTACCTGTGAAGTTGTAAATATTAAGGAATTAACAAATATTGTCTTATATCACACACAAATATAAGGAAAGGCAGAAAAAGACCAAATACCTCAGAGATAAACGATCAAGGTATGTTTCCCGCATAATCGGGCTCCATTTTGGGAACTGATCAAAAATCCATGACACAGCAAACCAGATTTCACAGATTACTGATGTGAGCCACAATGCATATGCATCATTGACTGGATGGAGAATTCTATAGTGAAAAAAGAGGCCAAGAATTGCAATCCGGAGTACTATTATGATTCTGTATGGATTTATCCTGCTTGAACTAATTGGCAGCTTTCTCCAAAGGGGTTGTCTGCCTTCATCCATTCTGTGAACAGGAATTCAGATTAAGTAATCATAAATTTAGCAGAAAGGAAAGTAAATAAATATAGCAAGAAAATATGAATGCAACTGGTGTATTTTCAGTTGCTATTCAATCTAGACAGGAAAAAAAATGGATGCTATTGCACGTAGTTGCTGGAATTGGTTGTTAGAAAGAAAAGAGACGTTGTAAATTGTATATTGCTGTATTTATGAAAGAAACAAGCAAGGTAATACATAAACAAGGGGCACCGAACTGCTATAAGAGAAAGCAGATTACTTAGTTTGTCTAACATTGGTGGATGGAGGAATGAACAAAATTGTGTTCTTATACTCAAAATAGAAAAATAAATTTAGTTACTTGGTGGATTAAATCATTATTACATCTTCAAACATAGTGGAATAGAAGTACAAGTTGTGCTCAACTTTTTCTACTATTTCAGGATGTTTGGTAAAGCAATTCATTTGTAACGTAAAATTTTCTCTTGCAATACTTGTTTTCAGACACTTACTAAAACCAACTTATATTCAGTATTTTAATATGAAGATGTTAAGCTGGTAAAATATTTGTTATTTATAATGAAGATAGATGACTGTTTATTTGATTATTGGATGGGAAAGTTGACAATTAATGAATTACTTCACAAGTGCAAGAAATAGAGTGAGTTTAGAAATATAGCTCTAAAATATTTTTATAAGTTACTATTAGACCCTAGTCATATGTTAGAGTAAACGTGCATAATAATCTAACAAATAAATTATTCTATTTAACTACTTTTTTACCTAAATATCTATTTGGAGGATAAGAACAAAATTCTAGTTACTCCCCATTTACATATTACCACATGACTATATGGCCAAATGTGGGTTTAACTTTTTACCAAGTATTAATGTGGTAAAGTTATATCTATATATTGTTATTGTTAATTAAGTTCCATGAATATCTGCAAGAGATAAGATAAAAAAATCAACTTTACCCCATCCTCATATAATTCAGCTGTTCTAAGAGGGATGCATCAAATGTTGTTTTTACATGTTATATAGTACAAACCACAAAGAAAGCCATAAAATATTAATTTTACAAAAATAAAAATTAAATTTTCATCTCATCTAAATAGGTTGTCAGGATTTTTGTTGGAAGAATGTGAGTGAGGAGTATTGATTCAGTAAGTAATTATTAAATCCCATTTTCTTAATCATATTTATTTAAATTGTCATAAATATAGAAAAAATATTCAAAAGCAAAGATTAAAAATAATTCTATTTTTCTTATTACTTGCCAACATTTTCAGTTCAACATTTAGCTATCTGTTTGCAAGAGCCAAAATAAGTTGGACATGCTCCCAAATTGAAGCAGCCAATTTTGGCTTTAAATAAGTTGAAATACATTAAGAGTTAAAGTTGACAAATGAGAACCACAAATAAAACCAGCAAGTTTTATGAATAACTTTCAAGGAATGGATTATAAGAATAGGAATTAGACAGTAACACCTACTTTGGCAAGTCAGGATCATCCAGCTCATCACTATCCTTGCCCCCTTCATGCCTAACCACCTGAAGTTTTTCACCTTGCTTTTTCTTCCAATCCTCCATCCTTTCCTTCCATGCAACACTTCCATATCCATAAACTGCTATGTCCTTTTTAGGATCCATAGGTCTAGGTTGAACTGCAACAACAACAACATTAATTGTCACATTAAATAACGACAGGGCCACCTAGAAGCTGCACAGTCTCACAATGTGCACATGCAACCCTATACAAAAAAAATGTTACTGCCAATTGGATAATAGCTTGGTGTGGTTAACTACTTTAAGTACACCCTCATATTTCATCTGGGTAATTTATATAACAGGTACTGTTGGTTGGTGGTGGTGGCGGCGGTGGTGTTGTTCTCTGATCAGAATAGAAGTTTACCTAAAATTAGTATGATAAATTATTAAATGTCAATGCAAAATTACCTTGGTAAAATTCCAATTCTGATTGGAGAACAACACCAATGGAATTACATGCAAGTTTTGCACCTTAAATAGTTGCTACTATGTTTTGTCTGATAAAATTACTTACCAGGCACAGATGAATCAGGAAAAGGCATAGGGTAAATCCTTTTCCCTCTAGCCATGAATGGAGGAAGAATAAGTGCATGTTTATCAGCAGAAATTCCCACATCCTTAATTGAAAAACCAATTATTATGACAAATAGGATCAAAAAATAGTATAGTAAAATTCAGAAAAAAAAAAAAAGAGACACAAGTGATGAAAATGAACTGACTTCTTGACCATATGTCAGTAGAGGGATCTCAGAAGCTACAGAAGCTGCATCAAACTCTGATGGAGTGTGGACTGAACCATTGACTGAACCATAGTTAAGGCGAGTAGAGAACATGGCCTCAGACATTTGAGAATGATCTCGCCTAAGATTGCCTCCAATATCAAACTCGCTTTCCAAATCATCAGTGTCATCCTCTTCTTCATCACCCAAAACTCTAGCACTACCTGATATCAGTTGCAGTGTTAGCCAAATCTAGCATCAGATTATGGTAACAACACACTGTATGTTGTTGGTTAAAATTCATTGAAAACTATGAAACACATTAAATAAGTGCGACCGACACAAATTATATAATTCTAATAATTTCAGTCAATAATAAAAAAACATTAGAGTCATGCCATAATCGTTCTTCAACATAACAAAGACAAAAATAAGGTGAGAAAGAAACATAAACACAGACACAAAAAGATCAGAGTTAAAGTTGGTTGAAGCTTCTTCACCTTTGATGCGCTTATATCTTGTTTTACACTGAGGACAAACTTGGTTACCCTCTCTTCTTTCATACTCATAGCAAGGTCTGCATACAGGGAATGCACATTCATTGCAAGCAACAAATGGCTCCCCATTCACTGTAACCTCTAACTCATCCCCACAGATCTGACAAATTTGACCACTTAATTCTGTGACAGCAGTCACCTGCAAACAACAGAGATGATGCTAACATTGATCAGATCAGGAAAATTGGATGGTAATGTACTTTATAAGAAGATGGAAGTCCGTTTCTTTATTTCTAAATAGGTTAAGATGGCCTTTTTTTACTTAAAATAAGCAGCATCAAAGTTTATGACTTCCATGCAAAAAATCCAAAAGCTCTGAAATTGATAAACCATGGCAAGAAAAAATAAGGAGAAGCAGGAGAGAACAAGTTGAATGAACTCAATTTGTTCAAACTTAGATTGGTGAAAAAAGTGTTTTTCTTTTCCTTTCCAGTTTCTTTCACCCTGAAGCTGGGGAAAAACTAAGTGAAAAGAGTTTGGATGGGAAAATTTTCCACAATTATCACAAAAACAAAATTGAAGTCCCCATCCCCAAGAGAGAGAACTAGCTTATTTATTTCAGCTTGAAACTCTCATTGTGCTTAAAAGAAGACAACTTGGAAAACCATTTCTAAAAGAAAAAATTTACATAAGGAACCAAATACCCTTAGGAATGAAATGAAGGACTCAAAATGGAAAGACAACCCAATTGGGTCAAAAAATGAGCATGGAAATCCAAAAAAGAAAAGACCCCCAATGGGGAATTTGCTTCTTCAAACTCTTGACGTGGCTTTGCGAGATGAGTTGAAGAATAAGGACAAAACTGAGAAAAAAAAAAGATTCTGCTTTGAAGGCCATGTGAGTTCAAAATCTTCAGAGAAACTGAGAAATCAGAGAAATAGAGACCACTCACTCTTGCAGTCTCATCAGCATTGATAAGAACAAACTCATTCCTGTTATGAGACCCTGCAATCAGTCTCCCTTTGGTGTCCATAGAACTGTTAACTCACTCAACACCAAAATCCTCAGATACCAAATACTCCACTCACAAACCTCCCTTCTTAGTCTCTTCCAAGTTCATAGTGAAAGAAAGAAGCAAATATAGAAAGGCTATCAAACTAAGAGTGAAACCGAAGAAAGCTGCTTCCTTTGGAGGGCATAGTTCATGAAATGATTCTTTTCTTGGGCAACCCGGTTTTGTATCAGATGGGGTGCCAGGTTGCTACCAGTACTACAAACTACTCTCTCTCATTGGTGAAAGGCACAAGCTTTGAACATTATAAGCAAACACATCACAAAAGGGTTACATAAAGTGACAAGAAATGTGAGTGTAGAAGAAAGAAAGAGAGAGGAGGAAAAGGGGAAAGAGAATCTATCAAAGCAAGCACGGGTTGGAAATTCAACGGAGATGAGATGAGACAGGGTCAGAGACAAAGAGAGACAATGTGGGAGTGTGTTGCTTTGTACGCGTATGTATATGTGTTTGTGCTTGTGCAATGCGCAGTAATAGTAGTGGTTGGATCCATAATTATTTTCCCTAATAATACACTAGTTTGCTATGTAGATTATAAGTTATGCTTTTGTTTTGCCTATGAATTATTAAGCAATGTTAGCTGTAAGTGTCTGTGTATTGTGTAAGTCTGCATTAATTGGTCTATAATTTTGTGGGAGTAACTTTGAGAATAAATAATTTTTAATTGTTTTCATTTAGATGTATATCTGAATTACTTTAAATTTTATATTCATATTGAAATCTGTTTTTTTTAATGAAATAAAAAATAAGGGTTTTTTTTAACACTTTAGTAGGAGTTCGTTATCATAAAAGAATAGATAAAATACATTTTAATTTGGTCAAAATAACTATTTTAATTCTCATATATTTTATGATTAATAAATTTAACCTCTTGAATTTTATAAAGAAAAAACAATATTCTTTAATTATAAAAATATTAGAATCGAAATCATCGCTTTTAAAATGCAAGGACTAGAGCTAATTTGAATAGAAAATGAGAGATTAAATTATGTTTTTAAAAGTGTGTTAATAATTATTTAAAAGTGTGTTAAATATGATGTTTAAAATGATTATGTAAAAGATAAATGATAGATATAAAATGATATAAGACTAAATTTCTTTGTCGAATAATAATTCTACAGAAAAATTAAATCGTAAATATATTCTAATTATATTTTAAAACAAAAGAAAATTACGTGAAATTTAAATAGGAAATTATACGTTATTAAAAGGACGTAAAAAAAACACAAACTTTTCTTGCAAGCCAAAGCCGAGGAGCGGAGAGAAAAGTCACGTGAGGTTAATACTTAAAAAGGAAGAGTCACGTGAGGTTCGTGCGAGTGCGAGTACGAGATAATGCACAAAATATCGCCATACAAAGAATTAAACTATGATTCGAATTTTGAAACATCATCATATAATAATAAGAGTAAATTCTCGTGACTGAGAAATAGCCAAAATATCTTCCCTCGAGTTTATTTTTGAAGTTTCAAAATTTACTTTGTACTTTGTTTTCTTCTTTTGAAGTTGCATTGAAGATGGGTAAGAAAAAACACTCAAGCAAATAATTACTCACGAGAGTGCATGAATATGGATATAATTTTCAATGCATATGTTGAGTTACCAAATATTTCAAAACAGCCAAAAAGTTAATTAATATTAGAAAAGTGAATTATTTTAGAAACTTCACGTAATACTTAATTGTAGTAATGATAACGAGTTTTGAAAATCTATACATTTTGGATTAAAAAAATATAAGCATATGTCAAAAATAGAATAAAAGAGTTTATTGTGCAAAAAAAAAAATCAACAACTTTCTTAATATGTTAGAAACTCTACGTTATCTTCATGGATCATTGTACATATTGAAGTAGAAAGTTGCAATAGAAAATGAAGTTTTGTTCCTGAAATATTATTAGATAGTATATTTCTGATAATAATGGCAATTCCATCACATCAAGCATTAGAGTAGTAGGAAAATTACATGTTTTCAATTATTTTCTATGATCCTTATTCCTTAGTTATATAAGCGAAAAGAAATTTATTTTACCTCATTGATGTGTGTGGAGTTTCAGTACTGAGAAAACAAGATAAACGGTGGAATTTGATTAAAAGGACTAAATTTATGTATTTTAAAAGATAAAAGACTAGATTGGTCTAAAGTTTCGAAATTGACTAATTCCAAAATTTACTGAAATATAAGAAACTAAAAACATATTTAACCCTTTAAAATTTAACTACCAAGGTTTTAGTTATCAAAGAAAATTTGTTACTAAATGTTAGCTACCAAAATTTTTGCTACCAAAGAAATTTGTTTCTAAATTATTAATTTATGATCAATTTAGCGACTAGTTATAATTGTTTATTGATAATAGTGACTATTTTAGTAACCAACATTTTTTTTATTTTGTAAAAATTGCTATATAAATTAGTCATTATATTGATTAACAATTTTTTGTCACTAAAATTGATTATTAATGAGATATTTTCTTTTAATGAATCAAATTTTGGAAAAATAATTAATGACAAAGTTGTTAATATTCCATTATAGTGTTAAAAAAACATTTGGTTTTTTTAATATTATAACTATAATTTTATTTCACTTAAAAATTGATTAAATGTAAATTAGAATTTTAAAATATATAAGATGGTATGAAATATTCATTTAATTTGACTATTCAACAAAGATACATTTGCAAAATGATATATTATAATTAAATAGTATGGCGAAAACTAGTAAGCAATGTATATCTATTATGCAGCTATTCTCTAACTTAAATCATATTTGTAAAGTATAAAGCAAATAAAATATATAACTTTAAATAAAGAATAAGGAATTAATCATATAAGTTTTAAAATATTAGCAAATAAAATATACAAATTTTTTTTCTTATTATAAAATTAGCAATGATTAAATACATTTTCTCAAATTAAAAAATGGCATGCATTCAAAGAAAGAATACACACAAATATGTTATTTGTTTTAATCAAAGAATACAAAAATAGGCTATTTGTTTTCACCAAAGAATATACACAAATTTGGTATTTCTTTTTACCAAAGAAAATCTAAGTTTTATTCCAAAGAAAATATATAAAGAAAAATTTTTAAAAGAATATTAAAAAAATTGAAAAAACTTTTCTCTTTGTTAAGTCATGTCTTTTGAAGAAGAAAAAAGGTATTTTCACAAATAAATTACTAATACATCAATCTTATGACATGAATGTGATTTATTTTACTAATATCAATATTGTTTTTAGGTCTAAAAGTATTGATAAGTTAAAATGGATACGAACAATTAGATAACTCAAATTTAATATTTTAAAATTTAGATTTAATTACTCATATGATACATACGAGTAATTAAATCTAAAGTTTATATTTGACCATTTAATTTATAAGGTTAATCAGATTTAGATAGTTTGAATTACAAGTTAATTAGGTTAAGTTTTTTAAATTGTGAATTTATATAAAATTAAATTTTAAATAAAAAATATTCTTGTTTTGAATAAACGACATAAATGTGGTGAATTTGTAATTAAAAAAATGACATGTATAATAATTCTAACGATGATCGTTATAATGAACTATAAGATTATATAACTTAATATTAAATTTTAACAAACTAGAATCATATTAAAAATAAATTTTAAAATTTAAATTATATTTGTGAATTTCTAAAATTCTATAAAATTTCAACTTGCTATCTTAATCTGACCACAATTATCCATTTTATTCAATTTTATTTATTTAGTCACTAAAGAAAAATAATTTTTAATAAAGGTTATTTTTGGCATTTTTGGCGCTTTTAACCTCCACTAAAGACATTATCCGCAGTTTGGTTTTTCCCTAGAAACTAGAAAAGTCAGCGTCGTTAACGGATTACCGGAAGTTTTCAACAACCCCTGGTAAAACAGTATTTACCGGCGGTTCTGGAACTCTTGCTATTTACCGGCGATTCTAGAACCCCCGCTACTTACTAGCGGTTCTGGAACCCCCGCTACTTATCGACGGTTCTAGAACCTCTGCTACTTACCAGTGGTTTTGGAACCTTCGTTACTTTCTGGAAGTTTTCCAAACCTCTGTTGGTTTTCAATTTCAATCAATATCAACGTTTTTAAATCCCTAGTGGTATTTTTTCACTCCTACAATGCAATCCATTATTTATAGATGACTTTTGCTTGGTGTTTTAAATCCCTTTAATTTTATTTGTTTCACTTTTTTAATCCACATAATTCCTGAAACATATCAAATAATAAACAAAAATTCTAAAATTTTGATATTTGTTTATAAGTAGATATTATATATAAAACAAGAAAGTTTGTTTGTTCAAGGTAAACAATAAAATTTAAATGTTCAAACTAGTGGAATATTACAATATCTTTGTTTCTTCATAAAAGTAAAATAGTAAAAGTCTAATATAGAATTCTTTGACTATTATTCTTGATCTTGATCTGAATCATTTGTTTCTTCATTAGGAACACTCCTTTGATCAGACACCTAACATAAAAAAAAACATAATCAGTAACATTCATTACAATATAAAATATATATTAATATACTAAAGATTTAAATATTACCGGTGATGTATGAAACATAGGAAAGTCTTGAGGCAATTCTCCTTGATAGTTTTGTACAAAGAAAGTCACCATTGCCTTCATTTCATTGACTTGTGATGTTAATGAAGAAACCTATTTTGAAATACAATTAATCAAACTAATCAAACTATTTTAAATATATATATATATATATATATATATATATATATATATATATATATATATATAAGGTTACTGCCCAAGGCTACCCAAACTTGTCCTAAATTTTGACTATGTTATCATAATTGTAGGAAATGAGATTTGTCATGAAATTGTGAAAGGTATGATGGGCAAGCAATCTATATTTATCATATGTAATGAATATGAGATACATTTTTGAGGTATTCAATGAAAATATAGCTATGAAATTCTACATACCATCAATCTATATTTGTTCACAATTTAGTTATTACTAATGATGATGTGTGTTGGGTGCTGTGATTTTAAATTGCAATTGTGCTACTATTTCTAAAACTACCAAAAAATTGTAAGCAGATATGATTATGACAACAATATCATATTGCAATTTGTTGCAGTACTAAAGATAAATGCAGAGTATGATAAAAGCATGAGAATTTTTATTGGATAACAATATAAATGTTGATTTGTAAGTGCAATCTATTTAAATTCTTACTAATTATTTGGTGCAGCTGTGATGATAAATAAAAGTCTGCAGTTTTCATTCAGATGAAATAATACATTAACCATTAGATATGTAACAATTTGAACTCCTTTTTATGAAATGTGACCTAAAGTGTATCAATGAGGTTAGTTTTCTAAAGTAATCGAGTTTGAAATAAACTAAAACCCATAAGTTAACAATTGATTAGAACTTAACAGAGTAGTTCTGCAACAATTATGGAAAAGTATAAAGCTATAAGGATTTCTGTTCATCTTGGATACGATCAGAAGTTTTTTATTCAATGGGATTAGTCTACAGAATGAATTGACAACTATTACCATCACTTTTCAAACAATGCCTAATTATTTCACTAGTATCTCACTCATCAGGTCTGATCCCTTTTTATTAGAATCACACTTGCCTAATTATTTTTTTTTTTATTTCAGAGCTTTTAATATGGATAGTTATTTCCTAATCTCTTTTTTAATGTACTATAGCTTTCAACAGTATATTTGCAAACTTCATCTTCAGTTTGTTTCTAATAGTTATGGATTACATATTGGACTACAAACTTCAGGTGATACCTATGTCAATTATAGCATGATCAAGTCAATGACCAAAATTTGTTATGTTAAATGCAATGTTGAAATGGAATTTGGTAGGACAGACCTTGAACTACAAGAGGATGTCTAAACATAACAACAAGCCAATTAGCTTCATTTTATTTTGTTGATATATGATCGAGTGAATATATATATATATATATATATATATATATATATATATATATATATATATAAAAAAAAATCAGGGTAAAGAATTTATCATCACCTAAAATACACCACATTTTTAATCTATATATGTTAATCTTCGATTTAATTGTAGAAGGTACAATTAAACAAATCTTCAATTCAAGTATACTAATAACATTTATTAGTTTTATTAATTTCTCTAAATACATTCACGTTAATCACCACATTTCTCTAATAATAATGATTTGGACAATACGGAATGATATGTAGGATTGAAAATAAAACAAGAATAAAAACGTATAAAAAATTTTCATAATCTTTATAGATTTATATATTGTTACAGGTTATAGGAAAACAAGTGTTCACTGCCTTTGCCATCATGGGTGGTGACTGTGGCAGTGGTGATTGTTCGGTGATCTCCTAGCTCTCAAAGGTTGTGAGAACCCTCACAAAAAATCCCATATTTTTTAGGGATCTTAGGCAACTACAATTTGAAGCTAATATAATTTGGCAAAATAGACTATGTTTGTGTCCCAACCTTTTCCAAATAATCAAAGGTGGCTGAAGCCAAGCCAGTCAAACAGATTTGTTAACATTCAGTTTAAGTAGTTCATCAGAACCATACTCCAATACCCCTATATCACTTAAGAGTTCACACTAAAGGTAAATACATTTCTTTCTTCAATCTTTCAAAGTGTTTCACATTCCAAAAAGGATAATATATTAGATGTAGTGATTAATGATTAAGAAGATTCATTGAACACTTATAAATGAAAAAAAAAAGTAAAAAAAGTTATAAAAAAATACTATGGATGTTATGAGGGTAAAATGGTAGTATGTGCATCACTACTCTAAAATTAAAGTCATGGAATACCTACTTGGTATCATTTGTCAGGTCATTCATCTTGAATAGCTTATTGTCATAGATACTGGTGCTTTTTATTTGGTCTTGTCTAGACAATTTTCCCAGTGCCATAACATTAGTAGTGCTAGCCAACATCTCTAAGATTAGATCTACCTCGTTCTCATAACCAAACTTGTATCCTACATCTGATATATGTTTGGCATAAAAAGAAAAACCATGTACAGTAACTGTAGACATCATCATTTGCTCATCATACCAACTCTTTATGGCTTCTTCAAAAAGTTTCATCGGAGGCTCCATCATACCCTGCACATTATTGTCATATTAAGGTGTCGGTACAATATAAATGAAGAAAAGTACATTTTAAAACACTTACACATTGTTTTGGTTGGTGATCACGAAATAATAAGTCAGCTTCAGAAATTAGATCGGTCAACTCACTAGTAAGTTTAAGAACTTGAATAACATTCTGTTGTTCTTGGTCGGCATCCTGTCATAAGTCCTTTCGACATGTACGAAGTTCCCTCCACAATTCTTGTACCATATCCATTAGTATCGATGGACTAGAGTCAAAAGACTTTGAGTTTGATGTAGAATCAACATGACTGCACGCATCTATGACATTACTCACAATTGTGGTTTTTGTATTCCCATCTCTGAAAATTTGCACAATTGATTTTGTAAAAGAAGATTCTAGAATTTCAGGATTTGCAAATGGATAAGAATTTGGTGGCAATTTGTCTGAGGATTGACAAAAAGTGAAAGTGGTCGGTGTCAGCTCATTATCAAGAGAAGATACTTTTACTGAACCAGACATTGGTCCAGTCATTGGCTTTATTCCACTTTGAATTGCTGCCTCAGGAACGAATATTGATCCATGTAAACAGGATGCATAAAATGATTTATATGTTTCATTTAAGCATGCATCTTAAGCAGTTTCTCTTTCCAAAATTGAACTAACCGGTTTGGAAAATGATGTACTTGGATAGGCTTGATTCATTTGAAACTTAAAGAGATACTCATTGTTGTTTTCAAGGGAATGTCTCTTGTAAACTTCCTCATGAATGCCAAACACTAGGTGAAAATATAGATGCTCTTGCGACTATATTATGATGGTTCTGATGAAGTTGGAAGTGAATGGAGATGTCTTTTGCGACTATCTCTCCAAACACTAGGTGAAAATATAGATGCTCTTGCTTTGAGTTTCAAAGCCAATGTCTTTAAACTAGAGCTGTCAAATCCAGTTGCATTCTCTATCATTAGGCTAGTCAATTTAGGAAAGCTTAAGGTCTTGCTCTAAATTTCTAAGCTTCAATCATTGTATTCAAAGAAGGATCATCAACGCTACTTTTGGTATAGATTATAGACAATCAACTGTCTTTATTCTGATGAAAAAAATGTAGGATTGAAAATATATAACTAAATCTAAAAAGGAAAATATGGTTGTAAAGATTTATGTTAAAAACATCAAACACGCAAAGGAAAAACTGAAAATAATAACTTGCGAGCAATAGTTTTCAAAATGTCAGGCATATGCTTTAACTAAAAAAGAAAATAATAACTTTATAGGCTTTATAGATTAGTGTATCTATGTATAGTTTTCTCTTCCAATTAACAAAAAATAGGCATGTATAAAAAACAGTACCAAGATCAAGAAAATAAAGAATGAATCAATAACATGAAAATGAGTAAGTTTAACAATATAAATGCTAGAAGAAATAAAAATAGCATCTTGGATGGTATTTTTTGTAGCCTAACACAAATGAGAGCCAAGATTTCAAATCATTGGAAATGTAAATAGAAGGATACTATGGAAACACAACAACTTTAACTGTCATAATACATGGAAAACAATGGGAATCTAAAATTATATGCAAGAATTTTTCAGCTTCAAATCTTACTGTCAAACAAACAACCTCTCACTCAAGTAGCATCAGGAATCAACTTCTATTCATCCATTACTAATATCAGTGGGTTTGTGACTCGTGTCATTTCTCTGGAAAATACAGAAAATGAATTCCTAGTGCAAGTAGTTTTAAATTAGGAGCAATTGGATGCTTGAGTCATTGAGTGGATAATGATTAACACTACTCTTTGCAAATTTTAAACTAGAAACGTATGTTTTTCAAATTTTATGAAATTTTAAACACAACTATAAACTAACGTGCGACTTATAAAAATCTGATTTCAGCGAATAAAGATGGAAAAGGAAAAAAAAAAGAAGGCAGAGTGTGTGAATTGAGATGAACAAATCTAAAAGCAGAAAATTTGAGGTGAGCAAAGAGAAGTACCTAAACAGAAGTAGGAATCACAGGAATCACATTCTGGTTGCAATGCACGATTAGTGTTGCTACTTGACATTGGCAAAATAAGAAGTGAGTTAGGGTAAGAGTAAACAAAATTGAAAGAAGAAAACGAAATTGAAATTGAATGTAAGGAGATGAAATCGAAAGAGAAATACCGATTGAGGGAGATAAAATTGGAAGCGAGAAAAGTTCTTCTTTACCTGAGAACGTTGTGCAGGTACAAAGGAGAACGTGAAGAAGGGTGTTTTTCTTCCCTAGGATAAACACACTCACGATGAAAAACTGGTCAATCTAATTAAAAATTTTAAAAAAATCTAAAAGAGGGAAAATAAAAAGTCTCTCCAAATTTTTGAGGATTCTTAAAAAAACCACTGACACTTAATAGGGATTTCTAAAACCTCTGGTATCTCTACTATTTACCATAGGTTATTACAACCTCAACTAATAAACATCTACAATAATAAATTATTTTTGTAGTGAGTATTACTCGTTTATTCAATCCAACCCGACCATATGCTCAATATATTTAGGATTTCTTCATGTTTGGTCATATATGAATTTTTTGCTCAACTACTCTTCTTAAGTGGTGTATTTTAATTATATCATTAGTGTGAAAATTTTACTATTAGTAACTATTGAGTTAATTATAAATTGTATTTATTATTGTTATTACAAGAGTGAGCTAATTAATTATGAGCAGTGAAGTTTGAATAAGATTAATTATGATAATTTGACTACTTAATACATTTTACGAATAAAATCATTAACAAAAATTATCATCTTTTTAAAATAAATTTTCTATTTTTTTTATATAGACATCTCCAAATTCACCTCCTTTAGGAGTCTCTAGGGTTGTTTCCGCAACTCCATGGACCAACACATTTGCACTACATGAGGCTTCCCCGATCAACTTCAATGTTACCACCACCACCCTATTATGTTCTGATTTGTTCCCTTTCTCAACATTCAATAGAGAGAAAGAGATAGAGACGGAGGAACACAACGATTATAATATTGACATGTAAATACCTTATAACGCGGAGGGCAATTGGAACTCAAGTTGCTCTCTTTAATCTAGAAAAAAACCAAGTTAGGGTTTCAGAAAAAGGGATTTTCAACCTGCAAAGAACTAAAGAGACTCAGAAGGAGAAAACGATTCAAGGATTCAATGCAACAACAAATACAAAATAATGTAAAATAAAACATACTACAAGTTTTAATTTCTCACTAGATTCACTCGTTAACCGCAAGTGACTCTGATTCGTAAAAACTAACAATGGTAGGTGAACAATAGAGAGGAAACGTCAAAAAGGCAATGAGAACCAAAAACGACCACAGGAGATGAGCAATCTGAGTTTCAATTGAAGAAGGAGCAAATGAGTGAAGAAATTGAGAAAAAAAATGCAACACCAACAAAAGTCAGTTTTAAAATTTTAGATTTTTTAATATTTTTTTATGTAAAATTCGTATGTAAATTCAGTATGAAAATGATGTCTTCATTTACATGCGGATTTTACATATGGAAAGACGAAAAAAACTAGTTTGTTGTTACATACGAAAAAAATTCGTATGTAATAAAAGTTTACATACGAAAAAAAAATTGTATGTAAAATATGTATGTAAGACTTAATTTATCTATAAATTTTAATCTGTATGTAATTATCTGTAGATAATTTTGACTTTTTTTTGTTGTGTAAGATGAAATATGATAATCACTTTTGATTTGTGAGAGTAATTTTATGTTTGGAATATAGTTGTTGTTCCTTGTAGACTTTACTACTTTGTAATATGTATTATATGAATGAGAATTGTTGGAAGTGATATTTGGTATAAATCTATATAATTTGTGTGTGAAACTCTAAAGTGGTCTTAATACGACATAATATGTTAGTAAAAAAGGGAAAATGGGGATAATTATCTTTGTCATTGCAAGTGACTATTATAATGTCCGAAATATTTTGAACCATATTCATTTAATTGGAATTGAATTAGATGGGATATATTGTATGTTTAGTAGTTAAATTGTATAATGTGCAAGTTGGTCAATTTAAGCAAGATGCATAGAGTTATCAGCCAATCATTTTATCCACTAAGCAAAATTCATTTATTTGAAAATATGAGAGGTTTAGTTGTTGGACAATCATTTAATAAATTAAATGAAAATTAGATAACTTTTTCGTTGGACTAGCAAACTAGTGGCTCAGACAATGTTTTCTAAATTTTAAATAATATGTTTTAAAATGTTTCTAAACACTAAAATTGTTTATATTTCACTAAATTGTTGTATTTATCATATTATTACACGCAAGCAGATGTTATGACATGTGAGAAGGCTCTATATGGATGAGCTTGTGCAAGAAAATGATAATAACCAAATTTTAATACCTTGATGTCAATAAGATTAAGTTACAAATTTTGATACATTAATATTGTAAAAAATGAAATAACACAAGAAGAAAATGATGAATTGTGTTTTAAAATTTTTACAGTTTTTCATTTGTGTCATCTATGCAGACAATATTAGATGACACATATATGAAATTAAGTAGTGTATAAAGCGATTTCACAAGTTTGGTTTTATGTTTTTCCTTCCTTCTTTAGTTAGTTGAAGCAATCATAACATGCAATTTAAAAGTTTAAAGGAAAGAAAAGATATTTAGTATTTTTATACTAGTTCATCTTATCATACAAACTATTTTAAATGATTAATCAATCAATCAAGTTTCATTAGGTAGACTCATGCTATGAAGTACAAAGAAATATTTTTTTCCAAGCCACTTCCAGCTTAAACAAGTATTTTTTTTTCAAGCCATTTCTGGTTCAACATGAGTATTCCTTTAGTTCCCAATCACTCTTGACTGACTCTGTTCAAGTATTCTTTTCTCAAGTCACTTTTAACTTATATAAACACAATGTTTCAATGATCGACAAATCACAATTTCAGCTCACTAGAGAGTGTAGTGCCTTTTGATGTATACAATAATTAGGCTATTTTAACTAGTTTGCTAAAATGAACACACATAATGTTCTTACAAAATTTTAGGATACAAAAATTTTCAACAAAGTTTTGGCACTTGTAAAATGATCATTATGATTTTTGTCTTCTTCTTCTTCTTCTTTTAACACGGTCTGTGTATATAAGATTGAGAATATATGATTATTGTAAACATTTTTTCTAGTCATTGAGTAGCTTTTAACTGACTTGAACGTCTTCTTCTTCTTTCTACGTCTTTCAAGCTTTGATGTAGAGAAGCATTGCACCCAATGCAACATCAAATTCTCTTATCCTCTTTATGGAACTTTTTTTATAGCTTGCAATACTTATCTCCTTAAGTTACATAATTTTTTTACTTTTTTGAGTGATAAAACAATACATCGTACTGGATAAATAGTTTGTTTAGAGTTGACGTGCATGTATTAGATAAAGTTGATTAACATTTCAATTTTTACTCGAATGTCCAAAGATATTTGAATATATCTTTGAACTTGGTGGTTAATTTCTTGGCGATAAATGATGAAGACATTTCCTAGATATTCAAACTTAAGTTTTAGAATATGATTCCATGTGTGTTAGCTTGAAGTCCTAGTTTCCAATTATTATACGACTGGCCTTCAATTACTTATCAAACAATGTGAGATTTGACATAATACTCCATCATCTATCGTACAAACACATATACTCTTGATTAGATCAGGATCTTTCATACGTAACAACTTCATGTTTTCCAAGCTATATTTGTTGTGTTTAAGTACTTAATAAAAACATTTATAACGTTGTACTTTTACTCTTACAAATTTAAATATATTTAAACAAGTTTATCTTATAACCATTTTCAAAGTTAAAAATTTAAAAGAGAAAAAATAAATAAATCTGATTTATAAGTTAAAAATAGTTTATGCATAGCTTTAAAATTATAAATTTAGAAAAGAATATAAGAATAATTTTACAAATTAACTTTATCTATAACGAAGTTTAATTTATGAAGAAAATAGTTTTAATTTTTCTTATTATTTTTTTTTTCATTTTTAAAAGTGTTTAGAGAAAAATTCGTTCAAATAGACTTCATATACATGTTTAAACAATTTTTCCTAAAAACTTCTAGAAAAAAATATATATAAAGAAAGAAGAAGTTTTTTTATAGAATAAAATTAACATATACACAAATTAAGATAAAAGTTTAAAAAAATGATAAAGAATTTATACAAATTACACTATATATAAGCTAAGTTTCACTTATATATGGTAGAAAAGACAATTTAATAATAAGAACAACAATTGCTCAAAGACTCTAATGTGAAGATGGCTTTTCCCTCACTATTTATCTTCCAAAATCTTTTTAAGTTTAACTATATTAATGTATTCCTTAAAAAAAAAAACAGTCTTGTACATACATAAATTTTCACCCTTTAAGGAACTAAATCAAAATTAAATATGAAATTCCCAAACCAAAGATGCTCTAAGTACAATTAAGCTAGCTAGAATATATAAAGTAGGTACAAGATTCCATTCCATGTATAATAATGCATGCCATGACATTCTTGATTTGGGAAAACTTCACAATCCTCGCCATGTAAATGAGAAGCTAGGGAAAAAATGTCTTAAAGGAGAAATAAATAATATATATACTTATATAATTAATTAATTAATTAATTAATTAATTCTAATATCAAACAAACTATAGTTGTTGTGTCATTAATAAATTAAATCAAGTGCGAAGGAAAATATTATTGTTCAATGTTTGGATGCAACTATACTGCTGCCGACAGTTTCTTGTGGTCCACGTTCACAGATTTAAACATTATCTGCAATTTTTTTTTGCATTCATTTCAAACTCATAACTAAAAAATAAGATTAGAAAATTATAAGAAGGGTTACAACGTCCATGTTGATAACAAAAAGATCTCATTCATTTAGTTATTTATTTCAACCTAACCCTTTAAATATAATATGTACAGTTTGGACAGATTTTAACATTTTTAATACTTGACTATACTTATTTATACATAAAGCTAACCCTTTAAATATATAATTTGTACAGTTTTGGACATGTTTTAACATTTTTTTATCACTACAACATTTATTCCGACAGACATCAGGATTAAACGCGGGGAACATTCTAATTAATTTATTTTACTGAAGATTGTAAATTCAATGAAATAGAAATATGTTGCTGTAGGCTGTTAAAAAACAAGAAGAAAAAATATATGTTTTTTTTATAACAGAATATTTCTAATATTCATCAAGGTGGTTGGTGGGATAAGGAAGTTTGGTTTGAGTTTTATGAATAACAAGAATAAGAGCGTTGACAAACGTTGTACTCTTTTCATTTAGAAAAGTACTCACAACATGTTTTTCACTAATAATATTCAAATTTAGGTTAAACTGTCATTTTTGCCATTGTTTGGTTTTAAGGTAGAATTTTTAGCTTAATCCAAATTTATTTAAAATAACTCATTAATGTGGCCATATTAAAATACATACATTATATACCGATTGGAGTAACACAATAAATTTAATAAACAACAAATTTGTTAAATAAGTTTTAAATGACTCTGTAATCTTAAGAAATAAACTTTAAACGTAATTTAATTTTACAAAATTAATTTATAAAATAAATTTTTCACTCATTTATATAATAAAAAATTGTTTTATCTTTAATTGATGTGTTGATGTGTGATATAATTTATGTGTGATATCAAAATATATGACTTACACAATATTATCTTTTAATGAAATTCGGCTAATATTAATATATAGCTAAAAATGATGGCTTGTGAAAGGGAATGAACAACGGATACAAAGAAGAGCAATTTTGTTTTATTCTTTTTTGATGACAAACTATTCCTAAAAGATTTTGGTATACGTTCCACTCTGGACCCAACTTGTTTGACTGAAAAGGGTTCAGAAACTGAAGCATTTCTGATTACATGCCACAATAACAAGAACAAGAAAATCATATAACACATTTGGTGAGTGGTAGTTCACAGAGAGGCAGAAAGAAAAGTATATTTGCAAAGGAAGAAGAAGAATCTGTGTGGGGGAAATTTGAAAGATATTTTGAGCAACATGTGTACCTAGATGCATCACATGGTGATGCTTCTTCCTTTTAGGGTTTTTCTAGAAAAGCACAAAGCAAGTGGACCAATTTGTTTGGATTCTTATTTTATGCCTCAGCAAGCTGTTACCATCCATTAATTTATTGAATACAAACGAATCAGACATTGTCACAGATCTCCCAAGAAGAAGAAGAAAAGATTATAAAGTTCTTTTAAACCATTCAAAGTCTCATTTCACCCTACATTATTTGCATTAAGTTGTATTCTTTGATGGCTAGGATTTTAGTTTGGTGGGTATGTTGTTGCTTAGACTAGACCTTCTACCAGCTAAATTTTGGACTGTATTTAACTACTAATTAATATGTGTGATCATGATGATAATATTTTTCTCTTCATAGCCTTTTCTTTTCTTCCCTACTTAATCTTAAATTTATAGCATTACTATAATGAGATTTTTACGTACAACATACTATATAAATTCTGTTAAATAGATAGTAAACCATGGGTTTGTTTCGTCATTTGTCTTTTCTAAAATTTTATAATTTGAATTAAATAGGATTCTTAACCTTTTGCCAAATTTACCATTTTTAAATTAATTATGTATCTTTCTCATGATTATGTAACTTGACTAAATCCTTTTTTTCTTTTTCTAATGTGGTGGACCTACACGTTTAGATTGTGGGGGTGAAAATGGTTAAGGGGGGAAAAATAGTAGGCCATGCAGAAAGAAAAAATAATGAAGAGAGAGAAAATGTGTCAGAAGTAACAAAGTTGAATAAAATGACAATGGCCTTGGAATTAATACTGTGCATGCAATTAAAGTAGAACATGGTTTGACTTTCATCGATTCAATTAAATTTCATTGTTTTGAAATTTAATACCTTAAGTTGATTTTCATCTGCAAAAATTTCCATGAACAATAACAAATCGGGCTAGTACTAAATGATGAGAGATACAGTTGTCAATTTCACCAAAGTCTAATGAAATCGTAAAAATAATTCATGGAAGTGATATTTTCTCAAACGTTTAGTATCCTGAGGTTAATTCATTGATATTTCTTAAAGTATTTTTAAATAAGAATGCAAATAAATATGTCTTAAAAACTATATATACACATGAAAAAAAGTTAGTAATTGTTCTGATTATTTTCACTCGCATGAAAAATATTCAAATTCACACACGTCAATATGGACAGGATAAAATTAAGTTTTAAATTGGTTGAATTACACTTAGTTGGGTCAAATTCAAATTAAGTTAAGTTAATTAGGTTGATTTTAAGACCTGTTGTGATAGATCAAATCTAAGTAAAGTAAAGTCAAATCAAATCCATGTTATATCGAGTTAGGTTCCATGTAATTTGGGACAGATAAGCCTAGGAAAAAGTCAAGTTGAGTCAATGTCTTATTTGAGGCAAGTCAAGTCAGGCTAATTGAATCAAGTTAGATTGAACGCAAGTTGGGTCAGATCTAGGTTAGGTTAAGTGCGGGTCTAAGTTGGTATAAACAATGTTAGATTGGATCCATGTCAAGTTAGGTCAAGTGAAGACCATGCTAAGTTGGTAACATTGGACCAAAGTCAAGCCAAATTGGAACTTTGCCAAGCCAAGTTAGGCTAGACCCAAGTTGTGCCAAGTGGAGTCTGACCCACATTACATTGAGTCAACTTGGGTTTGGTTTGTGTTGAGTTGGATTGGACAAAGGATAGGTTGAGTCCATGTCTGGTCAATTCAAGGCTGAGATGGGTCATTGGACCTACTTCAAATTGAGTTACGTAAGGTCCAAGTGAAGTTAGGCCATAATTAGTAAAGGTAAGGTCAGATTAGACCCACATTATATGATCCAAAGCAAGTTGGACCCAAATCAGGATAACTCGGATTAGGTTGAATTAGATTGAGTTTGGCCAAAGTCAAGTTATGACTAAGTTAGGTCAAGCCAAGTTAGTCTACATTGGACTAACCCCATGTTGGACCTTGTCAGGCCTAACTTAAGTTAGGGTGATTTGGACCAGGTGAAGCTTGGTCGAGTATAGCCAAACTTAAGTTGAGTCTAGGTTAGGTTGAATTGTTTTGAGTTGAAGTCAGATCAAGTTGTATTTGACTGATATTAGGTTGAGTTTATGTCAAGAAAGATCTAATCAAGTTGAGTCTAAGTTGTGAAAGGTTTGGTCAGGTCAAATTAAGCTTAAACCAAACTAAGTAAACTTGAGCTAAGCTAGGTTAGACCTCAACCTCCCAATTAAATTATAAATAATAAAAATCAACTAAAAATAAACTTACCATCAATATAAATAATTTATGATTAATTTTAAATTTTAAATAATTTAAAAATTCATACTATTCTAAAAATATATTTAAAAATGAATAAAATATATTTTTAATATTATAATGATTCAAACTCACCACTTTCTACTAGGGATGTCAAAATAGACTATGGTTTGCGGGCTAGACTGCCATAGTCCTAAAACAGAGTGAATCGAGTTGCAATTTTCAATCTGCTAGCCCGTATTATATCGGCCCGCCCTTGGTCGTTTTTCTTTTTTTTAATTAAAAATTAAAATAAAATTAATTACAAATATTTAATTTTCTATATTATGTTTTTGTAAAAATGTAAATATGCAAGACTATTATTTTTTAAATAATTAACACTTACAAATTAAGTTTCAATTATTAATTATATAATAGAGTAATTTAATATGTAAATGTAATAATTATTTTAATTTATCCAATTAAAAATATAAATTAATCAATTTAAAACTTATAAAATATTTATATGGTTAAATATGTTTTAAAATTTATTCTAAGTATATATACAAATTAATTTTTTTTTAAAAGAAGTGATAGGTCAGCCCGACAACTCATCCTGTCACAAGATGAGTTGCATTTTTTGGCCAATTTGTTGGTGTTGAACCGGTCCGCACCGACCTGTTTTTGACGGGTCAAGGGTATACCAAGACTAAACGAGTCAGTTTAGCACCCTTATTTTGTATGAAGTATTTAGACTGAGATTTTTTTTAGTGTACATAAAATAGAATTTATTTTATTATTGTGATGAGATTGACATGATAAAATTCACAATTGTGATAAAAATTATAGTGATCGAAAAAAGAAGGAAAAGGATAATATAAATGAAACTTAAAAATTAAATTTATATTTTATAACATTAATAATTGAAATAAATGATACACTAAAAAATCATTAAATAGTAATTAATTTTAGAAGCAAAATATAATTAGTCGCAAATAAATTTAAACTTCATATAGAAACTAAAAGTCATTGATAATTCATAAATTATCTATAATTTAAAGACAAATTTAAATTATAATTCATAAATTATTTATAATTTTTTATTTATTAGAAACTATTAATTTTAATTTATAAATTAATATTTAAATTAGTCACTATACTAATTATTTTTTTTATTTAATAATTTTTTTATAGTCACAACCTGATATCTAAATTGTAAAAAATAATATATATATATATATATATATATATATATATATATATATATTGAATCTTATCATAAAAAACTTAATTAAATCCGTTTGAATTGGATTGAGTTAAAATAACTATTGGATTATCAACCGGATCAACATTCTCCACTAAAATATAATTATAAAAATATACAATATAATTTATATTCTAAAAAAAATTTAGAAATGTAAACAACTTAATTGATAAGTTTTTGACCTTTTGGCAGAAGTGCGTTTGCATGACCTTTACCATAATATATACTACTTAAGTTCTGTTCTACCTTTAACACATTAAAGTTAAAACAAAATAGAAATAGAATCTGAATTAAAAAATATATGTTTTGGTTCTATTAATAGGAAAAAACATACAACAATATCATCTTAGTTTATTTTGGTCACAAACTACAAACCCACTTAAAATATCAAAATCAATAGGTACTCTGGTTGAATAAACTAGTGAAAGGGACCATTAATTTGATCTTAAATATTGATGTAGGTTATACCCTCTCTAGTATACTCTTAAATGGAATATGAAGAATAAACTTTACTATTTATTAGGACGTAGGTTTAAGTTTAAGATATATTAAGAAAAGAAAGTTGAACTTATTTTTATAAAATCAATTCTATCTTTAGTTGATGTTGAATTTTCAACCTATTTTATTCCGTCGGGGCATAAATATCTTGTGAATAAGAATAATTTTTTACAAGTGATTAAAATTCAAAATAATGATTAATGAATATACATAATAAAGAATAAACTTTAATAATATATATATATATATATATATATATATATATATATATATATATATATATATATATATATATATAAAAGTTAGTTTAAATTCAACATTGTTACAAAATGACTTTCACTTGTATACGTAAATTGACTTTCACTTGTATAAGTAAATTGACTTTTATTTATAATTGATGTACGATATCCGATGCTACTATTTTTAAATTCATATAAATTATAAATTTAAAAAGGAAGTATAATTGATGTAGAATTAACAAACTTACGAAACTAGTGTACCTTTTTCCTTTGAATTTTTTCTTCCTCTCCAAAATTTGGCTACATTGGATACTTTGGTTGTACTTTCTCTTAAAACGTTATATACTGATCAAATCGACTTCCATAATATGTAAAATAATAATGTCATCAACTAAAAAAATGTCTTTATTTCTTGTTAAGTAAAAAAAAAAGGAAAAAAAAAGAGAGAGATAGTATTAAACACAATATCTTCTTAATATTCCATATTAAGCTTGAAAATAATTAAAAGTGAGAATTAGATATGTAGCCGAATAGTAATTTCCAAAATCAGCAATTGATGTTTTACTTGAACTTCCAACCCAAGTGTCCATTAGGAAAAGCACTCATCAATATCTCTCGTCAATGATTCAATTATCCCTTAACTTCTTTGTAGCAAAAAGTTTTTTGTTTTTATCATACGCTATATGCATGTGTAAGTGTAATCATCATTAATAATAATAATTTAAAAAAGAGATGTAACAATTAACCTAATAGGATTGTTTGAAGTTCTCCTTAAATAGTCCAATGATTAATTGGCCACTTAAAAGATGAGAACAATGATGCCAATTGAAATTCACTACCTGCATGGAACTTCTTCACCGTGTGGAATAAAATCCTAATCATTTTCTCTCTCAATACTTTTGCACTTTTTTATAATGAAAATCATAAATGCAAAAGGAGAATAATTAAATCTGAGTAAAAAAAAAATGGGTATGTGTTGATTATGAAGTTTTTAATTTTGTTCATTTCTATCACTTTTTTCTCCATAGTTTAATGTTGTCCCATTGTTTTCTTTATCTAATATTACATTGTATGAATAATAGTTTCTTCGATGCATTTGAAGCCGAGAATTAGGTAAAATCAACCAAAAATGTTATCAGAATAAAGTATAAAATAAATAATGAGATTTTATATTTTAAATAAAAAACATGATTTTAATACAGTAATTGATATTGAAAGTTAAATTCATATAACCATAAATTTATAGACAAAATTGACAACACAATTTATCGGATATTAAATTTTATTCATATACATTAAAATAGTTAAATTTAACTATAAGCCGATCCTATATAATTTCTGTGTAATTTTTGAAGGAACATTCATATGGTTAACTATATGGTATTATTATTTTAACAAAATATTATTATTATGAAACAGAACATGAAATTCAGAACCGACAGTAGGCTAGGGTTTGTAGTGCGGGGCCCACTGCATTTCATCATCTGACTCGTGTTACGTCACTTCACTATACACTGAATCAATAACTCCCAACATATATTATTACCCTATTATTATTATTGCCAGAAGTAATATACTAACAGTAATAAATAATTATATTAAATTTGACTCATTTGCCACGTGGCTACTAAGAAGACACGTAAGCCTAGGGGTCCGTTTCTCAAAACGGAAAAGACATGACACGTAAGCTTATGGGCCCGTATTCAATTATGAAGGAAGCAGAAAGTCTATAAAAAAGCGTGGCCCACATTAATGGGTGGGTGACAGCTTGGGGAGACCACTATTTTCGTCGGTAGAAAGCGAAATATCCCCAAAATACCCCTATTGCACCAACAATTTACTTTCATATTTTCTTTTATGTAAAAAAGAACTAAAATTATAAAAAAAATTAAACTAAAAGTTATTCGTGATTTCAATTATCACTTTATACCTTCATTCATTTCAAATAAAATAAACAAACGATGTAATCATATACTTTACTAAGTAGTCACATTTGCCATTATGAACTTGGATACATAAAATGGTGTAGGTGGTGGTGATGGAGACACGTGTGGAATTGTAGTCACACGAGGAGCAGTTCCTGTTCGACGTCGTTTTCGGAACAGCCAAAGTGCCACATTCGTTTTATTTATCGTCGTGAAACTGCGTTTTAGGTTTGCACCATCGTATTGTTGTGTGGTTTGCGCTGTCGGTAGGATTAAAACGCATTGCAGTTTGTATTTCTCGTGTGCAGCGCGAGTTTTTCGTGCGAGATGAAAAAGCGCGCGACGATGTGGCGGGATGTTGAAACTACTCAAATTTTAATTCCCGGGCTTCCAAGGTGCAGTGAATATTTTTATTGCATTTTTTCCTATCAAATTTGTTAATTTACAATTTACTTATGAATTTCTTCTGTGATGGTAGTTTCCTTATGAATTGAGAAAGAGAGGTTTTACAGAAGAATGAAGGTTTCAAAATGTTACCATACAAACAGAATGGTGTTTCTTTTGAAATTAGTCAATAGGCATAAATTCTTATTCTAATAAATGTTGATTTTGATACTTGAAAGTATGAATCACTGTCAACTTAATTTATAAAGGGATTAAAACATTTATTTTTTTCTTGCAATAAATATTATTATTAAAATATAATATTTAAATGATTAATTTGATACTAAATTATATGTATTTAAAGGATCAATTCCAAGAATCAAATCTATTGAAAAAAAATGATTATTTTGTGAGTGACAAACCAAATATATAATTGGAATAAGTTTTAGAAAAGTTTTGAATAACTGATATATTTTATAAATTGATTTATGTTCTTAGTTTCATAGAAGATAACAATAAAATTTTAATATATATATATATATATATATATATATATATATATATATATATATATATATATATATATATATATATATATATTTAGAAATTGTGTTTTGTCTTCACGAAAATTATGGAAAATGATGTGGAGGTTATATTATAGTTTATTTGAATTTCTTTTCACATGGTAAATATTTTACGTATCTTTTAGTAAGCACGATGTTTTACATGACTTTTACGGAAAGCAGAGATAAAATAGGTATATATTTAATTTATGAATGAAATACTATCTTTGAAATTAATTTAGGGATGAAAAATAAATTTACTCACATGATTTCAAAAATCAAACTATTAGGTAGAAAGCATACACTCTTAAGTCTTAGTTTTAATGAAACACGTACCTTAGATCATATAATTATTTCTAAAAGTTTTGACTTCAGTAATAGTGTAGACTCTGTTAAAAAATAACACACATTTCTTATATTTAAATTTGTGAGAAACAAAATAAATGTGGAATAATCACATAAAAAATTGATAATTGTTATGAATTAATGATTGTCCATTGATTTACTCATATGATTCATTACTCTTTATGGTAAATATTTGTATTAACTAAGTTGATTTGCTTCCTTTATGGATTACATATTGTATCTATAAATAGGACTCTTCCTATCAATAATAATATACAGATGAGTTGGATGAGTTGCTCACTATTATCTCATTCTCTATTCTCTGTTATTTCTTCTCTATTATCTTCTCTGTTATTTGCTTTATTTCATAACACGTTATCAGCACGATGCTTCAACCAATTGAGGACTAGTGGAAGCTTTTTCTCTATGACGACATTGTTTTGTGTGTCTCAATCCAGGCTTTTTCTAATCCTTTCTCAAATTATAATTTTACCTTATATTCTTCATTTTGCTATAAGAATTGTTTAACTTTATCAATTTTCATCTCCGTCTTATTATTTTTATTTTTATTATGACGGTGATTATTATGATTATTTTGATGATGATTATTATTATTATTAATATTATTATTTTATGTGTTAATTCTAAACACGCGAAACGTTGCAAAATTTGGATTTGTGACCTTTGATATTACAAGGAAGAATTCCTAATATTGGATTTTAAATTTTGAAATATATTTAGATGCAATGGATATTGGAATACCATTAAATAAAGAAATAAAGCATCTAAACAACTAATTTGCTCATAACAAAAATATTGTGAAAAGAGATTTCACAAATATTGTATGCCTATGTATGGCTGGCTGGACAAAGCAATAAAGCTTTTGATGAAAAATCATGAGATCCGCCTAATCTCTGCTCCATTCCCAGAAGTGAATGTAGCAATCAATATTATGAATTTATTTCATGCCTTTGTATGGCTGAACAAAACAATGAGCTTTTGATAAAAAATCATGAAACCTATCCAAATTGGTTATGCTCCATTTCCAGAAGTGAATGCAGCAACATTTTATTTATATTTTCATGATCGATCATGATCTTGATTTTGGACATGGTTATAAAGAAAATTTCAAAGACACATTTTGTCACCAGAAGTGGCACGATAATGTGAAAAAAAGGAAAAGGAGAATGTGAAAATATTGACAAAAAGATGAAGGTATATATTATCATTACGATGGTAAAGGCCATTTGAGTTGTACTTATTGTGCACCAGAGCATCTTACAAATAATGAGAAGAACATAGAAACACACTTTACTTATGAAGATGGTGATTCTGATTATGGCCATATGGATGCTACTCATCTTGATATTGTTATTTTCTTTGCTAAAGCAAATGAAAG
>Ga0214542_1002331_pt1 | contig 39248 bp, 24 predicted proteins | sample CNSS1metaG_FD_160096 | JGI IMG/M metagenome (GOLD analysis project Ga0214542, IMG submission 160096) | Root nodule microbial communities from cowpea collected in UCLA plant growth center, Los Angeles, California, USA - CNSS1 | ecosystem: Host-associated > Plants > Roots > Nodule | place: USA... | reverse complement strand
TTGATTCCCCTGACATTCAACTACCTGCAAAACTTGTATGTAAAAGATGCTGCTGTGGTCTTCCACTTCTCATTTACAATATAGCAAACTCTTTTCGATTGAAAGAGTCCGCTTCTAGTTGGTGGGCGGGACTTGAAGACCTTAAACCATGGCCAGAACTTCAAAGCCAAGGTTTAGAAGAGTTGTACTCGTGTCTGAAGTTCTGTTATGATGAACTCAATGATAAAAGGAAGCAGAAATGCTTTCTATACACTTCAATGTATCCTGCAGATAGCAAGGTTTACTCTGATTATTTAGTGGAGTGTTGGGCAGCACAAGGTTTACTCGGTGATATAAATGATGAAAGATCATATCAAAGTGCACGCAATCGTGGTATTGACATATTAGAACATCTTGCTAATGTATCTCTACTAGAGAAAGGGGAAGCAATGATATATGTTAACATGAACCATTGCATGAGACAACTTGCATTGCACATATCCTCTAAAGATCCTGAGTGTAGCTTTTATCTTCAAGACGGTGAAGAATCTGCAAATCTCTCAAATTCAAGAGCTTGGCAGCAGGCTAGGTGGGTCTCTATGGGACAAGTACATGATTTACGAACAAGCCAGGATTGCAGCACGATTTTGACATTGTTGCTGAGAAAAATTCCTGAGCTACCAGAAAGTTTTTTTGAGAACATGAGCAGTCTACTTCTGTTAGACTTGTATAGTAGCATGATTACACAACTGCCGTCATCTCTATCAAAATTGACTGGTCTACGGGGTTTATTCTTGAACAGGTGTGAGCTATTGGAATCACTATCATCTGAAATAGGATTACTTCAATTTCTAGAGGTCCTTGACATACGAGATACTAAAGTAACTTTCATACCTCTACAAATTGGATTTTTGACTAAGCTAAGATGTCTGCGAATCCCATTCATTGCAAGTGAAGATAATCAAGTTCAAAATGTTCATGCTATTTCAAAGCTTCATAGGTTGGAAGAATTAACTATTCAAGTCATATCCTATGAACAGTGGTGCAACCATGCTGAAAATGTGTTGCAACATGTGGCTTCTTTGGAAAATGTAACCCATCTCAGATGTTGTTTTCCCTCCTCAACCATTCTTGGAGAATTTCTTTCAAGAAGCAAATCATGGCATAAGAAGCAGAGTTCGTTTAGATTCACTGTAGGATGCCAGAACTCAAGGCGACCTCAAATTCTCGAATCCTTTGAATATAAAATCACTAATTATTTGAGGTACTGCAATGGTGGACAGAAGGATGACCCGGCAATTATTGAGGTACTACCAAAAACTGATGCATTTGAATTAGTCTGCCATAAAGATATGAAAAAAATTTCCAATTTTGCTGGCATAGCTTGTTTGGAACGCATTCGTGGTCTTTTGATTAAAAGATGCAACCAAGTTTTGACAATTGTGTCAGGCGAAACAAGTAGCAATGCCATGAACGGAATCCAAATAGAAACAACAGTCATCTTACCAAATTTGGAGCAAGTTTATTTGGAAAATTTGCTCAATTTAAAATGTGCTTTTAGAGGCCCCCTGCACAGTGGAACATTTTCCAGATTACAAGCTCTGTCATTGAAAAATTGTCCAAGACTGAGTCAAATTTTCAGTAATGGAGCAATTCAACATTTTTCAGAACTTCAGAAGCTGAAACTAGAAGATTGTTCAAAAATTGAAGAACTTATCGGAGAAGACATTGAAAGAGAAAGGGATGTGCTTCCAAAACTGGAAATACTTCTGCTAGTTAACTTGCCTAACTTAAAAAACATATGCGCAACTCATACATTGGCTTGGTCCTCTTTGGAGCTGTTAAGGATACATAACTGTCCTAAGTTTAAAACTTTACCACTGGACAGTACCAATGCAGTCAACTTAAAGTCCATTAAAGGACAGCAAGAATGGTGGACTAACTTGGATTGGACAAACAATGACGAGGTGCATCAGCGATTTCAACCCATATTTGTTGCTTCCAATGAGTATTTTTCTTAAATATTTTCTTTCACGCCGTTGAATGTAAAAAATAAGGTGTGCTTGCTTGTCCTTCCTTACTTTATTGGAAGAAACTAGAGAGAAAGGCAGCTTGTATTGTATTGTTTTATGGTTTATTGTGTGTTTGTGCCTAAAAAACTTTTAGACTTGGAACTAAGTCGATTAGAATGTTTAATATGTGATTGAGCTGATAGAGAACCGGTAATGTTTTTTCATTCAAACTTAAATTACTTTTTATGTATATTATTTGTCTTCATAATTAATGAGATAATGAAGTGAGAACCTCTTTTAGAATTGTTATCCGAGATATCACCTCAACCAAATATAAGATCAAATTATAATTTATAGGTGAAGTGCAAATCTAACTTACAAATCGGGTTTTGATGAGGTTGATTTAGGCATGAATTCACTTGTTAAGATAGTATCACAGTCTATCAAAAGTCTATTCTGGCAAAATTTGTTGGAGTTATTATGCCACAACCATCTCATACTTAAGCAATAATTTTATAAGTAGTTCTATCATTACAGAGATCTAAATTGTTACTCAAATTTTAGTAATTGTTGAATTAACAAAATAGATTCCTTACAAAAACAATTGTAAAAAAATTTTTTTTATCATTATCTAGCACATATACAAGCCTATATACTGAGGTCTTATTAAAAAGAATGTCATCATTTTATATCTCAAATAAGTAAATTGTGATCACTAGCGTGAACATGCTTTGGATTGAAAAAAGATCATTCCAAAGACTTTCTACGAAGCTTTAAGCAATCAAGTAGATGAAAATACTAGCCTGAAAACAGAACATTACTGCCAATAGACAAGTAATAGTTCTGCTAATACTGCTTAGCATTGTTGACTCAGTCAGAAGGCTTCCGTCTAATTAAGTCAAGCACATCAAGCTTATCGATCTTGGCAGCAAGTATGAAGTCATTTTCTGTCAACCCTCCTGCAAAAACATGAATATAGGTAAATGCTCGTTTATGGTATTCTATGTATTAGATAGTAAATTTAAGAAAAATAAATGCTTAAAATAACCAAGGAAGCAAGTTTATTGAGCCTCCAAATCTCTGCTAATCTTAAAATAGAGCATGGTTAAGCTATGACGTTACTGAAACCATCTACTACAGATACAAATGAGTTTAATATGTAGCTATAACCAAGGGCTTAAGAGACACACAAAAAATCATTATCAAAGATCTAAGAAGTATATCATAATATCATTTACTACCATTTGTGCCATAAGAATGAAATTTTCTACTAAAGGTATAAATTAGGGTGACCTTTACAAATTTAGTAAGAAAATGGAAAGAAGACAGAAAGGGACGGAAAACCGGTAAAGCATAATTAACAAGACTATGGAAAGGAGTATTTAAGAAAAAAAGTTGCACAATTTCTGTGAATATGGATAACATGAAGAAAAATTAGTACAGGATTCAACTAACTTACCTATTTACTTTAGTGATCTGTACGTCGAAAATACATAACATTGATCAAAATGTTTATTTGATTCAACTCTTTTCCGTCATTGTCTAAATGAGGAAGATGAACGTAATATTCAAAAAGTAGGGTTTACTCTGAGAAAATAAAAAACAATTTTCATCTCTCTTGTTTTTTATTTTTAATTACAAAATGTTACTTTTTATTTTATTTTATTTTTGAAAAGATTTTACTTTTACTATTACCTATAGGAATATTTGAAAATAGAAAACAAAATAAAAACTAAGCATATCCTAAATTTTTCTCATATAGCACATTTTTCATATGCTGTGTTCACTGTTAGCCATTCCACGGCTTCATTAATTTTACTTCCAAAGTACCGTATGCTCTCAAACGGGGTTTTCTAGATTGTCTTCATTTCATGTTTTTCTCACGACACACACTTTCTGCAAAAGATGAAATAGAAACTGAAGCTTATTTTTTTGTAATAGGAGTTTCTAGGGGAACTCGGGTAATCAAAAAAGGGTAAGTTTCATAGATCCACTGAGTATGCTATGTTTCTCTCTCTCCAAAGAGGGAGGAACTCATTGCTTTCCAGAGAATAATTCATACCAATAGCATGTGTCCAAATCTCTATAGTAACATTATTCCAGCCCACAAGGTGAAGATCGGGATGATGACCTGCATTATAAACATCTCTTGGTCACATGTTGTATTTTCCCTTCAAAATGAGATCAGTAACAAAATGAAAACAGAACACGATACCTTCACTTTCAGCAAGAACAGATACTATCCTAAGAAAATCCAGTCCCTTGGAGAAGGTCCTTGCTGTCCATGATCGCTTCAGTTTCATGACACCACCATCGTTTACCAAATTCCACTCAGCAACCTAACCACTCAATATCAATAGCCAAGACCATGAGTTATGAGACTTATTAACCTTGAATTGACAGATACAAACCTGTGGCATTAGAGTCTGTGCTGAATCCTCACTCATGGGCCGTAATTCCTTCAGATTGCATGGCACACATTTCTTATCTGTCAGACCTAAGGGAGGACAAAAGAAAATTCATCTATAAAAATCTAGAAGCTCTTTCATAATTTTCATATCTCAAAAGTACAGTATAAAATCAAGATTTTACTGTAAATATAATGAATACAAAAAACTTGAAAGACTAATGATTTATTATTTACTACAAGTACATGAGGTAGGCTGGATCAGAATGCACTTTAACTTCAAATGGCTAGTCTTGTTATCCAATATAAAACTATGGAATATACAATGTCATACACTTGTTCCTTAATTAAAGAAGCCATGAGCAAAGTATGCAAAGCAGTTCCAGGTAAAGAACATGCAGAAGAGAAGTATATACATATATAAACATATTGTATGTACAATGACAAAATTCCTAAACAACACTGTCAATCAACAAAATTCCCTGGGGACAAAACTCCTTACCACTAGAATAGCACAAAAGATCAACCCCACAAGAGAAAAGGGTCAACTTTAATTTGTGTATCACATGCAACAGGTTCTGCAACATCAACTAGAGTAACATTTCACAACCACAACACACAGACATGAGTAGCATGTCCAGTTTCAATAAATTCATATCCCATTCAACAGTATCTGTCTTGATCGTCACATACTACACATTTTTTCTAGTCTTGGTGATGCAAATGTTGTAAATCTAAAGAGAGATCCAATTTGATGAAACTAAAAACATGACCTTTATACATATGATCGGCATGACGAGTACCAAAAAAAAAATCAATCAGCAATGAATACACATTTATATAGACAGGAGGAAAGCATGAGCATATGAGGAAGCTATTTAATGCAGCAGCAACGCACGTGTAAGCGATGTGTGAGAAGCAGCCATGTCTGGAGCAAGAAAAGGTAATGGTAGATTAGGTTGGAGAGAAGCACAAGGGAATAGGAATCGAAATTGGAATAAATGTACACAGAAAATGGATGAAACAATGCAGAGGGTGTCACTCTTCTTTGTCTGATCCGAAAATGGGGCACCGCCACGCGGGACCTTAAATTAAATTATGTAATTGTTTTAGCTATTTACAAAGAAAAAATATAATTAATACGTTAAGTTAATTATTTTTTCGTAAATAATTTTTTATATTAAATGTTTTTTAAACAATTTTTCATTTTTGTTTTATTAAATGTTTATAAATTTCTATAATTAAATCTTATATTTAATTAGTATTTTTCTAAATTTTAAAGTTTTCAATGTAAATTGTCAGTTAGTAATGTCTTGGTAAAAATGTATTCTCGTATGATCTTTTAACCATCAAAATAATACGTACTTAATAGAAAAGCAATTAAAGTGTATCACGTGATATTTGCTTAAAAAATAGGTATTATAAAATATTATGTTCATATATAATTTGGATCTAGGTTGAATATCATTTTTAAGTTATTAAACATGTAGAACGACTCCTCGCATTTGTAGTTTTATTTAAACGGAAATTATTTTTTATTTTATTTTTAGTTTTAGTTCATTTCCTTTTATGAATAATATATATGGATGAAGTGGATAAAACGTTGAAATATTCCTGAAAAACCAATGACATCTATTATCAACAGATATATCCTTCCCTGATAAATATTTAGTTAAAGTTATAAATTTTATAAATCAATAAATGTCCTTGATGAAAAAAAAAAAGAAGAAGAAAGAAGAGACAACAACATAAAGAAGATAGAAAGAAATTGTTTGAACAAAATTATTTAATTCTTAATATATATATATATATATATATATATATATATATATATATATATATATATATATATATATATATAATGAAACATGCTATGTCAACAATATTAATAACATTAATGCTAATTTTATGTATTGAAATAACTAACATAAATTACAAATTATTGTTGTTATGGATTGATTTTGAAATCTAAATTGATTATAAATCATCAAAAATATGCAAAATTAAACATAATAATATAACTTTTAACTACACGAGTGTGTTTATTTGTTCCTTAATGGACTTGTCAATATAACATAATACATTTTGAAACTGGCCATATATCAAAAAAATAAATTATTGCTTTTTGCACTTCCATAATAATTATTGTGCCCAACGTAGAAAAAAATGTTTCACGACACCGTCACAACTTTCACTACAGCCAGCCAGTCTGCGGCATCAATAGTGTGGATGAAGGAAGCAAAAAGAGGAGAGAGAAAGCGGGAGGGGTGAAGAGAAGAGAAAATGTAAAAAATAACCTATTTCTAAAACATATCTTATGTGGAAAATTATTTCTAAAATATATCTCAGAAAACTCATTCAAGAAACATTTTATGAGTTTCACAAAAGCTTTTTTTAAAATTTAATTCCAAATAAATTATTTCCAAACATATTTCATACATTTTGAAAAATTCTATTCGGAAATTAATTTTTTTTCCAAAATCCTATTTTAGAAATTTCAGACAAATTGTAAGTTTAATCATTTAGGGAAAAATGTCATTTTTGTAATTATAATTACAGAAAAAAATATTAGTGCCTTTTAACTCTCAAAAAAGACCGTTTTTAATATCACTATGCTTTGTAATAACAATTAATAAGAGTCAAGGCCAAACGCTTTCGAGAATTAAACTTTATCTTCAACTTCCAATATTCACACATGAACAACTATAAGTTACTATTTTTAGTGTTAAAAACAAAAAAAGTTTAAAAATACTTATTCTAAAAGAAAATGAGAATGTGACCAACACAACAAAACATTGTGTACAAACAAATTTTTGAAACTCTTTAAAAAAAAAAAAAAGAGATATAACAAAAAATAAGATATGTGTATTTCACTCTGTATTTATAATTCTTTGTGAAAGTTTTTGAACTCTTTATCTTATTTTTTGAACAACTTATTTGCTTTTGATTTTTGTACGTGATTTGGTTATATCCAATACATCAAACAATATCTTTGTGCCTTATAAATTACATAGTTTGGTGCCTTGACTAATCAAATATTATAGAAACCAAAAAGGCATGATACTTCCAATATATATGTCATTATATGTACACCATTTAGTGGTATTTTTGTAATTTAGTATTATTGTCACTATAAAAATATTAGAATAACTGACGAAATTTTTTTGACAGATATATTTTTGTCGGTGAATTTGAATTACTAACGAAACATTCGATATAATTAAAATTTTAATTATTGACTTAAAAATTCGTTAGTAAAATTTGTTGTTAACATAGATTTCAATTATCGACATAAATGTTAATCGATAAAATTCGTCAATACTTACATAATTTAATAACTGTCATTAAAATTTGTCGATAATTTTTTTTTTACCAATGGATCAATGCGTCGATAAAAGAAGCGGGAAATTTCCTACCTAAAACTCACCTTAATAGGTTGCATCATAAATATAAAACAAGAAAAAAAAAGAAGAAAAAGAAAGAGGAAGAGGAAAAGAAGGAGGGTGAGGATGAGATGTCGCGAAGGCACAACAGTGACAAGGCAGTGGCATCACACAGTGCTTGTGCAATGGTGGTGCAACGGTGACGCGGTGGTGACATAATATGGGTGGTTAAGGAGAAAGAAAAAGGAAGAAAGAAAGTATAGTGAGAAAAGTGGGGAAGGATAAGGAAGTGGAGGAACAGACGACAACAGTGACGATGGCCGTGGCAACGATGGATCTACTGAGGTGCAGTGGAAGAGATTCTATGCCAAGAAAAAGTTGAAACATATACCCTAAAGGAAAAAAGAAGAAAAAAGGAGAAGGGAGAATATGAACCAATGTGCGCTATTTATTGACGGATTTTTCGATCGATAAATTTTACTGATAGATTTTTCTGGCAGTAATTACCAAAGGATTTTATCAAAAGATTTGTTTGATCGGTAATTATCGATGAAACAAAATTTTCGTCAGTAAAATTTATCGATAAATTTTGACCGTCGATAATCCATTGGTGATTTTGGATTGACGGACCAACAACAGGATTGTGACATCTAATTTAATAGGAATTTTGTAACAAATAAAACATCACATAATATAGTATAATAGAACAAACTAATATTAGTATACTATAATAATTAGTATAGTCATCCAAAATATATTAGATAAACATAAGGATCAAGGGCGCAAAACAACCCAATAAGCAAATTACGAAATAACAAATTTGCAAAAGATTGCTCAATAGAGCATAAAAGACACAAGACAAGTTCTTCAAACGGTGTTAAAAAACATATATCTAAAACGTCTACTCTAGACAACAATGCATCTACCATCTTGATGATGAACAGGTGTCTCCTCATTTGCTCACACCGACATTGGTGGTCATTGCAAAAAGAAAACAACAATACAAAAAAAAAGGGTAAAGTAGAGAAAATAAGTTAACAGATAAATAAACAAGTTAGAAACATAAGCAACATGTGATAGCAAGCAATAGAAGACTCTCTAACTCAATCATCTAGATACATGTAATGAAATCAAATTCATTAGAAACTTGCACTTATAGTGACCTCTACTACTATGCAGAGCCATTGCCAATGAATTTCACCATACTACACACAAGGTTAGTCCATGATCATTTAAGGCCATTATCCTACTAGAGATAGAACCTCCTGCTACTCTCACCACGTGAACCAATATGCTATATGTGAGTGTGACTGATCCATTAGAGTGTCAGGATGTAACCTTATTTGAATCCATAAGTCATTACATACACTATTTTATGACCAAAATAATTTCTCCATTAAATGCTTACATACTCCACATGTTATCTTAGAATAATTATCATCTCATCCCATGCTACACACATCAAGTACAATTTAAAAAAGATCCTATAATATATGTATAGTCACATACTTCATGCTTTTAAAGGTATTTCGGTCAGCCACAAACTCAATAAGAGAATTATAACAAATCTGCATCATTCTCACTTAGGCTATAAAGTCTCGCTCAAGCGACAAGATCATCTCGCTCAAAAAATCAAACAGAAAGTACAATAAAAATCTATGAATTTTCGTTTAAGTTAGACTTTCTCGCTTAGACAAGATTTATTACTTTTATTAATATAATTTAAAATTAAAAGAATCATTAAAAATATTTAACTTGGAATAGAAAGACATTTCTGAAAAGAAAAAAAGGAATTGAAATTTAAAATTGAAAAATAATGTGTACCATTTATATTATACAAATTACATGGTAACGAATAAAAAAAAATTAATATATATATATATATATATATATATATATATATATATTTTTTTTTTTTCTTTTGATTGTTAAGTAAAATTAGAGAGTGGATATAATTATTATCTTAAGCAAATGAGATATAACCCAGTCTCTTAACATATTAAAATCAAAATGAATATTACGTGTAAAAAAAAAATATTAGTAGGTCATTGACTTAAAGTTTAAGAACAGTAGTTAAGGAATTCAAAATATCCAAGTTTTTATTATAAATTGCATTAAATATAGACCGGAAATTACTTTAAAATTGTGTGAATGATATTTTTTAATGAAAACTTCGATTTAAATTCTTTACCTGTTTCTATCAGCATTTTCCACACTAATAAAGAAAAAAGAGTAAAATTGTCTCATACAAACTTATTTCAAACCATATCTTTCGTAATTTTGCTTTCGATCTTTACAATTTCGAATAGTTTTTTTTTTCAAAATTTATATTTTAAATCCATGTAATTTTAAAATATTAAGTTTAATTTTTTTGTGTAAAATACTATTAAAGGTTGCCAAAGAATTGGAAGTATCATATAATAACTTATTTTAAGAATTAATTACTCCTTTAATCTTTATCTTTATATCTATCCAAATTTTTCTTTTTAATTTATACAGTAAATATTATCTATTATAGTACTTACATATATTATTTTATCTTTGATAGTTTTATAGACTTTTCTATTTTGTTTTAATTTTTAAACTCAGAGAGACTAAAATATATTAAAATAATATATAGACACTAAATTATGCTTTTTTAATATGATAAAAATAATCACTGTTTAACCATAAAAAGTAAATAAATAATAAAACTCTACTCTAATTTTACATTATGACTATCATACACTTTGCAACATGTTTATTTTTTAAAATATTAATTTTAATGTCAATAAGATATATCGCATTTGAGTAGAGAGACTATAATTTTTTTTTCTAAATAACATAATTAAAAAACAATTCAAAGAGTAAAATATAAAAGCAAAATGAACACACATCTAAACCAATATTTTTAAAACAAGATTAATTTTTTTTTTTCTAAAATAACTAGTTAACCATAAGAAAATGCGAAGGTTAAGACCCAGGCATGAAAAAAAAAATAATGCATAGCATAAAAAGAGAAGAAAAGGTTAAAGAAGGAAGAAGTTGAAAAAAACCAAAACCCTTTGTACCTACGAAGAGTGTGTTAGCGAGTGAAGCCCTAGACTGCACACACATACTCCCTCCAATGGCGGTTGTTGCGCAAACCCCTGACATCGCCGGCGAGCGGCAGTCCGGCCAGGACGTTCGCACACAAAACGGTACCGTTTCTTTCTCTATCTTTATCTGGTTATATTCTTCGTCTTCCACAACGAATAACGAAGCAACCATTTTTAACATCGTTCCTTCATTTCTCGGTTAACTCAGTGGTGGCGTGCCAAGCCGTTGCCAACATCGTCAAAAGTTCGTTAGGTCCCGTTGGTCTCGACAAGGTACTCTCTCTCTCTCTCTGTAGTTAGATCTTAGATGAAGTTGGCAATGTTTGAATCGATTCGCTGCGCGCTTTTTTCAGATGCTCGTCGACGACATTGGTGACGTCACAATCACCAACGACGGTGCTACGATTCTCAAGATGTTGGAAGTGGAGCATCCTGCTGCCAAGGTGAACGAGAAAACTATTTTTCTTTGCATTTTTATTTCTCGTTTCTTCGCTGTTACTCACGTGCGTGGTTTTTAGGTTTTGGTGGAGCTTGCCGAGCTTCAAGACAGGGAAGTAGGAGATGGTACTACCTCTGTCGTCATTGTAGCCGCTGAACTTCTCAAAGTAACTGCGACGATCTCTTTTTGCTACTCTGTTTGCGTTGTGTTTGTCTCGGACGCAACGGATGTAACTAACGAGTGTTATTTTTCTGCAGAGGGCAAATGATCTTGTCAGGAACAAGATTCATCCTACCTCGATCATCAGTGGATATAGAGTAAGTGTCTTTTTATTTCTTGAACTTAATTTATTGTCGATTGCTTTTTCGAACTTTGTAGCTAGTTATGAAGTTTTGATGTTCTTCTATAAGAACGGGGAGCTTGCATTGTTTAACTCCTTTTTGTGTTTATTATTCTGGATAGCTTGCTATGCGGGAGGCCTGTAAATATGTAGAAGAAAAACTGTCTGTCAAGGTAAGATGTTCCTAACCTTTTTAATTTTGTGTGTTTGAAGATGTTAATCACAATTTGTATGTTCCAAGATGCCGTTATAATCTCTTTCTTTTAAGATCGTTGATAGGTGTTATTGTTAGTTTAACTGAAAACCAATAATGTTAGTTCCATAATGGTTTCTCTTATAACCGTTTTAAGTCATGGATTTGTAGAGAATTCTGAGTTGCATTCCACTCATTAGGTGTTCTTATGATTTGTTTTCCTTAACTAATCCATTGCCCATAAATCACACCTGTAAAAAATTTATCGTTATGCTTCCTGTATTCGATTTTGCATCAGCATAAAAAGTTTAGGCTGTGAGGATGATATTTAGCATCTGTTCGCTATTGATTCCCAGTGTTACTTTTTTCATAAGCTTACTTTCATAGCCATTTTCTGTACCAATATCAATGCATTTGCAAATTGTTGTGTATAATGTGTTACTCAGTCAGATTGTTCTCTTTACCTGTAGGTTGAAAAGCTTGGAAAGGATTCATTAATTAATTGTGCCAAGACCAGTATGTCCTCAAAGTTGATTGCTGGTGATAGTGACTTCTTTGCTAATTTGGTATGTTTGTGATTGCAATGATCTTAATGAATGTTGGGTGTTTATTTCGCATGATTAAATGCACACCATGTTCTGCTTATGCAAAATCTAGTTCATATCCAATTGTGTAAAGCTCATATGCATTTTTCTGCTTCATGAATCATTTTGTAGTTGGAATAGTAGTTGAACTTGATATTGGTAAAGCTATATTCTTTCAATCCTCATCTCATTTTAAAATCTGTTATTTATAGTAAAACATCCTAGTTTTTTTACTAAATTTTACACTTCATTCCTGCTTGAGAGGAAAGGAGGTGAAATATTTTCTTGATTTCATGTGTAAACTTGTTTGTTGTTGACTATATTTGGCTTGGAAATATTGAGTATTTTCACATGAAAACTGAAATAAAAGATTTATTATTGATACCATGAGAGTTATAGAATCAATCAAAATGATTGCAATGTTAACCAGAAAGTAATTTGTTCAAACTGTGGGTGTCATGGAAGTTTTGTAGTTAAATAAATTAACTTTTAAGCAGTATTCTTTGGGGTGGGGGTTATTGGAATATGTGATCTCATGTGTTGAATTCAACCCTAATGCAGTTTGAATTTTGGGGTTATGGGTCCCTGTGGATTTTGAAAGAGGTTACGTTAATCATATGTAGGCTTATTGTTCTGAAGTTATTATTTAGTTATGGAAACAGTGCTAACTACTATTTTAGGACAGGGTTTTCTTCTGATGACTGTAGGTATTAGTAATTATTTTATGTTTTGAAATTGACTTGTATGTGCAACTTACACAGGTTGTAGATGCAGTGCAATCTGTTAAGATGACCAATGCTCGAGGTGAAGTTAAATACCCAATCAAGGTTGGTAGTAGAATTTCTCTTTTTCAGTTATTTTCCTTGAGGAAAGATGCCAGTTTTTAGTGGTATGTTGGATTTGAATTGATTTAATTCCTGTTTCTTTTGTGACTCATGTTCCAGGGAATCAATATCTTGAAAGCCCATGGAAAAAGTGCTAGAGATAGCTTTCTGATGAATGGTTATGCTCTAAATACTGGCCGTGCTGCTCAAGGAATGCCTCTCAGGGTTGCCCCTGCAAAAATAGCATGTCTTGATTTCAATCTACAGAAAACAAAAATGCAATTGGGTGTTCAAGTTTTAGTCACTGATCCTAGGGAGCTAGAGAAAATTCGTCAAAGGTACTGTCAGTAGGATCATATGGCTTCTAACACTATGATACCAACCTTACTGAATTCATTTTCTTTCGATATGAGAGTAAATTTATTATCTTACTATGAGAATAAACGTATTATCTTACTGAAAGTAATAAAATAGAATTTTGGATGACAGGCATGAAGTCAATCCAAAGCCTCTCAAGTGTTTAGCTAAATAACATAAATATTATGGTTATCTGTTAGTTTGTTGTAGTTCTTTTGATAAATATTGATCTAATTGTGCAATCCACCTTATTATGTTAAGTTTCAATATAGGAATTCACTTTTGCCTGGCTCGGGACAATTCTTTATCCATATCATCTTGTAAGATAAAATAACATCTATAGTACATTTTAACAAATTGCCATTTTTGTAACTGCAGAGAGGCTGATATGACTAAGGAACGGATTGAAAAGCTATTGAAAGCAGGAGCTAATGTTGTTCTGACTACTAAAGGAATTGATGATATGGCACTTAAGGTATGCTTCTTTGTCGTACTCTTTTAATGATATTTTTCTTCAAGCAAGATGATTCATTTCAAATCTTACATTTAGGCTGTCAGAGAATATGTTTGACTTCATCTATCTGTATTATATCTTTTGACAGCTTAAAATATCATTGTTTTTACCCTTGTATGTATTATGCTTCCTGATATCCAATCTGATAGACGATGCAAACTAATAGTCCAGCACTATGGTCTGATTTAAGTGCATCCAAATTAGAACATGTTTTATTATTCTTGAGATTTATTTCTTGATTATCGTCATCATCATTATGGGGTCTGGTTATGTTGCTAGTAAACTAAAAATAGCCTCTTTCTGAGCGGTGAAGACTGACATATTTGTAGAGCATGCTGGTGTGTGCACACATTTTCGGATTAATGTTGAATTGAGCAGCTACTCCTTGTACTGTCAATCGATAAATGAAAGTACACAACATTTGCTTTCTTTTTCACATCTTGGAGGTGGGAAAATGCTCGTGTCTTTATCCCTTCTCTCATACTCTGTTTTGTAGAATATTAGAGGGAGGAACATACCCCCTTCCATATGTTTCCCTTTACTGTCTATATATGTCCCATCTAAATATATTAATGCGTGAATACAGTAACTATGGCCTGTTTTTAAGGAAGTAAATGTCTTACCTTATTAGTTTTACTATAGAATGATGAAATTATGAAATAATATTTAGTAGAGCCCTAATGATGAAGTTACACCAAACTTGTGTGTACCTCTATGCCTATGGATCTTTAAACTTGGCTTAGTGACTTCTGATTTTCTTCTGTTTTAATTCGTGTTTGTTTTTAAATTACATGTTCTTCTGATGAATGACATAAAAAGTCACGAATTTATCTATTTCTTTCTGACTATTTAATTTTCGTCTCAGTACTTTGTTGAGGCCGGGGCAATTGCTGTAAGACGTGTGAGGAAAGAGGATATGCGTCACGTTGCCAAAGCTACTGGTGCTACATTGGTAGGCTTTTGTTTATTTTAAATTTCTTGATTTAATTGCAATTTAAGTTTGTAAAGCTGAATATTTGATACTATAGACTGATGATGTTATAGTTCTCCATTCTTTCCTTTTCATCCCCCCTTTTTTCCAGATGATAAAATTGTTGCTATTTATATGGGTTCGAGAGAATGCAACGAATGTCTGATTCAAATCATTGAATTGATCATTCTGAATTCTACCAGCCTAGAGTCTTTAGGCTTTTTAAAAGCCTGTCATCCCAAGAAGCCCCTTTTTCTTTCTGAAATATGAAGTGTTTTCAGCTTATTAACGTGAGGTTTAAGTTGAACGAAAGTAACCTTATTTTGTTACCATGGTGTCTCTGTTTTGTTGGAGGGAGTGAGCTGTATTCTGTGATTTCGGCTGTAGGCTGGCTTCTAATTCATTGCATGACTTCCCTGAGACATTTTATCTGGGTCTCTTGTATACACCTGATTATGTCTTAATTAGCAATCAACAGGGATGAATTTGTAGTAAATAAAATGCCGCAAGATTCAAGTAATCAGGATCCTTGATTCTATCTGTTTCAATTTGTATTTATACACCTTCCTCAATAGTCATTGACTGTCTTTGATAGAAGTTTACAGTACCAGTTCCTTTATCTATTGTCTGACTTAATTTTTACTTTTGACACAGGTCTCAACATTTGCTGATATGGAAGGAGAGGAAACTTTTGAACCATCTTTTCTTGGATCTGCTGATGAGTTTGTTGAGGAGCGAATATCTGATGATGCTGTAGTTATGATCAAAGGGACCAAAACTACAAGTGCAGTAAGTAATTTGATTGACTTCACCTTTTTTTCTTTTCTCAACAAAAAAAAAGTAAATTCGTGACAGAAAAGCACAAGGAATTTAAAGATTCAAGAATCCTTGATGGCCAAAAAAGGGAAACTGCTTAAAAGAACACCATAAAGCATGAAATGAATTAAAATTGGACAATGCCTATACTTACCTCTTAAGGTGTTCTTTTTAAGAATCCATGTTCAACATCAAATAGAAGCTAATTGCCTAATCCTATAATGGCTTAATTTGTGCGGAATTGGTATGCAAGCCCATACAGGTTGTACTGGGTAATTGCATTTAAACATTGAATACTGAAAATAAAACGAATAACTACAAAATTCGATAAAATTTATTAACCTCTGAAGTAGGCTTTCATATTTGATCTCTGAAGTATCATGAAAATGTGGACCTGCTTGTGCTCTGGTTATAATTCCTTCATTGCAATGGCCATTAAGTTGCATCAATGCATTATTGATAGAAAAGGTCATCTTAATGGAGTTCTTTTATGAGAAAAAAAGGAATAAAATCAATCAGATCCAAAAGTGAATCTAGTTAACAAAATTGTCTATCGTATGGAATTTGAACATTGTAGGAAGTGTGGATATGAGGAAAACGGATGTTTATTTCTGGAATTAAGTGGTGATCATGGGGTCATGAGAATCGTATATTAGTATTATATTATAAAAAAAATGTCTTTCTAGCCGTACCGTTTCTCCTCTCTATGAAGATAATTATATATTATTTAGATTCATAATTTTAATTTATTGAAAAGTATGTTTTTTTTATTATTATCTGTATATGATACAATTCATTAAATTAATTTACCATTATTTACATAAATTGTGTTTGCTTAGATCAATCTACTATTTATATTCAATGGTATATAAACCCCACAATTTTATTTTATTTATTTAAATTAGAAACACATCAGAGAATTATTCCTTTATCAAAATAGACAAATACAATTAAAATTTATATATCAAACCCTCATACAAATTCTTAATAAATATATTTTTATCCTACGTATAATTAATTAAATTTTGATCTCATTATCGAGACACTTAATTACGAATTATGTTTAAAAATTTAAAGAAAGTGCATCATGGGTTATTATTTTGAAATTTAATTTTAAAATTCAAAAAGTGTGTTTTTCCTCATTTTAGGTATTTTTTCTCGTGATTCTAAATCATCGGATTCTCTCAAACCAATTGGTGTTCTCACTAGCTTTTTCATGAAAAAATGACATTTTTTGGTGATAATTAATTTCTTATCTGTCAAATACCTGTCTTTCAGAATATTATTGTTATTATTATTATTATTATTATTATTAAAATGTATTAATAGTCATATTCATGTGTTTACAATATCACCTGATTCTGTTATTCTTCTATTAAAGGTATCTTTGATTTTAAGAGGTGCAAATGACCATATGCTTGATGAGATGGATAGAGCCCTGCATGATGCGTTGTCAATTGTCAAGAGAACTCTTGAATCAAACACGGTATCCTGCTTTCTTTCGCTTTTATCCTACTTTGGTTAAAGTAATTATGTTACATTAGATTAATTTTTTCAAATGATATTTGAATTGGTTTCTTCCAGTGAAGTTGACCTCACGATAAGCCTTCGTTACTGTTGTAATTTAATTTGCCTTGTTATGGTTCTGTACCGCACATCCAGCATGAAAGCTATTATAACTTTAACAATGCACTTGAAAAGATACAAGATTCTAATTATCAAGAGTCAGAATTTAGGTTGTCTGCCTGCTTGTTATATATTCTCTTGAAAAAGAATCACTTTTTTAATTGAAGAATTGGCTTTAAAGGTTTGTCATATGAAATCAGATGTTAAAAGCAAATTTTTAAAATAATCAGAAGCACTTACAAATAGCTTGTCATAAAATTAGTTGTTTTTAAAAGAAATTTTATTATTGTAAGCAAACATAAATTAGTTTTCTCACTTCTCTAAATTCTTAAAAAATATCACTAATTTTATTCAGATCAGAATCTTTTTTCGAATTTATAAGAAACTACTCCTATTTGGTCACTGTCAGTGGCAGCGAGGATTTGCAATTAGGGGTTTGATGGTAAAAAGGTTACTCCATAAAATTTTCATTGATGATTGTGAACTTTCTCGTGTATATGTAGCCTACATTTTTTGTAGATACACTTATTTGTTTTTTCAAATTTCCTATTTTGTTTGCCTTGTGCTTGATTTTTCGAAATATAAAATTCAGGTGGTAGCTGGTGGAGGTGCAGTTGAAGCAGCTTTGTCAGTTTATTTGGAGTACCTTGCTACAACTTTAGGGTCTCGGGAGCAATTGGCTATAGCAGAATTTGCTGAGTCTCTGTTAATCATTCCAAAGGTAATTACAAATCTCTAGGGTGTAGGGGCTTAATTCCAAAGGTTTGGTCTTCATCCAACGTTCAATAAATAGATTTGACTGTATAGTTATATGATTCTACACTAGGTATTCTGTAATTTTAGTGCAGTTGAGCTTTCAAGTTTGTTGGACATGTTAACAATTTATTAGTTGACTTGATATTTAACTTCAATTGCTTTGATTTTTGTGTGAATCAATTTTGATAGATTGGTTCTTGTTGCCAACCATTTTCAAATGTATATATTGATGTCACTTCACTGGCACAGGTGCTTTCGGTTAATGCTGCTAAGGATGCTACTGAGCTGGTTGCAAAATTACGGGCCTACCACCATTCAGCGCAAACTAAAGCTGATAAGAAACATTTATCAAGGTATTTGCTTACTAATAATAGTTTCCTTTGTATTTGGAGGGTTTTTGTTGAATTTAGCTTTGCTGTGACATTATATTTCTCATCGTTAGTATTTTCTTGCAACATGTGTTGGGTAATGGTAATTCCGCTAGTAGGTTTTCTTAACCATTCATTTGACGCGAGTCTATTGACATGATTTTGCATTGTCATGTGCATTTATTTGGTATTTGGGCGTTGCGGGTCAATAATATATAAAAAACAAGATTTAAATTTTATCGTCGGATTTGGACAGGTAAAATAAGTTTGTGCATTTATATATAATATAGAGATTCAAGTAACAAAGGAATGTTTTAACAACGGAAATAGAAAAAAGTAACAATTGAGAATACAGATGAAATGGTGCTCGATAAGCTTTGGCTTATTTTCTATTCCATTAAAATACCGATACTGTTTTGCTCTTTCTTTCCCCCAGCATGGGTCTGGACCTTTCTGAAGGGAAAATCAGAAACAACTTGGAGGCTGGAGTCATTGAGCCTGCAATGAGCAAAGTCAAAATTATTCAGGTATGTACTTAGAATATCAGTAATTGTTGACTTCAAGAAATAGCTCCATCTTAATGTCTGAGCAAACTTTTTTGGTTATTTATTTCAGTTTGCCACAGAAGCTGCTATTACTATCCTACGAATTGATGACATGATCAAGCTTATCAAGGAAGAAAGTCAAAATGAAGATTAGTGTGATTGAATTTAGAAAGCGTCTTACTTCCTGGTTCTTACAGAAAGGGAAGGTTTTGCAGGTTGTGCTGGTGTGCATTTGAAGAGGGTATCTGCATTTTATCTTCAATGCCCTTGTTCTTGAAGAGAAAATGTTATAATTGATTTTATTAAAGTAGCGTTTATTAATATTTATAACTAGTATTTTATCTTCCTACAAATTTTAGGCACACATTTTTGGTCATGCATTGGCTGGTTGCATGTTTGTACATCTGAGGCAGTGTTTGGTTTCTGGAATTTTGGTGTTTTATTTGTAGTAATTAGTTTTTAATGTATGAACTAAATCCGTGTGCAAATTGGATTACGATGCCATTTAATCTTTTCATATCAAGAGGATACATACACATAATTTGGCTGTGATGGATATCATTGAAGGGGTGGGGCCGGTAACAATAGGAACTAACATGAATATAGGCGAACCATGTATTTAATAAAATTAGGGACGGTTTTTATGCTAATGTTCATTGATTATTAAATATTTAATTTCCCATCGATTGCATTGAGGAAAAATTTGTTATATGTTGGATAATACATTTTTAATACAATTGGCAAAATTTTCATGCACCGTATATTTCAAAAGTTACATTAAGTTTTAAGTATTATTTTAACCAAATTGTAAAAGTAATATCATTATTATTTAAATAAAAAAAATAATTGAAGATGTGTAATTAGATACTCTATTATGACGAAGAATAAGATTTTGTTTTAACAAACCAAATTATATTTTTTAATTGAAGAAAAGGCGGTGGAGATTTTTAGTAATCTATTTGTAGAGTAAGAAATGTGTACATAAATAGATTCTTTGAAGAAAGCTTTTAACAACATAGAGTTTACATGACAATGACAAGGAATCACAAAATTTTCATTTTTATATTATACATTAAATGCTTTAATATTTTAAATTTAAATTCCCATTTTAAACTTTAATGTTTTCTAATAAATTCCAGAGGTATGTGTTTTTTTTTTATCAAAAAATTCTCACTTAATTTATTTATTTTTTCATGTTACAATATTAAATTCTCAAATATTAACTTTATGTAATTTAAATTATTCGGTATTAATTTTTTAAAAATTTAATATTAGTCCAACTAAAAAGCTGCTTTGTTCTACATATTAATCATAGAATGTTTTAGAAGGTATTTTCTTGTTTTTCAAGAAAATTAACTGTCTCTTGTGAACACAAAACCCACGCCGTCCGTAGATACAGTCATCAATTTCAGCACGGGAACATCTTACCTTGATCCGCAAGGTTCATGCCTACGCCCACACTTCATATATAATATTCTACATTTGCTTTCGCCCATTGCTAATGACACATTGAACTTAAAAAGGGAAAACAAAAAATTAAGAAAAACTCAATTACGTATAAAACCATCTTATTTTAGAGGAAGAGAAAAAAATGCAGCGAATAGAGAATTGGGTTGGGAAGGGATTAACGAAAGTAGAAAATGAAAGTGAAGAATACGAATCCATTAAGAACGGTTTCTTGAAGGGTATGGGATTCATGGGACATGCCACAACTATCATGGCCATTCACAAGAACGATGTTTCCTCTAGTTTGGCAAGGCAAGCTCGTTGGGATTCCTTCAAGATTTTCTCTAAGGCTGTGGCAATCAAATCTGGTGGAGATGCTAATGTACGGTACGCTTGGTACGGTGCTTCATTGGATGATCTTCTAGAAATTGTATCTGAGGGATTCAATGGATGCAAAAGCCACGATGATGATGATGAGTCTCATGGTGTTGGGATTCCCTTATTTTCTGTCGATTTCTCCATCGATAGGTGCGTGCGTATGAACCAGTTCAATTTTCCATTCCAATGTTATGTGTATGAGAAAATAAATAGATCTAAGAATTTGTTTACTTCATTCACAGTGCTATGTGTACAGTTGCAGATGAGCATGGTTTGAGACATGTGTTACTATGCAGAGTGATTTTAGGGAAGGTGGAAGCTGTTGCTTGTGGTTCAAAGCAGAGCCAACCTAGTTCTGAGCAATACGACTCCGGTGTGGATGATATTTTAGCACCTACAAAACATATTATCTGGACTGCTTTTATGAATTCACACATTCATCCAAGTTATGTTCTTAGTTTCAAATATAATTACATAAAGGGTATGTTACCTTTTGATTTCTTCCCACAATTCTTAAGTTTCAGTAGCATTTATTTCGTATTTGTTTGCAAGTGCTTGAATCAAGGGTTAATCATTTCTTGTGCAGATTCAGTGATACATGGGGCACTAAAACCGCAATCACCGTATGTGTTGTTTCCCAATTTAGTAGCAAGAGTCTCAAATAATTTGAAACCAGCTCAAATGACTATGTTACTCAGAAGCTACCGAATTTACCAAGTAATCATCAATATTAAATAATTGTGTTTTCAGGTTCTTACTACCCACTGCTTTATTTGTAACGTAAATTAGCACTGAATGAGTTTAACACTGTTTGGTATCAGCAACGGAAGATTTCACGACAAGTATGGATAAAGAAAGTGAGATTGATTGTGGGAGACACGCTGCTGCATTCAGTGATCACGAACTCCAACTACGATGTGCACATTCTTTAGTCTCTCTTGAGATTCTTTAGTTTTAAAACAAATTTCTGGAATGGGTTTTTCAAACACTTATCTGTTCTTCTTCTTTCTTTGCAACATTCTCTCTTCTTTTTCCATTGTAGTAGCAGTTATGACGAAAGCGACAGAGGTAACTATGGTGACAGCAGCAATAGCGATGTGATATAGTGGTGAAGGACGTAGTTAGTAATTGTGGGGGTGCTGAAGGCAATAGCCATTGGGTTTACATTGTTACTAACATTTTATACAATACAATAGAATACAACAAATTCACATGAGTAGTACAAATAATAAAAAATTGTATTATGTTGCTTTTTTTCCTATCTTTGCTTCTTCAAACTTCACAGTTTTCTTTAAATGGTCCTTTTGTCTAAGCAATTCACTTTCAGTGTAAATTATGTTGGAGATGAATATTTATTTTCCAAGATTCAGTTTATCCATTGTCTTGTTAATTTTAAATACGGATTTTCTTATCTTTATATTTATTGTTTGATTAAATTCTGAATTTCACAAATTCTTTTATCAAAATTTAAAACTAGTAAACATTACCACAAATAATAGATGTGAAATTATAAGAAAGAATTGTATATGTATTTGATTTGTACTGGGCTAGGTATGCCTAAGTGGAAGACCATCCATTTTTGTGTTTCGTTCTAGTGTTTTTCTTCATATATCCCATAACTGCTATCTGCACCACCAAGTTATGATGATTATCTATTCCAGAAACATTCTGAAACATCATATTTTTTCATAAAAGAAATTTTGAACAAGATTTCCGGAATAAGTTTAACATGAAATATTTTCCGAAACAAGACTTCTGAAATAAGATTTTAAGAATAAGTTTTCAAGCACATTTGAGGATATGTAGATAGTAATATGGAGGTGTAGGAAGCAAGAACCGTCGTTTTGTTTTATATATTTTTATCTTTACGTTATTTTATATTTCTAATTGTGTGGAAAGATAAAAAAAAAACAAGAAGGTTTAAAGGAAAAGAGAAATTGTTTGTTCATTAAGGAAGGAGAAAGTTTGAATTTAAAGTATGGATGGAAATAATCATACAAATAACTATTTCCTTCAATTGATCAAAAAAACTGTTCCACTTCCACCAGGCATCACCATTCTTCATAATTTTTTTTTAAGTAAAATCCATCCATTCATACACATTCCAAGGAAGGAAATTTCAATTTGCCTATTCCATTTTCCTACATATTCCACCCCTTCGATTTCAATGCTCATTTATAGTATTTCAACTCAAAAGCCTCTTCTTTCTCTAGATACATAGCACTTTCAAATCAAATGTTCTTTCTTATCTTTTGCACCCAATTGTTCTAAATGGCAAGAAATTATCTTCTTAGTTCATAATAAACAAAGCAATCAAAAACATTCTCAGAAGTTCATCAATGAAGTCCTTATTGACCCGTCTCAAATCCTTCTTCTCAAACCATTTTCTACGCTTCACCAGTAGAAACACTCTTCTAATCCTCGATCGCTTTCACTGGAATGGAGAAACCTATGATCATGACCTCTTTCTGCTAAATGTCAAAGAAAAAAAGCTCAAACCACTCAATGTTCCAAAGGTCACGGATTCTGAAATGGGTTTCAAGATGGTGGGTTCATGCAACGGTTTACTCTGTGCCATTCACTATTCTTTGGATCCTAACTCTACCATCATTCTTTGGAACCCTGCCACAGGACAAACCAAGCGAATCATGGAACCACAAACCGCTTTGCTTCCTTACATGGTGCCACCACACTGTCTTGTAGGCTTTTACTTCAACAAAAGTGACAGTGATTATCAAGTGCTTAGGGTTCACTCTTTTGAGGACACAAACGGAGAAGTGTGTTTGGGTGATTCTCTTACAAAAACTTGCGCTGTTCGAGTAGAAAAGTACTCTCTGCGTGAAGGGTTGTGGAGTGAAATCCAATATTGTGACAATCAATGTGTGAGTGTGAATGGGTGTTTGTTTTGGACTGAGAACAGTGTGACAGTGAGGGAAACTTTGTTTTGGATGGCTATGGAGATAAGTGAAAAGGTTAGTAATGAAATGATCATTTCTTTCAATGCATGTAGTTATGTTCTTAGCAAGATTGGGTTGCCCCCTTTGGTTGCTGGTGATGCTGAAGTTCATAAGAAACTTGCAGTGTATAAGGATTCGGTTGCAGTGATTATTTGCTTGGAAACTGAAAATGTGGCACAGTGTTTAGATTTGTGGGTTTTCTATGATAAGTACGAAGGTGTGGAGTGTTGGTGTAGAATGCACACAATAGAAATGTTATTAAGGTTAGAGCGTCCAGTGGGTATTTTGAAAGATGAGATTCTTATGTCAACAGATAAAGTGATACGTAGTGTTAGTGGAACCATAGCTTTTCTTCCTGAAGATGATGTTGGAGCTGAATTTTCCTACAACGTCTTCAACTATGTCGAGAACTTTTTATTTGATGGAAATGTGGTTGTGGAAGAAGATGATTCACTTGAAACTGATGGACTCTCGTTGCTTAATTCGTTCATCAGCAACATTGGCAAATTAAGCATTGAAGATTGTGTGTGCTATTGAATAGCCTTTTTTCTTTTCCTTTAGGTTTTATGCATAAAACTTGTTAAGGTGATTGTGTAGTTTAAGGTTCCATTTGTTTGATGTTTTTTTTTTCTGATTTTGTGGGATGCTCTGCATGATTAATTACACACGGTAAAACATGACATTAGAACCGAAAGTTTGTTTGAGTAAATATTTACATATCCTTATTATGATTAATGGACTTTTATTTACATCCTTGATATATGTTGTATCTGAAAAACATATGCATTAACTTTGCTGTTTCTATGACATTGTTTCGTGTGTGCCCCCGAAGAGTGTATGATAGGAACAATTTCGGACAAACCAAAAGGGAAAAGCAAATTAACATTTATATCAATGTCTTCCCACTAAAAGGGTGAAATCTATACATTCTCCTGACAAACATTGAGATGTGAGAAGCAGAAAAGTTCGTCTTTAAGATAGTAGATTGAGTTGTTAGGTAATATTAAAAAATCTTTTACACTTTCAAGATAGAAGTCCCTATGCATCTAAGCACCAGAATGACATACATGGGTTTCCCAGCATTTGCAAAACAACCAAGTTACAGGGAACTCTTACCAATTTCACAAAATCTAGAATAATTTTCACATAGACATTATTTATGATAAGCACTCAAATCAATATTTGACAAATAAGTTTAAGGTTGTTGTCATAAAAATACAACAATCATAAAAAAGGTTTTTGCAAAAGACAGTAATGATTTGAGTGCCTAATGTATAATGTAATAATATATGTGCCCATATAAAAGTTTGTCCTAATTCTATCCACAGCGAAATTGATAGGTTCATGCTGTCCTAGAGAACAATGTCGACCATGGATGGCCATGGCCAAGGTATGATCCATGTATGTATGTGAAGCCAATCAGGCCAAGAGCCAGAAATTTCTGTGAGTTTTTGAATTGAGAACATAACCTCCATTTTGGCCTTTTCTCTGTACACTAACACAGGTGCAGGAGCAGTTTTGAATCAAATACTCTGCTGTGTCTATGGGTTTCATCACTTTCATAGTTCCTCCTGGTTGTCGCTTATATCTGTTTCCAAGCAACATAAATCATCAGCAACAGGGTTATAACTTCACCATCACATACATAAACATTGAATAGTAGCATAAATAATGTTTAGACCGGTAATAAATCAGAGCTACATTCTACTAAAAGTATTCAAATAAAAAGTATTTTACTCACACAAGGCTCATTTAACTCAGGTAAAATTCGGATCACCTAGAGCATACACAAATGTTATCTCCTTTTTTCCTGTCTCTAAAGGATTTTTTTATCATTCTTGTCTCGCCTCTCCATTTCCCCCTCTTTAATGTCTTTCATTTATTGATTGAACCTCTAAATTTCCCTTCAGATCTCCTAAATTATGATCATTAAAATAGTCGATTTCCATTATTCAAATAGGTTATATTCTACCCAATCAACATTAGACCTAACACCACACACTCTTTCTAAAGAGTAAGGCTATCAGGATATACGAAGATCTTGATCCTTTAGGCATATTGACTCAGACTAACACCACAAACAAAAGTGTCTCACACGCAAACATCAATATCATACAAAGTTAGATAGACAAACAAGAACATATTCCATTTGGAAATAAATAACACATAACCATATCTAGATAACATATATTTATAGTTTTCAATTACAAAACAAAAGTAATAAAGCTTAGATGTCACCTAAAATATTTTCAGCAAGACCTGGAATGAGATGTCACAGATATTGTTTTTTCAATGAAAATTGAAGGTTGATCTGATTAAAATTTGATGGTGAGATAAAATGATAGGTAATTAGAATGAGAAAAGGAAGTTTGTTATACGAACCCTAACAATGCAGAAGAAATACTGCGTTTCTGGCCTATAACTATGACATCCACCCCATGGGTTTTGGTGAGGGAGAGAATGGTGGCAGCCCTGTCTCTTCCATCCATCTCAACCCTCATTACACGCACTTTAATCTTTGGCTGAGATGCCTTGCAAATTTGCTTCATCTCCTCCAGAAAATCAACCCCTTCTCCCTCGGCCGCAGCGGCGCCGCCGCTTCCGCCAATTTCAAGGGACACGGTGTTGGAGTTTCCCAAGGAAGGCATCTTGAGAAAGGTGGAAATAGTGTTGCGCCAGGAGCTAGGGTTCTCAACGTGCAGGAGAATCAACTCGTCTTGTTCGATGACGGCATGCGAGAGCGCGTACTGCAACGCGCCCGCAGACTCGCGCGTGGGGTCCGCGACTACCATGACCTTCCTTGCCTCGGCGCTGGAGTTCCGGTTACTAGCCATGCCTTGCGCCATGCCTAAGGTCGCCGACGACGCCGCCAGCCGAAACTCCTAGAGGGGTAAAGAGAAGAAAAACTAAGGTCGAAATGAGTTGTGATGAAAATATTGATGGTGATAATATGAGAGGTTCATTATTTTTTGTGATGCTACCGACTACAATGGAACAGCTATCATCCATCGTCCTCCTTCTCATCTTTCTTCTCACTTCCTCTATTTTTAGCATCTCTTCTCTCTCCCTCTGACTCGCTCAATTCCTTTTCTTTTCTATATTTCTCTTTTTATTATTCTATGCTTTTTCTTTCTCCTAATTTTATTATTTTATCAACTATATCTCATTTTAACTTTACTTTCTTTTAAAAAGAAGATTATAATAACTGAATTTTACAAAAATAGACGAAAATGTTTTTTTTACTCAACATATTCTTTCATGTTTTTGAAACCAGTTCTTCTATCAACTTTTTTTGCTTAAGTTGCTCCAAATAACTTATCAAAATCAATTATTTTTAAAATCTTGAACTTTGTCAACTGCGATAAAGAAACATCATTTTGATATTAGATAAGTTTGGTCGTACGTTTTCTAAAAAATAATTGTTTTTTTATATGTTGGTATCATTTACTTATTTTAAAAACAAATAATTTTATATTTTTCAATAAGTAAATCGTAAATATTTTAAATAACATGTAATTTTAAGTTATTTATTTTAAAAATACTTATTTTAAGTTTAACTAAACTGGTTCATTACCTAACTTTAATGTACGTTGATAATAATGTTCTGTCGACTTTTTACTCTTGAATTCATGATTTATTTGTCAGAACGATGGCATTACTATTATTTTAACACGGTGAGGTGTCATCGAAGTAAGGAGTGGCACAAAATGAAAATCTAAAAATTGCGTTACCAAGTTGGGTATATCCTTGAATTGGAAAAATCATAGATTTAATCACAGAAGAAATTCGAAGGGTTCATAACGGTAGTGGCAACCACCAATAAATCATTGAGGCAATTGAAACACTATTTGCTTCTGAAGATAAAAAAGACTGTTCAAATGTGACTGCACAGTAAACGAGGAAATCGATCGAGGTCTGTTAATCAGAAGACCATTGCAGCAGTTGTTTTAAGGCGTTAGAAGAGGAAAGGAGAAGAAATTAGTAAATAAAACATGTATTTTATTATTCGATAATTTTAAAAATACGCATATCCTTTAATGTCAAATAACAAGTCCCAAACTTATAAAACAGTATTAATTACTCCCTTTACTTGAATTGTGAAAATTGAAGAGAAAAGTAGATAACAAACAATCGATAAGAAGATAATTATAATTATACTTTATAATTTGTGTTCCCCTTAACCTTTGAAGATTTGAGAAGGTTGGATAAATGGATAGGAAGAAGGAGGAAACTTACTTTCCACTATAGGGAGATGCGATGCGAAGAATGTTGAGAAAAAGGGTAATGTACGTTGTACACCAAATTAGCACACTTAATTAAAACCTAAGTTAAAGATGAGGAGCATAATTTATATTATATAGAATACAACTTCGCACAGGGTGGCGGCCATATACGGTGTCTTCTCTTGGCTTGGGACCAAACAATGCTACATTTAAAGCCTGTGACCGGTGACTTTCAAACTCACATCAAGACCCTTAATAAAAACCGGGAGGTGAATAGGAAGGAGGGATTAGTAGCTGTTTTGCCATATTTGTTGGGTCTGTTTTGGTGGTTGGCTTTGAGAACCACCAAGGCTTGCTTCCCTAGGATTCTGCTGAGGGTGTTCCAGAGATACCCCACTCTGAGAGTGATAGAAATTAGGGTAACCAAGGGATCCAAAATGCTGAGAAGCCTGTTGTTGACTTTGCCGAAATCCCCCACCTTGTTGATTCTGTCCCTGCTGGAAGCTGTAATACGTGCTGGGAGGAACTGCAGACATTGTTCGAGAGCTAGGTCCATGAACCCACATCGGAGAATTCTCATTCTGACACAACCAAACACAAAATCAGCTTTAATAACCAACCAATAGGGACACATCTTAAAAATTGTACTTATATGCCCTTAAACACTACCTCCGTTGCACAATAACTGTATTTTAAGGTTATTCCAAGAACAACAATAAATATACTACTTTTTGAAATAATTTCACTGAAATAAATTAATGCTTCATTAGAATGTGAGAACATCAATCATTATGGAACTTTTTATATGACTAAAACTGCAGTTATTTTGGAACAGAGGTACAATAAAAATTAACAAACAACTCCAGTTTGTAAAGGCGGAAATGTTAACGTTGAATAGGCTCAAATCGTAAGGCATTGCATATGAAAAAATTAACAAAGTAGTTAACTGAAGATGTTTACCTGCTGCAGTGAGATCATATGATTAGTGTCCTTGTACTGAGAGTTTATAACATCATCATATCCGATAGTTGTACTAGTAGGCGCAGCAGGTGGATTCAATGGATAGTTTCCTCCAGGAATGCTGGTGGAACTTCCGAAACCATATCCAGATGCAACAGCAGCAGACTGAGGTAAGCTACTGACAGAAATGCTATTTTTATATTGAGGAAGCATGGCAGCCAAAGATTGGTGGTATGTGTTATTGCCAGCAAAAGCCTGCTGAAATGCTGATGGCATGTAGGTATAACTCTGAGGCAAGAATGGATAGCTAATCATATTAGCAAAATGTCCCAGGGGAAGGGTGGGCTGGGAATAGGGATGCAGAGCAAGGTGTTGTTGGGGAACTGCAGGCCCAGTGGCAACATTGGCACCAGGTAGAGCTTGTGGATTAGGTTGAGGCGTTGAAATGTTATTAGCCCTCAGAGCCTACAAGTTGACAAATAATATTAGTGACAATGAATACAATGTTCTTCTCCCTCGTAATAAACATAATTATGAAATCATTATACAAATACGGATACGAATGATAAACTCCAAATGCAACTGTTGGCAATGCCAATATAAAATGCACCCATGACCTGGGATTATTTTAGATTCAATATGATAAATCCCATGTTCGCTTTCACAAATGTAAGGCACAGATACTTGTACGAAATCTCCACATTCATTATAAAAACTAATACAATCACACCCCATATTTGTGGTCTTATATTCTACTCTGTTTTCTAATATCCAGTAACCACAAAGTACTGGCCAACCTCCAGTATTACACTTCACACGGACTGGGCAATGGAAAAAACCGTCAACTTGGATTGGAATAGGATAAGCAACACATTGATAAATATAATTATATATTTTTACATAATATATATATATATAGACATATTTTATTTAATATATAATGTCTCACCAGGATCTTCATTTTTAAAAATCATAGTATTCCGGTGCCTTTACACAATATATGTACACGTAATAATGTCATCCCTAAATTATCCACTCCCATTTTTATGGGAATACCAAACTGATTAGTAACACAATGGACATAGAATCACTCAAGATTTGTCACAGATAGATTGCAGAGCAAAGTGCAGAAATACTCAAGATTAAATCAAACAGAATGCAGACACAGGATACCATCCTTGCAGGAACGTAGGCATAAAATCCAAAATACCTCTTCTCACCAAATATATCCTTTTAAGTTGCTAATTAAGTAATTAATACAAACTTCGTAGGTGGTAAACAGTTATTGGACAAATATTGGCTCATGTGAAGACTCTATTAACCATCGATACTCACTCAAGTAGCTCAAATCAACACTTCCCTAGTGCTATTATGTACCAGAATAGAATATAACTGCAGTTCACAAATATAATGAACATGCAAACACCAGTAGACATTCTCTTTGACTAAGAGTAATCAACCTGATGCTAAAGAAAAACTAAGATAAGCAGGAGCAGAAGTTCACCTCTGACATGGTTATAGTGGGACCACCAATTGAAGAAGCAATGTTGCTATATTTTGCAGGCATTGATTGTGTTGCAGGGAAGGGTGAGTATGGGATATCCTCCCTTGCTGTTTGAACAGTTGAAGCCAACAGAGCACTGGGCAAAGAATTGGTATAAGCCTGCAAATAAAAAACACTATAAGTTTGGTCCAAGTAGCAAAATAGCTAGATAACATTGAAACGAAATGAAAGAAACTACAGTGATAATAGTTATTACTACATATGACAGTAAAACAATAAATGGCCCTGTACAATATTTTAAGTCACTAGTGATAACTTGTTACCCAAATTTGTGTAGTAAGTTCACTCAGCATAAATAAGTGTGATAGAAAAATCATAAACCATGCCAGTAATACGGATGACATATCAAATGGGGGAATTTCTATCCTCAATTTCATCACAAATTGATTAAAATTGCCCATTCAAAGTGCGCTTTTAACTTTGAAATAGAGGTGATGCGTTGTCATAGTCCCTGTTGTCTTTCATGTTATCATAGCAGCAATTGCTTTGCTGAGAAGTTTTATGCTCACTTTCTCTGGTGACATGCAAGTTGTTTGTGTCCTGGTCACAGCAGAAGCCGGAGAGCCTAGCTATAACCAATGGACATTCTCGGAAGTGGATGTCGGACAGTTCAGTGTGCTCTAGGCTTTCTATGCAGGAGTCAAGTTATTTATCGTCTCATAAAGCATGGCCATTTTGATGCCGCCAAGACAATCCAAGTTTAAAATGGTCCTCATTATCACTGCCTACAAAAGTTTTGAACTCTGATTTTGTTATGTATATAGTGCAGAGGTCGTTTAATCAATTTTCTGAAAGTTATAACAAAGGGGCACATTCCTTCCTGGATGTAGAGCATGAGATAGTTCAGTGGCAATCTGTGCCTCCTAAGCAAGATGGTCTCTATCTCATAAAGTATGGCAATTTTGATGTCTCCAAGACAATCCAAGTTATGGTCCTCGTGATCACTGTCTATGAAAGCTTCCGGTTAGCAACACCTATGTAAGCTGTAGAAGTTGTATAAATATTTTTTTGCAAATACTTTACTCGACACTGTTGCCTTTAAAGACTGACATCCAGGTTGTAGTTCAAGAAGAGGCACAAACGTCAAATCTTCAGTCAATAGCTCAGAAAGATGGATTTGTACCAGAAGTCAGTTTCCTTATTTCAAGCCTTGGGGACAAGGCTGTTCATTTAGTGGCAGGTAGGGTTATAACAATGAATTTGGGCCTATGCTCCCCCACAGCTACTTATTAGGAGTTAAAGAGTAGCGCTACTTATTAGGAGTTAAAGAGTAGCTGATGTGGCAGTTAGTTAGGATATGGGACTGGTTATGTGGAGGGGGCATGCATGTAATCATCATCCCGTACTTTTGAGGTAGTCCTTAGGGACTGGGCAGAGAGAGTTATCTCTTCTCTCAGGTGCATTTGCTCTGAGATTACAGGGATCTTTCCAGTGTTATTTCTTGTTTTTCTAATCAAGAATATTGTTGTGAGGTTCTACTGAATCTAGTTCCAACAATAACAAAATAATTTCAGAACTAACTCTATATAACTAACAGATTCAGACACGAAAATGTTGCATAATGGAATTCAAAAAATTTAAGAATTCTATGCATTACCATTACACTAGAGAAGGGAGACAGGTTCTGTATCTGTGAGCTTGTCTGTGAATGGGGGAATGTAACATCTGGTTGTTGGGCATTTTCGTATGCAAACTCGTGCTGAGAAGAAGGAAATGAATATTGATTTTCCTGAGCAGTTTCAGGGGGTTCAGATTTTAAAGCCTCTGATTGTGAAATGGTGGAATGCTCAAAAGTCCCAGCATCTACGCCAGATAAGTGAGCTAAATTTGCATCCGAGGTTGAAGTCAGATGCTCATCCCCATAATAGTCAGGATTTCTGCAAGAACAAAAAAACACATAAGTAAGATGCACATCCCCAAAATCCAGAATATTGCAGAAAGTATACTGTTCTAAGCACATGCCTGACATCAGAGGATCCAATTGTTGAAACGTCAGTTGCTCCAGATGTATCCTCCAAGTTACTTTTCAAGGGCCTAGAAGGATATGGACCAGGTCCAGAAAGGGTGGCATCATTAGCAGATCCAAAACTTCCAAAGCTCAGATTCAAGCATTCAGGGGTATGCAGTTGTAAGTGATTTGGAATTACAACAGAAGAACTTTCCTCCTCTTGTTCTGTCCCCTGATCATTTGAGTGTAAATTTAGATGCTCTAAATTTGCAGCAACTGATGAAACACCTTCAACTGAAAGGAAGAAGTTACAAAATTAGGACCTAAATGAAGGCACTAGCTTGATATGATCGTGAACTTCAAACAATATTATCATAACAATCTAAACCATTACAGATCATACATAGGCAGGTCTGTGAACATACTAGAAATACAATAACTCCTTTTAAACCAATCATGAGTACAAAGGATGACAAAGAAAAAATAATAACAACAATAATCAACCCATTGGATTGACAAGTCAATAAGACATTACAATTATATCAATTGTGGGTTGTGGAAAATGGCAGAAAGCCAATAATCCACCATACCATTTAGCAGATACTTTCAAGGAAAAAAGCAGAAGTTGCATAATAGTTTTAAAAAACGATAAAAATCAATGAAATATAAATAATAAGTCATGCTGTGTGCCAAACAAAATGAACAAAGGTTAGATAATATGTCAAAAGTCCAATCACTCACGAGAAATGACAAGATATGAGACACATGACACAGCCAAGACACCCATGGGCAGACGGAATTGCAATTGCAGATCTAAGAAATTCCCCACTACAATAGTTCTATAGCAGATATTTAACACCACTGATTACAGTAATATTTCAGTGTGCTATGTCTGTGACTTAGATGATTCCAGCCAATTCTAGCAACAGCAAGTGTAATTTTAAGAAAATCACCAAATACAGAAACAAAAGGCATATAAACATGAAAAATAAGCAATAACAAAGCAACTTTATACAAAAATACTTGTACCATCATTCCATTTACATGATAACTACGACTCATTCTGTAGAAACTTATCAAAAAGCACTAATAGAAGAAGATAAAAAATAAAATAAATCAGATTCACCAAATTAAAATAACTTCTGCACCTCATCTGTTTAGAAGCTCTTTGGTATAACTTCACCTTTCCAAACACTAAGGTGCACAATTTAATTCTTAAGCGAGAAGTTTGATTATTCTACCACCTAAAATCTTCTACAAGTGTTAATCATGAAGTCTATCTATAATGGTTAAAAGAAATATATATATATATATATATATATATATATATATATATATATATATATATATATATATATGAAAAAGTAGATGTTCAATAGAGATACAAGACAAGCAACAAATAAGCATCGTAGTCACCTTCATTATTTTCGAAAGGGTGCAGATGAGGTTGGTAGGGATTCATGTCATTGTACAAGCTACCATCAAAAGCAGATGTACTTTCAGGATTCTCTTCAGATGTACTTTTAACAGATCCAGCGTTGTCTGGATTCTCAACAGGATCATCTTCAGCTACAAGTTCATTTACATGGGTCTTCAGCTGCTGGTTAGCTTCAGCAGAGTTAGAAGAGTTTGTATGGTACTCAGATGTTGGCTGATCATCTACAACTGAGGATACACAAACAGCTGAGTGGTGCTCAATAGATGGCCATTCATCATTTTGTTCAACATTTGAGTTAAAACCAAAGCCTTGATCATTGTTTGTCTCCGACACCTTAGAAGCATGACCTTGCAATGAATGCAAGTTGTGTTGTGAAGATGCTGGGGGTGCAAAAATATGCTGATGGTTACCACTGTGGAGAGAAGAGTTGGGAATGGATGCCTTTGCCTGTGGCCTACCCATCCTGACGATATCAGCCATTGATACTTGACCTGGATTCGCTGCCCATGCAGATTGCAATACACCGTGTTGAGATGAAGATAGCCCATCACAGACACGGACAGAATCACTGCAACAGTTTTGAACATTTATGAGACACTCCACCTTAGCTTACATTCTAAAAATGTGATAGTACCCAATCACTTAACATAAAAGAAAAGACAAATGAGTAAAGTAAACACCAACTTTGGCCACCTCAACCTATATGAAACATCATATTGGTCCTTTAATCTAATGCCATAAAATTCATTCTCCAAAAGCCAATTTGATTACAAACATGTCAATTTGAAAGATAATTTGATGTTACATATTCCATTGGAGGAAAAATTTAAATTTAATAATTATATAGTTATAAAAAGAGGAGACTTTTATAAATAGAGTAGCAGATTGTAATCAGTTTGGTGTCTTGCATATCTTTAGAAGACAAAAATGGACACTAATTTGCTTTCTAATAAAGTTCACACCGTGAGATAAAGTAATCAAGAGAAAAAAGGCACATAATGCATCAACTGTTTGAGGAAAGAATAAAACTGAATCTACAGTGCTTGCAAAGGTTGCATGCTTTAAAAGCCAACTTGCTTTTTAGAAGAAACAGGAGGAACCATAACAAACACCTCCTAGTACATGAATAGAATTAAAATCCAAGTTAACACAAGTCGGCAAAATTTTCTTTTTCCTTGTATAATAACCAAACCAAACTCGCAAACAGATCATAACCAAAAGAATATCCTTAGTTCTACTCCAATAATGAACAAAATTGTTGAAGGAAAATATACCTGTAGGATGGTAGTTGCCTGCTTGCACTATTATCCAATGCGCTAGGCGCAGAATAAGTAGAAACTCCATAACCAGGCGTTCCATTTTCCTTTTTCAATACAGGTTTTCCCTGCAGAAGACCAGAATCTGACCTCCAAACAAAGGTGATGATGATCACAACCACAACAACAAAAAATCAACAACAGATATCAAAGAAAACTTTGTCACGTACAAAGTAACAAAAGACTAAAAGCGTTATTAAAAAAATAGCAACCAGCATCCGCTTACCACCACTACTACTGAATTGAGTAGCACCTCCACGCCCAACGTAGCGGTCCGCACTAACCCTAGCGCCGCCACCGCTGCCACGACTAGACGTATTGCTTATCCCTCGAGGCCTTGAATCCGTCGTGTCCTTAGTCTGGAAATAATATACAGTTAAATTCTCATCATGAGCATCAGAAGCAAATACATAAACAAAGGTACCAACTAACTCCGCATAACACACATCTACAATAAAAAACGAAAACGAACTGAACGTAGCTACAAACACACCTCCTTTTTCTTCTCTCGCTTGCTCTTGACCTCATGAAAAGGATCTACGCAAAGAGCAACGAAGTTACATAAGATTGGACACGTTCGAAGAAAGCGAAAAACGAAAGCAGTGATTGAATTGAAAAACCCTAGTGCAGTGTAGTGTTATACCTTGGGAAAGGAGTCGACTAACGGCTTCGTTAGGGTCCATGTTACAGTCTTTGAGGGTGGCGTAGATCTCATGTTCGGGGATGTTGCTCACTATCTCCTTCAGACTCTGAACCATCTTCCGACTCGCCGGAGGAATCCCTGCCTTGTGGCCCCCACCGCCTTTGCCGCTCATCCTCCTCGTTCGCTCTCCGATCTGCCACCGCCCCCGCCGCTCTCCTCACTAGGGTTCCGCCGCGATGAAAATATATCTGCTCGCTGTTTCTCTCTCTCTCTCTCTCGATGATTTGCACCCGAACGGAAAGAGAACAATACCGAACTAAACCCTCCTTTTCACTCTTCTGAGTTTTCCCTTTTTCCCCCCTTTTTCGGCAAATTACCATTAATCCATTCTGAAAAACTTCGTGTTAAGTAAATCAGGGATTTGTTTTTGCTTTTAAAGATGATTAATATATTTTTTTTGGAAAATAATCGGTATTTATTCGGAATATAATATCTCTCTGTTCAATCGGATTACAGTGTATAGAGTCTATAGTAAAAATATTAATATCAATAATTGATATACCAAAGGGATAGTCGTCTTTATTTTACACTGTTTTTATTTCTTCCATCTAAAAATTACCACATTTTTTCATAAAATATTGAACTTTAAAATAAATTCCGTGTATATTTGTAGCAAGTAAAAGCAATACATTTTCAATATGAAAATAAAGTTATTTTAATATTATTTACGAGTAACGACGCATTAATTAACTATGGGGTTCCTTAGAGACCCTGTTAGCATCATAATTTTTAACCACTGCATAGAAACCATAACTCAATATTTGGACAAAATAAATTAGGTTCAATCATCCAAAAAATTAGAAGCAAACAAAACAAAAAAAAAAGCTTAATTTATTAGAAAAAAAAACGAAAATAAATGCTTAATCACCATAAAAGCAGAAGCAACAAAAATTAACCGTCAAGGGTAGAAGTTGAACGTGGTGATTAGCCACTTAAAGATAGAAGCAACAATCCAACATGAACAAACAATCACTAAAATGAATCTATCTTTAGAAATAAAACTATAATTTGAAAATTTGCATCTTTATTATCTGTTAATCATAAATATTACTTATTAATTTTTCAAGTGTGACATTTTTAATTTTTTCAGTTATTAATGTTTTATTATTTTCTACTCTTTTATAGTTATTAATGTATTCATTTGTGTCATGAATATTTAGAAAAGTAACCTTAATTGTGGAGAAACTGGTTTATTGTTGAATTCTTATATATTAAGATTCATTGGAATTTGGTAATACGGTTCATGGTTAATAAGAGGATTATTATGTTATAATTCATTAAATTTAAACAATAAAATTATATTTTTAATCCATTGTATTTAATTTATTGTATTTTATATATTTTAGTTCATTTGGTAGGGATTTGGTGTGATGAGCAATTGAAAAAAAGTCTAAATTCGATGATAATGATGTAAATTAGTAAAAAAATTAATGACAAATCATGTAACTTGTTAGTGAAAAACGTTTACAAATATAATAAGTGTATTTCATAGGACAAATATTCGATATACATATATGTTTATTTTAAAAATAATAAGATATAGTATGTAATATACGCATATAGATGATTTTTTAAAATATGATAAATATATAATTTATATTATGTAAATTCAAATTAAAATAATTTATATTAAACATTATTAACATAAACTATTATAAGTTATTAGCATAATAAAAGTACTACTATTTTATAAATTAAATATTTTTTTAATAAGTATTATTAAAATATCTTAAAATAAGTATCTGTCACACAAATACGTGATTCAAATTAAAAAATCATGGTGGTAAATGTTGCAAGGATATGATTGTCTGGAAGACTAAATTCATGAGAAATATTTATTTTCTGAATGATAAAAACTTTCAATCTTTCTATACATTAACTGATTTTGATTATAGTAATTTTTTAAATTAAATGACATGGAATTTTAAAAATATAATAAAACGAATTCATACTTATAAAAATGAAAGATGTACTTTTACTTTTATAGTGTTTACGTTCTAATTAGACGTCTAATGAAGAGTTCAAACCTCATTCTATTAATTAGAGTATATTTATTAAGAGGATGCATGGTACATTATTCATGCTTCTTCGATCGTAAAAGAAGAAGAAGAAAAGAAGTTAATTATGTACCTTTTAGTACATAATTATAAAGTGCCACAATCAATAATCGTCACTAAAACTTGAAACCTACCTTTGTGTGAGGTGTCCCCTAGAATTCCCCCAAAAATTGAAACCATGTAATGTACATATATTAATAATGTGGGGAATAAATGCACGGTACCATAGAAACACTTTTATTTTTCTCTTATGTTAAAGGTTAAATGCATGGAGACATAGTAGCGTTCAAATGCATGTAGCGTAAGCTATATTCTGGAATATTAAAAATATTTAAAAATGTAGGAAAACATGGTTGATAAAGCACATGAAGATAGATAGGTATGACACCATGTTCAATGAAATTGAAATAATAATAATAATAATAATAATAATGGGAAGTGAGCTTTAACTTTGAAATATTAAGTACAGGACTAAAAGTGGGACCCAGAAGAGAATTTTGTTTTTGGTACAGGAGAAAAGAGTCTCGAGTATTGATCCACCACGACAACACCAACAATGATTAACACTAATATTTATTATGTTTATTGTGTACACACACTTCCCACTTCGCTGAAAACGTATCTTCTGTACTTTTGGATCACTAGTTTGTGACTGTGGGCGGAATAGGATTTTTATTTCAAAGTCAATTTACTTCCCTCACCAGATCAATTTAGCATTTCTAATTGAACTCAAGTATCCAACTTGTAACAACAAATTTTATATCAACTTCTATATACAGTAATGTGATAGCTTGTACACATCCATTCTTTAAAACACAAATACTCATCCAACGGTCGTTAAACATTATTTTTCTACAGTAATTTTTTCTTTTATTAAATATTAAATAATAAAATAATATATTATAAATCAATTTATCATTAAGCATTTTCAAATGTTTAAGTGTAATACCTCTCTTTTTACTCTCTTCCAAAAACTGAAGCCACTCTTCTTCCTCAATCCTTCCACTCTCACCTGCAACTCCAGACTCTCTTCCACCCCTCTCTGTGCTGCCATCTCACCATTTCGTT
>Ga0214542_1002329_pt1 | contig 39249 bp, 12 predicted proteins | sample CNSS1metaG_FD_160096 | JGI IMG/M metagenome (GOLD analysis project Ga0214542, IMG submission 160096) | Root nodule microbial communities from cowpea collected in UCLA plant growth center, Los Angeles, California, USA - CNSS1 | ecosystem: Host-associated > Plants > Roots > Nodule | place: USA... | reverse complement strand
GTGAAGCAATTTTTATTGTGTGTGACATGATCTGTGGCACCAGTATCAAGAATCCAAAGATTCTTACCTTGTGAATTCCTGCTTGAGTCATTATCACGTCTCTGTATTTGGTTGATGTTGTGTCCAGCACCTTTAGTGTCATCAAGGAGTCTTAAAAGTCTCTGCATTTGTTCTGCTGTGAATCCTTTGGTAGATTCATCTTTCACTGGTTGTTGTTTGTCAACAGAGTCTTCCTTAATGTTGAGATTACAAACTTGTTGTTCCCTCTTTTCTTGACTGCCCCTTTCTTGAGTGTTGTTGCTGCCATCATTTCTTTGTTTGTACCAAGGTGGGTATCCATGCTTAGAATAACATTCTTCAACAGTATGATTCATCTTATGACAGTAGGAGCACTGTTTGCCATAGTTAGGATTTCTTCCTCTTCCCCTTCCTTGAGATCGGGGCATGAAGCCTCTTCCTTGACCTCTCCAATTGCCTTGATCTTGAGACTTTCCATGTCTTTCAGAGGTGTTAAAGAGAGCTTTTCCCTCAGTTCCTAGGTTAGCACTGCCATTATTCTACCTTTCTTGCTGCATAATAAGAGAGTAGACTTTGTTTATATTGGGAAGAGGATCTAAGAGCAGGATTTGAGTCTTCACTGTGTTGTAGCTGTCATTCAGACCCTTCAGAAAACAGATCACATACTCAACTTCTCTCTGCTTTATGAAAATCTTGGAAAGGTTGCAGTCACAAGATTTACCGCAAACACAATTAGGGACAGGGCGTAGGAATTCCAATTCCTCCCATATGGTCTTTATATCCGTAAAGAATTGGGTGATGTTTCTTTCTCCTTGCTTGGCAGAATGCATTTCCTGCAGAAGGTCAGAAATTCTGAAGTAGTCACCTTTAGTGAACCTTTCTTTCAGGTCCTTCCATAAATCTCTTGCAGATTCTATGTAGATGACACTCTCAGCAATCTGAGGTGAGAGTGTTCTAACAATCCAGGAGAGAACCATGACATTGGCTCTCTCCCAAGTTTCATACAGAGGATCATCTCTTGCTGGAGTCTTGATGCTCCCATCCACGAACTTCAATTTATTTTTGGACAATAAGGCTCTTCTCATATTCCTGCTCCAGGAATTATAAGTGGTTTCATTTAAGGAAGGAGTAGTGAGGACCTGTCCTAGATTTTCCCCAGGATGAATATAGTAGGGACTTGTGGGAATCAAAGATTGGTCAAGATCCAATCTTTCCATCTGCTGTATTGGTTTTTCTTCCTTAGATTCTTGATTGTTGATTTTGTCTTCCATGTTGCAAGACTTGGTCCTGTATCTTGCAGATTGACTGAATTAGGCTGTAGAGTGGGCAAACGGAAACAGAGCAGGCTATGAACCTGCTCTGATACCATATTGCGGCCCAAACCCAACATTAGGGGTATCAAACCCTCGAACCCTCAATGCGAAGAAAGCTGTCATGGCGACGAAGCTTCAAAGGAGGAACATGAGAAAAGAAAGGAAGCACGAGAAAGAGGAGAAGAAAGAAAGATCGAGAGAGAGGAGAGCTTCGAAGGTAAGCATAAAAGAACTGTATTCCCTTTTATTCTCTGTATTCTTCTCCTTATCTTTGTACATGAAGGAGATCTATTTATAGTCTCCGTGAGAACGAAAACAAACCCTAACTAATTAACAGACAGCCCTAACCAACGATCAACAGAAAACAAAACAGAAAACAGAAAACCCTAGATCTAGGGGGTTTTCAATAAATTACAAACTTATTGTGCAGAATTGTAGTAGTGCTTATCTTTTTTTCTTTTAAGTTTGAAGGACGCAAATTATAGATAATGCATTTGGAACCACAGAGCTTGAAATTGTAAATGGGTGTTGAGTTACGTGTGGTTTTGATTGGTTATGGGCTGCTTGAGACCCTACTTTGTTTTTTTTTTCGGGCTTGGGCCTTTGGTAAAGAATGAAGCCCAAATGTAACCATAGCTACAACATGTTTTCTTTAAAGTTTCATTGTATAATTATAGTAATCTATTAATTTATTTAGACATTAAAGTTAATTATTAGTCTATTTAGAGACTTGTTCATTTATTTAATGTTGGCTTATCCTGTATAGTAGTTTTTTTTTTTTAGATTTTTGGATGAGTTAGTAGACACTAGAACAGTATATGAAATATTATGACAAGTATAAAAGAAGAATAATTAAGATAGAACATCTTTCAATAAGTTTCTTCATAAACGCTTTTAGACAAAAAATTATTTTTCTATGAAATAGAATCAATGCATATGAATTAGAAAAGCTACATATGTGAACTTCTATATATAACCTCATGTAGGACTTAAATAAATTGAGTTTCCATTAAGTTATTGAACTTTTATTTTAAGAAAAAAAGGGACTTAATTGATTTTAAACATAATATTTAAAAACTAAAAGATGTTTGGATAAGCTTATACAATTAAATTGAACTTATCTAAATTTAAAAAGAAAAAATCTAAAAAAACTCATTCACTCATTTAATGTTTTTATTTAGTGTCCAACGTCTCACATTTCTTGTTTCTCTTGCTAAACTATTAATTTTAATTTTCAGTTCTTAGTTGTGGGTTTGTCAACAATTAACAGTGGCTCCTCCCTCCATCTCCAAATATTTCTTTCTGCATCAATAAAAAAAATCTACTTTTTCTTTTCAGATTGTATAATTTAAAAATTAAAAATGACCCTAAACTATATGATTTAGAAATTAAAAATAATTTTTTATTTATTCAATTCAAAAGTCATTTTTTATAGAAAATATTTTTGAATTGTATAAATTAAAAGTAAGAGATGACTTTTTTAGACTGTATAATTTGAAAGATTGACTTTCAAACTGTGAAATTCGAAAATTATATTTTTTTAAATTTTTTTTACAACTTTCGGAAGTTATTTTTTATTTTTAAATTATATAATTAAGGGAAAATAAACTTTCAAATTGTATAATCAGAAAGGACAATTGAAAAGTTTTTGTATATGGGCTGAAAGAAGAAACATACAAAGGTGCAGAAAGAAACTGCCCAGTTAACATTCTCTACAGTCCAAATATGTTGGTTGAAATGTTGGTGTAGTTTTCTTTTGAAGCTACTGAGACAAAAAACAATGATTAAAGATTGGGGTTATTGGTTGAAAATCTTCATTATGTAGAAGTTTGACACAAGCAATATTATTGAGTGCTTATATGGGACAACATAATCAGAATATGTTAGGAACAACTTCAGAAATCAACTTTGACCAAAAGTTTATACATCACAGCATTTTATTGTAGTTAACCCTTTTTAGATACAAAGTGTACAAGGGTAATTCAAATACTTCTAAGACATTTTATATTCTTTCATACTTTATAACATTCATTAGGGGTGGATATATGGACCTGACCTTCGGGTCAGTCGTAGACCTGCAAAAATAATGCGGGGTGGGTCAGAATAGTGAATTCACATACCTACACTATCTTGGCTCATCGAAGCCCGTAATCTGTGTGGACTGATCCGTAAGTCCGTATAAAAAAAACTTACACTTGTATATATCAGTTACTTTTTTCTAGACTCTTGCATTAACGTTTTGAATTCTTGTATGATTGAAAAAGACAAGTATTATATATTTTTTAATGTGTTAATATTTGAAGAATACATCTTCTATGTTAAAGTACGAATATGAATATGATAAAAATGTTGAATTATCAATTTATCATCCAACTCTTCAAATTCTTGCTTATTAATTTTGTGAACTTCTTAAAGTTTTTCAATTTTTTGAACATTAAAAGTTTTATCATAAGAATTTTAAAAAAATAAAAAATTTTAAAAAAGTGGGTTGGTTCGTGGGCCCACGAGCCCGCACTTATGTGAAATGGGTCAGATTTTTCAACCCGTGTTAAAAATGCGAGACTAGAGCTGTCAAAATGGATCGAAACCCGCGAGGTAACCTGGCTCACCACATGTTCATGCCGGGTTGGGTTGAAATTTTTTTACAAATTTCAATATGCGTTGATTTTTTACCCGACTCATCCGGGTTGAACCTGTGGTGAACCAGGTTGGCTCACCAACCCGCAGATAAAAGGGTCACACAAATGTTTTTATTTATTTTTATTAAGTTGGGTTTTACATTTGAAACATATTAAGTTATTTTTTTATCCAACACATAAATAATTTATATTTTTTTTTTATTTTGGTTTGTATTTAGATTGTATTAAAGTTTATTTAGATTTTAATTAGAATTACAATTTAGTTTTGACTGAAAAAAATAAAAAAATAAAATCTTTTTTAATTAAGTGAACCCATGAGCAGCCAACCCGTTTAACCCGTCAACCCGTGGTGGGCTAGACCGAGTTCAAATTTTTTTGGCTAACTAAAAAGTGAGTTAGGTTGACTCACTAAATTATCAACCCATAATGGATCGAGCTGGGTCCGACCGGATTACCCGTTTTGACAGCTCTATGCAAGACGAGACAAGTTGATCCGCATTGTGCAAGTCAAATACAAACCGAGCCTAAATAGATCGGACTAACCCACGTTACCATCCCTAACTTTCATAAACCTTAGTATTTGTAGAACCTAGGACATGTTGGTACTTCTCGAGTATCCTAACCTTTTCTCTTGAGACGTTTACCGCACTACCAATCTAACAATAACTTTTCCTTATATGTTTGTTCATTTCTTGTAATTGAGATGCAATATCTTTAATTATATAATGGACGGATTATTAAAACAACGAAAGATAAATTTTTTATATTTATATTTTTTTTTCTAAATTATATATTTTATTTCAGAATAGGAGTTTTTGTTGAAATTTTTATATTTAATGAATTAATTTATACATCCATTTTCTTGCATATTGTACATCTCCATCTAAGATAAGACTCCTAACTCTACACTTATATTTTTCACAGTTTCATTTTGGATAAAGGAAAATAAAAGAGTTTATTTGTAATTAGAAACTAAAATGCTACATATATATATATATATATATATATGTGTGTGTTAAATATTTTAACAATTTTACTTTTTTAAATATTTTTATCTAATTATACATGCTGACAGTGTATTACACCTCAACAAATATATAAAATAAATTAAAAAAAAAATTGTTTCAGTGAATTAACCTATCTAATGGTAGATCTATTAAAATTACAAAATTTCTAAGTCATTAATATGTAAATTGAGTTTAAATAACTTTTACTTAATTTTACTAACACATAAATTCAGTCGAAGTAACTTTTTCTTAATTTATACAATAGTAAACCACCATGTCAAGAGCAAAGTTAATTCACTTTAATATCCATATTATTATAACTATATTATGAGACCTACACCTAAAAAAAATTACTTAAAAAAATAACATAAGTCTCATTGAAGTTCTATCACAAAAGGGGTACCTCTATTTTAGATATGACAAATAAATTCGTCTCTGTTGATATTATTTGAATTTGTTTCCGTTTTGATTGGAATCCTTGCATTGACCGGGTATAGGTATGAAAAATTTCCGACTTTTTCAATTGGATATGGGAATGAGTATGAGAATGTACATATCCCGCCATAACTCGTTCCCATTTAAATTATTAAAATATTCACAATTAATTAAATATACATATATATATATATATATATATATATATATATATATATACATATATATATAGACACACACACACACACTTTCTATTTTTTATTTCTTCTAATTATTTGGTTTATCATGAAATTCATTCGCATCTCCAGTCTATTTTTTATCTTATCATAACCTTTATGTAATTATGTTAAAATGATGTATGTCAATTAATTTTTTTTTTATGAATCAAATTTGAATATTTCTATTATTTTTTAATAATTTTACTTATTATATATTTTTCTTTCACATGAGAATGTTTAATACTTTCAATTTAATTGTTTAATAGCATAAACATTTTATTTACTAGATAATATAAAAAACAATATTATTTACTTATTATTATTCATTTTTATTTCATTTGAATAACTCTTTTGTTTTTCTTCAACAATTTCCGTTATTTTTCAACCATTGAGTATATATGTTGATGTTTGAAAAGTTTTCTTAAATCTCTAAGGTATTTTCCATCTTATCATATTCTTAATTATACATTTATTTTGTTTGTGCGATTTCTTTCAATAGTCTCTCAAATTATTTTTGAGACACACATTTGTTAATTTTTTAATATTTTTAATATTTTTAATTATTGTTTATTTTCATAGAATACTATTTCGATATATTTTATCTAATTATTTTTTATTTTCTGACTCATTATCAATCATAGTGTAATTTTTTCACTATAATTGTATAAATATATTTTATTTACTACAATATAAAAATTTTATGTAATTGTCATGAATATTTTTTTTATCACATCAAACATATATTAGAGTTTAAAAGATACAATATTTATGTCAAAATTTTATTATTATGTTTATTATTTGTTCTTTGTGTCATTTTGATCAAATGATGTATTATAATTTTTATTGGTGTATAAAAAAGATATTCATTAGAATTTAAAAATTGAAGTAAACAAACATTTAAAATATATTTTAATTTGAATATTTGTTTTCCTTTTATATTTTTTAAAATATATTTTTAAATTTTATCAACTAATTTTTATTAATATTTACAAATTTAACAAATATTTTGGTTCTCATGAAATTTTATTTGGTATTCTAATATAAAATATAAACAATTATAATTTATTTTAAAATATTTCAAAATATTTAAATTTAGATACGAGGATATAGATGAATTTTTTTATAAAAATAAATATAAAATAGCGAAATTCGTCTCGCTCATCACGTTGTCATCCTAATCTAATTATTCATATTTTTAAAAGTATTAAAGAAATACAAAGCAATCAAATTGATTAAGTTGAATTATTTTTAAATTTTTATTAAGTTGCTCAGAAGATTAATTCAATTAATTAATTATTATTTAAGTTGGAATGATCGCTATTTACGAAAAAGATAAAAGTAATCTTAAGACATCTGCAGTCAGAGTACAACTCCAACTCTAACATCCATGGTTACGTCTACCATAAACGGACGTTAAACTTCACGGTCAAGATTCTTTAGTCATATATTTTGAAGACTAATTCAACCTTGGCACTTGAAAATGACATTCAATATCCTTACTAAAGAAATTCGATGATATGCAAATAAAATTAAAAATCTTTAAAATATTGTTTATAAATTAGTTAAATCGTTTTATGTGACATCCTATAGAATAATTATAATAAATAGAACATCACATCATTATAATATAAAATAGAACACTGATAGAAAAGTATATGAGAATTTATTATTACAGTTATCTCAAAATATATTGAAAAGGAAAAACCATTGGCACAGAACAACCATTGGCACAGAACAATACCATAAAAACATAATTTAAAAGGGCATCAATTTAGCAAAAGATTACTCACAAAGTAATGAATTACAAAATATAATAGTCCAACAAGAGATACTAAAAAGATAATTACTAATGCACCTAAACTAAATAACAACATCGTCAGTATGATCTTCAGAAATCTCCTCATCTACTCACACCAAAATTTGGTGATCGTCGCAAAAAGAAAAGTCAAATAGGAAACAAACACAAAGAGAAAAGGGTAAGCTAGAGAAAATAATTGTTAACATATGAATGACCAAATAGATTAGAAACAAATGGATCAGTAAGCATACAAGGCATGCGATGACAAACAATACAAGACCCTCTAACTCAATTATCTAGATACATGTAAAGAGATCAGATTCATTGGATGCCTTCACTTGTGGTGGCCTCTACGGCTCTACAGAGCCATTGCCAATGAGTTTCACCCTACCACACACAAGGTTAGTTCATGATCATCTAGGACCATTATCCTGCCAAAGACTAACACCTCCTACTACTCTCACCACTTGAACCACTCTACTCTAAGTGAGTTTGACTAATTCTTTAGAGTGTCAGGATACAACCTTACTTGAATCCTTATCTAATTACATATACTAAAACACCACCATAAGATCTCTCCAAGAGACTCATGGAATTACGTCAAGCACAACCCATGAATATATCCTCACACATCCAATATCATTCATACCGGGCACAACAATTTCAATTCATTACATCACATTAAACATATATGGCATCATACTTTATGCTTTTAAGGAGTAAATCAATCAATTATGGAAGCAATCAAGTAAGTGTGAAACAATTCTTTTGTCAATCGCGCTAAAGCTAAAGAGCTCGAGCTCGAGCGACAACTTAAAACAGAGAACAGGGACGGGTTTTTGCTATTCTCAGTTAGGCGAGAACTTCTCGTTTGAGTGAAAAACTTAGGTGAGTACAACAGATCCCCACCTGCACTCACACATGCAAAGCCAAAAACCAGTGCAAAATAGACATGCAATCAACTCCATTCCATACAATCATCAAATCAGTATATTTCAACACCTAATCTCAGACAAAAACTAGAAAAACACCACTATAAAATAGTTTGAGTTCTAGCTTCCCTTACCTCAGAACTGGAAACAAGCTTGCGGGCAGCACCACTACTCTAGAAACAACTAAAGAGCTGTAACAAAAGCACAAGGACAAAAATAAAGCTTTAGGAAAGAACTCAAGACAGAACCAAAGCAACTAAACTAGAAAAGAAAGAAAACACAGAGTTTTAGTGTTTAACTTATGTGAAAGGGCATTCAGACAACTTAGGATACCTTCTGTTTTAGAAAAGGAAGGAAAGAACTAGAAGGAAACTAGTGACTTGCCTTAAGGGCTTTTTAGTGAAACTGGGCCCAAAACAGGGAACAAAAGTGGGCCTCACATTTTATGATTCATATTTTTATTTTTTAACAATTACAATTTACTTTCAAACTATCAAAATTCATTCAGGATTAAAGATAAATAAAATATTAGTTTAAAAAATCAATGTCCAATGTAAAAAATTACACAACTAAATCAATATTATAATAATTAAAAAAAAAATTAAACGACTCTTATATGAGAAGTTTTTAAATCTATTTTCCAAAAATAATTTTAAAAGCAAGAAAAGGGATGTGGTAGTGGATTGAAAGAACAGTGGCAGTCCAAAAAATAATGAAATGTGAGAGCAAAGGTTCCTATATTGATGATGGGCTTCCACTACAAATTCCACTTTCTTTTTCTTGTAGAGTTGTTCAATCAAACAAGTGACAATTATGGCTTCTGAGACATTTTAAACAAAAAATGGAGAGATCAAAGTTCTATAGTGGATGGGATCAAACTATTTCTTAAAGATGTCAACTTCAGAATTATTGAACACATGTGCATGTTTTTATTTATAGTTATCTTATGAACACACAGTATTTCATATATCAAATATAATCATAACAAAAATCAAATAATTGTAAAAGAATAATAAACTATTTAACAATTTAGATAATATATAATAATATAATAGTATAAACCATAATATCAAACACCTTTCTTGTCTTTCTTTCTTAGTTTCTCGTGACATGACATGATGTCTTAATCCATGTGTTTTAGATCATAGTTAAAGTAAAGTTATTTTTTCTTTTATAATCGATTTTTTACTTTTAATAGTTTGAATAAACAACTATATCATAACATATGGATGATCTTCAAACCAACATACATTCCATCACTGTATGCACTATTATTAACATTCAAAGTATAATATTGATGCCTACACATACATAATCATTTATAATAAATTTAGAATCATCTAATTAAATTAAACATATGGATGAAAAAAAAAAACTTTTGTTGAGCATAGTAAAATTTGTCAACTATACTAAATTCAGAATTTATTTGCTCTTTGTTTGAAATCCGTTGAACAAATTAATTAATAAAATTATTAGATGTATAGGAATTAGGATAAAAAATTGATAGTGAAGATGAAATATACTACGGAGAATTCTATCTATTTGATGGATTGGACAAAAATGTCCAATTTTGTATAATTTTCCAAGACAAGTTAAACTTCAAATCTATTAAATTTTCTCATTCTAGCTATTAAAGGTACTAATTAACTTATATACTGCACATATTACATGTAATCACTATTTCTCAATTTAAATGTTTGTATATAGTTTTACTATAAAAGATGATGATGATGCATAATTTAGTCACACAAATATATCAAATATGTTAATCAAATAAAACTCTTTTACTAAGTCTGCAATACAAAGTATAATTGTTTCATGATTTAATATGCACATATTTGAACCAAACAATTTTTTTAGAGTATACAGTACTCAAACTAACCAATCAACTTACATTTATGGTGTATTTGGATGAGACAATTTAACAGGATAATTCATTTATTTGGAAAATTTGAATTTCTTTTACCTCGTGTTTAGATAAAGTATTTCAACAATGTTGAAAAATTGAAATGTATTGTATTTGAATTGATTGCAATTAGATTTTCTTCATTTTCTAAATAACTTGTTTGGATAAAGAAATTAAAATACCTTGTATTTCAATTTCTTGTTTGGATAAAATAATTGAATTTCTTGTGAGATAAAATTTCATTTTAACGATATTTATTTTAGGCTTAATTATGTTTTGAGTTCATGACAAATTTGGAAACGGACTCGACAACCCAAATGGATTAGGCTGACCCGACGACCCAGTCGATCGGGAAACCCAAATGGGTTAGGCTGGGTTGGCCCGACGATCCAAACAGGCCTGATCAGCTTGACGGCCCATACGGGCCGATAATGTTCCGTCAAGTTCGTTGACCCAGCCACCCGACCCGTCTAGGTTGTTGGCCCGACTTGGCCCAACTAGGTCGTCAGGCCTGCTCGACCCATTTAGGTTGTCAGGATCGTTTGTGTCATCGGGCACATCCAACAAGTATGTGTTGTTGGCCCGGCCCGACCCAACAAGGTTGTCGAGTCTGTCTAGGTCATCGAGTCGGTCAGGCTTGTCAGGTCAACGGGTTAGTCTGGTCGTTGGGCCTGTTCGACATGTCTAGGTCGTCATACATGCCCAACACCTCTAGGTCATCTGACTCGCCCGATCCGTGCGAGTCAGATGACCTAGAGTCAGCCTAAAATAATTGAATTTCTTGTGAGATAAAATTTCATTTTAACGATATTTATTTTAGGCTTAATTATGTTTTGAGTTCATGACAAATTTGGAAACGGACTCGACGACCCAAATGGATTAGGCTGACCCGACGACCCAGTCGATCGGGAAACCCAAATGGGTTAGGCTGGGTTGGCCCGACGATCCAAACAGGCATGATCAGCTTGACGGCCCATACGGGCCGATAATGTTCCGTCAAGTTCGTTGACCCAGCCACCCGACCCGTCTAGGTTGTTGGCCCGACTTGGCCCAACTAGGTCGTCAGGCCTGCTCAACCCATTTAGGTTGTCAGGACCGTTTGTGTCATCGGGCACATCCAACAAGTATGTGTTGTTGGCTCGGCCCGACCCAACAAGGTTGTCGAGTCTGTCTAGGTCATCGAGTCGGTCAGGCTTGTCAGGTCAACGGGTTAGTCTGGTCGTTGGGCCTGTTCGACATGTCTAGGTCGTCATACATGCCCAACACCTCTAGGTCATCTGACTCGCCCGATCCGTGCGAGTCACCGGACTCGTTCGTTCTGCTTGGGCCATCAGACCCGATAACCCATCTTGGTCGTCAGATCAGTTTGACTCGTCTCCATCTTTGAGTCCACCCAACTTGTTTGGGTCATTAAGCCCGTTTGGATCGTCGGGTCTACTCGATCTATTTATGTCGTCAAACCAGTTTGATTTAATTTAGTTACGTCGGGCCGTCCGAACTGTGTGAGTTGTGGGCGGTGTGAATTTCTTAAAATATACACATAATTATATATTGAAATCTATGAAAACATAAAGTTAGAATTTATACATGTATATAGTATAATTAATTTAAGGAGAAGTGACATCTAATTTGTCTCTGTATTTTTCATCTTCAGATTATTTCTTTGTCTTTCACTTACTCATGCTTGTGGCCGGTGTTAACTGAAAAAAGTAGCAAAAGTTATTTGTATGGCAAAGGTTTAGTGATAGGGGTATAGGGAAGAAGAAAGGGTGTCGTCTTTTTCTAAGAAAGGAATCCATGAAAGTAGAAAGATTCTCCTCCAAAACATATAAAATATTAAACAAGTTATGATAGTGAGAATCAGACACCAAAAAAAGGTTTTATATCAATTAAATGAAGAATACGATACTAAAAAAAACAAAATATTGCAATTTATTTTTAATTGGGTCCACCATTTCTATGAACCCTTAAAACATGGTACGAAACCGCCTTAAATATTTTAATGAAAACCTGGTGTGGAATTGCAGTTTATTAATGTTTGGATTATTAGCCAGATCAACTTTAACTTCTTAAAATCACATTAAAAAATTATAAAAAAATTGCAATATAAAATTAAAACTATTTATTGAAAATTTGGATCTGATTCAAACAACGTTGATTTATATATGGCGTGACAACTATGACATAACCACCCAGTGTTGTCAAACTCAATAAATCTTTGTTCCATGTTTGTCCCTTTACCAACGACAACGCCCATTAACTTCACACCAACAATTTTTAAACCTACAAATTCAAACAAAAGTTAATAAATTAAATAATTAATCTTATAACTCTAAGAAAATAATAAAATACAACATTTCAATAACGTGTCCAAAAAAACATCAACAAATCAAAATAATGAATTTCTATACTAGAACATTTAAATAATTTTATTAAGGAGTACTTTCATACCTACCTCCACTCCCTCTTTATATGCAGAATAGTCATCCTTAAATACTCGTTTAAATAGTATTTATTTTCTAACCACTACGAATTTTATCCACAAATATGAGTGCTTATGTCATTATTAATACTTGTTAATCAATCAGCATCGTATTAATTGGTAGGTGACAATAACCTTTCAGGCAAAATACCATAAAAGCAACATAGCATTTGATCCTTCAAAACCATGCATATCATTTTCTCCGAAAACAAAAATGGAAAAAGACAGTTTCCTATTATGTTATATTTTTAGTAATGTCTATGTTTTAATATATTCTCATACGAATTTTGATTAGTGCTTTGTTAAAAAAACTCTTAATTAAAAAGAATAATGATATATTTTTAATTATTTTTAAATAATTTCATTACATCAATAAAAAAACCAAATTACGTAATAAAATAGTGATTGAAATGATGAATTGAAAATAAAAATTAATTGTCAAAATATCATTATTCATATTTATTTTTTTAAAAGTAAAAATATTCAAACTTATCGCTTTATATCTATAACAATATATGAAGGGGATTCTTCTTTTTGTGTTCACTTTTCAAAATACTGATTTTACCTTTTAAATATAATAATTTATTAAATTTTTAAAATTTGACCGTTACTTTTACAAATTTTTTATAAAATCAGATGTCTCTGCTTCTTCTCTTCTTCTTTATTTATCAATGGTTATTTTTTTATCTGTTTTGATATATTTTACTTTATTTTAATAAATATTAACTTAATAATATTATAATATTATTACCTACTAATATAATATCACACATATTTAAACAATACATACGCGAATATATCACGTGAATATCATTATCACATATCTTATATTCAATTCAGTTTTAATATTCGTTAATTTTGTTTAATTTTGTACCAATTTTGTCACATTTTACATGGACTAAATTTAATTTTTATGTAAATGTTATACATTATTTTTTATTAAAATTCACATTTATACTGAATATTTCTTTTACTAAATTTAAACCAAACCTAACTATACTTTTAAATATTTCTTTTATTAATTTTAAGCCAAACCTAACTATATTTTTTGGAAGGAAATTATTAGACTTATGCTTGATTTTTACTACATGTAAAAAATAAAAAATAGGATTAGAGTCAATTTAAAATTAAAAAAAAAAATTTTCAATATTTTTAAAATTAGAAGAAAAATTCTTCATTATTTTTTTAAAATTAAAAGAAAAATTCATCATTATTTTTAAAAGTCAGAAGGAAAATTCTTCATTATCTTTCAAATGATAAGGAAAAATCTTACTTATTTTTAAAATAAGAAGAACGTTCTTCATTATTTTTAAAATTAGAAAAACGTTCTTCATTATTTTTAAAATTAGAACGAACATTCTTCATTATTTTTAAAATTAGCAGGAAAATTCTTCATTATTTTTTAAAATCAAAAGGTAAATTCTTCATTATTTTCAAAAGTTAGAAGAAAAGTTCTTCATTATTTTTAAACCAACCCTAGTCCTAATTTTTACATATAGCAAACATCAAACATAAATATAATAATTTCTTTCCAGTAATATAATTATGGTTGGTGCAAAAATAATGAAAGAAACATTTAATGTAAATTTAAATTTTAATAAAAATTTCAGTATAACATTTACATTAAAAAAAATTGTCAGTTTGAAAGGGTCAAAATTGGAAATTAATTGATCAAAATTAAAGAAAATTGGAATTAAATTGAATAAAATTAACGAAAATGGAAACAGAGTTGAATATAGGACACGTCACATTGACACGTGACAATGATACTGACTTGACATTTAAACAGTTTTTTGTAAATTAAAAAGAAAAAAGAAAGAATAATAATAAAATTTTTTAAAAAAATTAAAAAATTACAAAATGATATATGACTGTCATTGTTTACCTTCCGTTTACAATTTAAACATCTCACAAAAAATGATAAAATTAACTTCAATTAAAAAAAAAAGGAATCCTTGTTGAATATTTAAAAAAAAAAATCAATTTTAACAAAATAGAAAGGATTTGGAATCAATAATATATTTAAACCTAGAAACAATTATGAAAATTCTAGATTTGAAAATTTTACATGATGAGGTTCTGAGAAATTTAACAGAAGTGAGCAGTTAAATAACTATCCAAATCATAGGGTCAAATTCAGTAGTTAGTAGTCATTTTCATCCATGTCAATTTCATGTTTTTAAACATACCATGGCAATTGGACCATCGTCAACTATTTATAAATATTAGTTATAGTTTAAATTAAATTTTAACATATCCATGCTTAATTTTTCTTTTTCATTTTTTTTGGTAAATTTCATCATAATATTATTTATTCGGTTATTACATTATATTTTTAATAAAAAAATATTTTCTTACTAAGGTGGGCAACAAAAAAACTCACCGACCAAAACTAAAACTAAATTATTTTTATCAGGCATAAATAATTTGATCATAATTTCCATTCAGTTTTCTCAATTTAATTCTAATATTATTTTTTGTATTTGGTTTCAATATTTGTTAATTTTGTTTAATTTGATATTTTTTTAAACGTCATTTAAATAATTAAATATTAACCAATATGTCACTTTGTGATTTTTTTAGTTACTAGTCAAATAAGATTAGGATTGATTGGTCAACCAAAAACATTACTAGATCTCTCCTAATGCTCATCTTTTGTCCCCTTTTAACAACCATTTTTCCTACATTTTTCCTTTCTTTTTTCAGAAATTGCCTCATTACAGTCTTTTACTCTTTTATCCCTCTATCTCTTCGATGCTACCTATCTTTATTATTTATAAACAACCTTAAATCTTTATTGTCCCTCACTAAACAAATAGTTCGACCTATGTCCTATTAGTAATTAGATCGGTCATTAGGTCTATCACAACAATTTTTATTTTAATTTTTTATGGGTTAAATATGTGTTTGTTCCTTATCTTTGAGTGAAAATTTGAACTAGTTCCTCTTCAAAACTTTGGCCAAATTTAATCTCCGAACTTTAGAAATGTGTAGATTTAATCTTTTTAACCATTTTTTTAAAGTTTATATAACATTTCAAATACATTTCATGATGGTATTTGAGTTGTTTACACTCTTTGACACATTTATGCTTCAATGTTAGTTGAGAACTGCGTTTGAAACGTCAAATAAAAACTTAACAAAATTTCATTAAAATGACTAAATTCACGCATTTCTAAAGATGTGGGACTGAAGTGGTCCAAAGTTGTTTAGAGAGACTAATTATAATTTTTACTAAAAGTTAAGGTACCAAAAACATATTGAATGTTTTTTTTATTTAAAAAAAAATGTTCACGTGTCAAACCAGTATCGTGCCGCATGTCAAGATCTGTTTCTTTTAATTTTTTATGGGTTAAATATGTTTGTTATCCCCTAACTTTTAGTGAAAATTGGAATGAAAGGTCAAATTTAGTCCCTAAACTTTAGAAATGTGTAGATTTAGTCCTTTTAAACAAAACTTTTTAAGTTTATCTAACATTTCAAACGTGTTTTGTGATAGTAATTGAGTTGTTTACACTAGGGATGGTAATGTGAGCCAACCTGACCCGTTTTTCCTCACCCTGCATTTTGGCTTGCAAAGCGTGGGTCGGGCTAGTCTGCCCTACAACTCAAAAACGGTTTTACTTTCCTAACCCGTCTCGTGGGCTGTCCCGCATTTGTAATGAGCAAAATAAAAACTTTTTTATTTTCCCATAATAATTAATATTTATTTCCTATCGAAATAATTCCAATTGGTTTAACTAATCAAAGACTACAAACAATAGCAGTTAAGATTATAGCTAAAATACAATAGCGACATGTCACCACCTTACAAGACAGATACAAATTTGTTAAAATAAAAATGCATAAAAAGATATTCGATATTCAAGAACTAAAATCATTATCTTATATACAATGATAATAATAATAATAATAATAATAATAATAATAATAATAATAATAATAATAATAAAAGGAACTTACAAAAACATGATAAATGGTGTGGGGATTAAAAAGGGAGAATATTTAATTTTATAAACAGGCCAACGCGTCCTGCCCCGCCTTAATCCCGCACGGGCTGTGGGCATGTGTGGACCAACATGTTCAACTACCCAGCCCGCCCCGCATTTTTTTTTCTGTGGGTCAGCCCGCTCTGAATTGTCACCCCTAGTTTACACTGTTTGACACATTTTCGCTTCAATTTTAGTTGAGGTACGCGTTTAAAATGTTACATAAACTTAAAAAAATTTGATTAAAAGGACTAATTCGCACATTTGTAAAGATGAAAAACTAAATTGGTCCAAGGTTTCGAAGAGAGACTAATTCTAATTTTGACAAAAAGTTAGGATACCTAAAACATGTTTAACACTTTTTTATTTTAAAAGAAATGTCCATTTGTTATTTTTTTTCAATTCAGTCTCAATTTTTTCTAAAATTGAGGAATATTGTCTCTCTCCAAATTGAGACCAAATTTAATTTTTATATAAATGTTATACTGATATTTTTGTTAAACTCACATTTGTATTAAATACTTTTAATTTAGAGTCATAATTGGTCTAAAATTAAAATTAAAATTTTAAAAGTGGAAAATAACACTATTGATTTAAAATTTTAAGAGGTAAAAAATGTTAATAAAACAATAGGTCAATCTTTCGCAACCAAGAGGGGGGAACCATTTCTTTAACCAATTAACAAGATAAATGGATGATGCACAATTTAAAGACCTAATTAATCACCCAGAAATAGAATTTAATATGAAAGAAAGAGCAAGGATGATAGAAAGATAGAGCACACACAGGGGTTTATATTAGTTCGATTCCTTAAAATCTACATCTAGTTTTTCCTAGCAAACACAGTTAGAGAATTTTTGCACTATGTCTCAAAAGATTTGCAAGATTAAGAAAGTACTTAGAAAATCTTAACCCTAAGACACAAGACAAGAAAAATTATAATGCAAGGCTATACACACACGCTTGCACTAAACAAAATCACACTCATAGTGATTTTCAGATAACAAAATACAAATTCTAAAAATAGTAATAAGATTGAATCACTTATTTAATAAGATTTTACTCCATAAGCCAAGATCTATGTGATTAATTCCACTCTTGAAAGACCTTGATAAACTTCAGCTATTTCCTACGTTGTGCTCCAAGAAGACTAGCTCTAAATCTTTTCCAGGAATGAATTGCTCAGTCTCGTGAAGACAAAATCCCATATTTAATGATCAAATACATGTTATGAGATGTTTAATGGATTATATTATTATCCTAATGGATTAGCTCTTTAGTCTATTAGATTATGAGCCTAATGGATTAATTTGACACTTTTTCAAATATCTTTTAAACTTTCGATCCATATTAATTCATAATAAATTATGCACATGGTTAAGATTCTAACAAGTTCTAGTTTGGGCTAATTATAAACAAATCTTTCATAGCACAAGGACATCATAAAAGGCAACAACTTGATCTTCTTTGATATATTAACAACAAAAAATCAAATATAGTAATATAATCGATTAATATAATGTTGTATGACATTTTTATGTGATTTTTAATACTTCATGTGATTTTTAACCTCTTAAATTTTTAAACCAATAATGTTATTCTCCACCTTTAAAATTTTCATTTTAATATCAAACCAAGTATAACTCCAAACAAAAAAATATTTAATAAAACTGTGAATTTTAATAAAATATCATTACAAAATTTATGTAAAAATTAAATTTCATCTCAACTTTGGAGATACACAAATTTGCTCAATTTAAACAAAATAATGAGACTGAATTGAACAAAAATAATGATTATGAAGACCAAATTGAATATAAAAAACTGACTATGACGTGACATTGATCTTAACAGGTGACACTATCCTAGATTGAAATGTGAATATTTTATTAAAAATGAACAAAATTTAAATATATATATATATATATATATATATATATATATATATATATATATATATATATAATCATGAAATAACACATGACAGTCATTGTTCATTGTAAGGCCCATTAAAATTGGCCTAATACTTTCTGCCCTAAAGTAAAGGGGGGCTACCCTTGTAAATGGGCCTAGGGTGGCCCAAGTGATAAAACCCAACCCTAGTCCGTCCTAACCCACTCACTTTCTTCATTCTCAGATTCGCAACCGCCTTCCTCTCCACTGTCTCTGCTAGGGTTTGTTTCCCGCCTCGAACCGGTCCGCCCAAAAGCTCAAGTAGTGATTTCTACTCCACGTAAGCGATTCTAAACCTACTGTATTTACTCCCTAAAGTTGTTCTTCGTATTTCACCGTTTAGAGTTTGAACTAATCCCGTTTTTCCACTGTTCCACCAGTTCTGCAAGTCCATCACTCGAGCTACTATGCTCTGAGGTCCCGTGTTGAAGTTTCGTTAACCCTCTTTCAGGTACGGGAACTTAGAGTCTGAGTCTAAGTTGTGTTTTTATGCCTGTTCTTGAGCTTGTGAATGGTCTGCATGGATAAATCACTGGTTGGGTGTGTGTAATGCTTGGTATGTTTGGTTGGATCGGGAAACGCCTTTGTTGCAAGTGAATCAGGGGCGAGAGCTGTTAATCTCGCCCAGGCGAGTTAGGCTCGCCTAAGCGAGTCTAACGAAGGCTCGCCCAAACCCCCAATGCGCGAAAGGTCGCCCAGGTGACCCGCTCGAATTTTTTGAGCGAGCGAACACCTCGCCCAGGCGAGAGGGGTCTCGCCTAAGCGAGATCCCGTGATGTTCTCTGGGTGCTTCCTCGAGCCCTCGCCTAGGTGAAGGGGGGCTGGCCTGAGCGAGACCCTTCAGCCTGAGCGAGGGGTTGGGCGAGGCAGTACGCTGTTTGGGTGCTTGTTTATTCTTGGATGATTGATATTGGTTTGGGTGTGAATTGTATGATGGGAAACATGTATATAATGGAGTATTATGCATGCTTGGCATGAATCATGAATTGTAGATGATGGGTCTGGTATGAAAGTTGGCATATGAACTAAGTGAGTTGGTTATTGTTAAAGTGGCATGAAAATGAGATGAGTTGAGACCCTATGAGCATGAATGGTTATGATAAATTGAAATGGGTTGGTCCTGGAACATGAAAGGCGTTGGCTTTAAAGGTTGGTACAATTAACGTATACGTGCATGGTGAATATTGTTTTGGCTGCGTGATTATGTTTTGTATGTGTCAGTGCATAATTCCTTGGGGGTCTCTAGGTGAGACTTTCAGGGTCGCGCTTCAGTGGTCGGGACGTAATTCCATGGCCCCTGTTAGTGGGTGTCCATGGTGGTGCCCCATCTGTATAACTAGGTAAGGATTCAAGGTAAGGTTGCATCCTGACACTCTGAGGAGTCAGTTAGTCTCACCTAGAGCGGACTGACTCCTGTGGTGAGAGTAGCAGGAGGCCTGAAATTCATTAAGGGCTAACCTTGTGGTGAGGGAAAATTGATCCATCGTAACACTTGTAACACATAGCTCGGGGGTGAGCAGAGGTATCCACCACAAGTGCGGGCATCCGTTGAATCCGACCAAGTTATACGTATCCGGATGAGTCGAGTTGAGTCGTAGTGTATTGATTGAAAAGTCATAACATGCTTGATTGTCGTATGAATATTGGATGGTGAAAGTATATTTGACTGTATGATGAAAATATTGTTGGCTCTAGCTTACCCTATTTGTTGTATGGTTGTCTTGTATGTGGTTCTTCTTTCTTGTGATGATCATCAATTTGATTGATGGGAGCAGATGGACGAGGTTCTCGTGGCCAACAAGGGAATGGTGATTCCGCTCTGGGCTGGAGTTATTTTCTTCATGTTTTCATGTATCGCTTTATGCATTTTTACTCTACACTCTTTGTTAGATTTGTATTCATTTTTACTTTGGCATCATGGTGTGCCCGATTTTGTAGAGGTTGTGTTTAGAACCCCAGGACTACGCTACATTGTTATCTCTATGTGATGTTTCCTTTAATTTTACGCATTAAATTAAATGAGGCGTTACATTCATCGTCCATAATTATTTAAATTATTTTAGAAAAAATTATAAAATTAAATAAAATCAACAAATATTAAGACTAAATTAATATATATATATATATATATATATATATATATATATATATATATATATAGACTTAAACGAAAATTAAGACGAAATCCTTATTTAAATTTATTTTATTAAGATAGCTTTGTAAAACATCCAAATGTTAGCGTGTGAAAAAAAATAAAAATAAAACACTGAAACCATGTCATACATTGAAACCATGTCATACATTAACCATCTAAAAATGTTAAATCTCCGACTTCATGTTAAAACAGTGAAAATACTAAGTACATTAAGAATCGTGTTTAAACTAAAATACACCATAAACTAAATTACATATCATCTTCTAGCCTTTTCATAACTTTCTAAAATAATATTTTTACCAATTCGACCATTTTTAACAAGTGTAAACCAACAATCAGCACTACATTAATGCTTTAAAATTATAATTCAAATAATCAAATAAAGTTAAAGTTCTAACTTATTCTTAGATATTTTAATTCACTAATAAAATATTGGTATAGTCCTAAATTAATAAATATTAATTTATTTGACTCATATTTCACATGTAAAAAATAAAATTATACATGCAAGTTAGAGATGAGAAAATAAAATTAGGAAACTGAGGGAAAAACTTACTAAAAATATCCAATATGATTTATTATCTCTATTATCTTATAAACTACGATTTGTAATAAGAAAAATATTATTATTATTATTATTGATTGATTGATGATAACTATCATTTTCATATCATATTCTATGTTTTAATAAGGCTTAAATACCTTTTTGGTCCTTATTTTTGTAGTGTTTGTTGCGGATGGTCCTCATTTTGACAGAATGTTTAAAATGATCCTCATTTTTACCGAATGTTTAAAATGGTCCTCATTTTCGCAATTCGTGTTTTATTTGGTCATTTTCTGTAACATCGTTTAAATCATTAACGGAGCATTGTACAAGTGACACGGTTTGTATTAAGGTATGTTACGTGTACTGTAGGTGGTAATTAGATATTTGGGGATAAATAAGTGAGCTAGGGTTTTGGTAAGGAATGTTTGGGCAGTTGGTGAGTTTTGACAATCTTGTTCTTCCATTCTCAATTAGTGTTGCTGCAATCTTCTTCTTCCTGCAATCCCATTATATAAGTATGTTACGGTCCCAATCTTCTTCCTTTACCTGTGGTTGTAATCGTTGGAGGCAACCGTATTGTATCACTTCGTGCATTGTTGGTGGTTCAACGAGAAAATGGATTAACCCCGATTTGTAGCTGTGGAGAGATGTCAGCTTTGAGGATGACAAGAACTCCAAAAAATATTTTGGTAGAAAATTTTGGGTACAATCTTTTTTATTTGTGTGTTAATAATAAATTGGTTTTAATTTTTGGTTTATTGATTTACAGGGTGGTGGTTCCAATAATGTGAGCTGCAACTTTTTCAAATGGCCGTGTTGGTGAAAAGGATGTCGTCATCATGACACAAATGATTCTTTTATGTGCTCTTTAAATGTGCATAGTCGTAGATTCTTTTATATTGCTCTTTAAATGACCCATCTACTATATCTGCAGCCATTGTCCTTACTTTACGAGTTGTTGATATTAACACATGTGTAATCCATTTTCTTAAAGCCCTTTGTCTTACGTCATTTATCTTTAGCTTTGGATTCTCTATTAGAGTTCGGTCCAAGGTTTCACTAAGCCACATATTAATCTTGAACTCCCTGCTATAAGAATGAACATCAAGAATGAACCCTAAACCCACCTACCTCGTTGATGATGATTAACTGAAAAATTGAAATGAAGAGTGCAACTGCAATCCAATGATGAAATGGCAAGTATTAGCTGCTTCCTCTGCAAATCCGAGCTCAAGAAATACGAAGATGAAGAAATTTTCCTAATTGCAAAATTTCCCCTAAATTGAAAAAATTAACCATATGTACAGTACACGTAACACATCCTAATACAAACCATGCCACTTGTAGAATGCTTCGTTAATGATTTAAACTGCGTCACAAAGAAAGACCAAATAAAACACGAATTGCGAAAATGAGGACCATTTTAAACATTCGTTAAAAATGAGAACCATTTTAAACATTCTGTCAAAACGAGGATCATCCGCAACAAACACTACGAAAATGAGGACAAAAAAAGTATTTAAGCCTTTTAATAATCAAACAAATGTTATTTTAATAATTAAACGAGCCTTCTTTTTATTATTAAACAAGCCTTTATATTTCCATAGAGATTCATATCATTCATGAGCATGTAGGAAAAAGAAGTTAAATTATAATAATAATATTTTTTCAATTATTGTAAAAGAAAAATTAGTTTATATAGTGAAAATATTTGCTTGAAAAAAGTTAATAATTGTGTTTTTTACAATATAATCTTATAGTTTTTCATATTAAATTTTTTACACCTTTAAAATATAAAATATAATTATTTTAGAATTATTTTCCAATAGATTATTTAAATATGAAAGAATATTATATTACTCATTAGATAAGAACAGAAGTTGAAAGATATTGCCCATATGCATTTATTCATTAGATATTAGAACACGACAGAAGTTTGAAGATATCTACTCTTACAACCACTCGTATACGACTTTATCTCTTATTTTATGTCATTCGAATAACTTATGTAAGATTTTATAGACTATTGAATTCAGAAAACAACTAGTTATTTAATGGAGTATCTGTTTCTTTCTATCTTTTGGAATTCAGTATTCTTTTTAAATATATTATGAGGCCCATTTAAGAAATATTTTAAAAATTGTTTGATTTGAAAAAAACATAAAATATTTTTCAAAATAATAAAGTCATGTGATATTATTACCAAACATAAAATATTTTGTGTACAGTTTAATATGCTTAAAAAGATGCTGTGTAAATCAGCAGCAGTATTAAATATATAAATCTAAATGTGAAGAAAAACTATAAACGATGTCTTCCTTAGCATCAGCTTTAGCTGATGTGACTATTATGAAAGCAAAAACAACACTTATACCAAACAAATCTTCTTATTTCTTTTTCCAAGATTCCATTATATATAAAACAGAATAAGTTTATTTTTATTTTCTTAAAATACTAATTTGGTCCATAATTTTGTTCAATTTTATAATTTCAATTTTAATATTAATTTTTTTAAATAAATTCTAATTTTAATCAATTTTATTTTTTTAACGTCATTTAAATAATTAACGATAATAAACAATAATGATCACATGTCATTTAGTTTCTTTTTAACTTTATTTTTAATTTTTGTTAAATTTTTAAAAGATGTTTACGTGTCAATCTAACGGTATGTCACGAGTCAGTGTCAATGTTTTATATTTAATTTGATTCCTATATTTATTATTTTATTCAATTTAATCCCAATTTTTTTAAAACGGAATAACTTTGTTCTTCTATAAATTGATACCAAATTTAATTTTTATATGAATGTTATAATGATGTTAAAATTCACATTTTTATTAAATATTTTGGTTTAGGTTACAATTTGTGTAAAATTAGAACGAAAATTATAAAGATGAGGACCAATTTTAAAATTTTAGATATATGGTGTTAGTTGTCATCCTTAAAATTTTCGTTCTAATTTAAAAATAATAGTAACTTTCAACCAAAAATATTTAATAAAGATGTGAATTTTAATAAAAATATCGTTATGTTTTATATAAAAATTAAATTTGGTATCAATTTTGGAAGGGACAAAATTGTTCAATTTTAAATAAAATTAAGACTAAATTGGAAATAAATATCGAATATAAAAACTAAATTGAATATAAAACACTGACCCAAACACATGACACGTTGGATTGACATGTGGACATTGTTTTTAAAATAAAAATAAATAAATAAAAAAAGACATAAAGTGACATGTGATAGTCATTATTTATTACTGTTAGTTATTTAAAAGGCATTAACAAATAAGGACTAAATTGAACAAAATTGACAAAAATTGATACCTATTTGAAAAAAAAATATTATGATTAAAATGACAAAACTAAAAAAAATGGTGACCAAATTAGTATTTTAATAATTTTTTCAATTTTTTTAAACGGGTATATACCTATAGGTCTAAAAATTTTTACATTAATTAAAAAAAAAAGGTTAAACATCATGTACAAAATATTCATAAACTTATTGATGAGTTAATGCACTTTTTAATTTTAGTTTTGTGAATAATAAGATTGATTAAATAAAATAAAATAAAACTAAAATTAAAATATTCATTCAAGAATTGAGTTTTGATGAATTAATAAAATGAATATAGGTTCTAAGTATTCATAATCTTAATATTTTAGATTGATTGAAAATTATGTTTATCATTTATGTAAATTAGACTTATATTTAATTAAGGTTGTGTTTTCATAATGAATCACTTTAAAAATAAACTATCAGTATCGTGTTTATTAGAATATCATTATATTTAATTATTTATATCATGTTTGGGTATAACTTAATCAACTTTGCTTCAACAAATAGATTAATGACAGAAGGGTAATGTGAAAGTGCAATGGGATTATAACTCTTACTTTTTTATTGTCATCTTTTATATTTTCATGTGACTTAGTGTGGGTCATTCATTAATGTACCACTATTTTTTCTTTTAAAAGAATCAATGATACACACTAAGCCACTTCAGGAAGAGTAAGAGATGAAAGTCAGAAAATGAGAGTCAAAGTATAATTTTCCATTGTGAAATTAATTAAACGTGTAGTTTAGAGTTGGTCTATTATGGTGTTTTTGGATTAGATTATGGATTTTGGGAGAGTGAATTTAAATGAATTTGATAGGAAAAGTGGATGAAGTTGAGGTTGTGCATATTAAAAGAAAGACGATGAGAAATGAAGATATTTGAGATAAAAGTTAATGAATAATGTGATATATTTAATAAATTAAAAATAATTATAGTTTTTTAATATATAAAATATTATATTTTAATAAATAAATATTATTTTGTAATTATTATTCATTTCCTTGCAAATCTTTGTAACATAGGGGGGAAATTTAAGATACCAATTCTACCTCAATTGTTGTGCAAATCTTCATTGGTTTGTACACAAAACATCCACGTTTTTTCATCGCACTAAACAAACAGACTCTTACCTTGTATTTGGATGAGAGATTTCAACAATTTCAATAAATTAGAATATCTAGTAATGGAATTATTTGCAATTGAATTCTCTTCACTTCTTAAACAATTGGTTTGGATGAAGTAATTGAAATATTTTAAATTTCAATTTTCTTGTTAGGATAAAGCAATTTAATTTATATTTTATGGTAAACTCAACTCTACCTTCGAGTCTAACTTAACTCAACCTTCAATTTGGTACGACTTGTCTTAACTTTTGGTTCAAGTCAACCTTCGGCCTAGCTCGAACTTCAATTTTGTTCGATCGAGCTTAACATTCAACCTGACCCGGGTTGGCCTGACTCGACTTTCAGCCCGACAAACCCAACTTGACCTTTAGTTCGGACAGGCCCAGTCTAACTCGACTTACGACCCGACTCGACCTTTGACCCAACTTGACTTTCTTCCCGGGTCGACCCAGTTCAACCCTTGGATTGGTCTTGGCCAACCTAGTTTGACCTTCGGCCTAGCTTGACCTTTAGGTCGGGTTGGCTGGCTCAATCTTCGGTTCAATCCGACCCTATTCAACCTTCAGTTTGATCCAGCCTAACCAGGCCTAACTCAACATTTGGCCTGGCCAAGCCTGACTCAACCTCTGGCTCGACCAAGCCTGGCTCGACCTTCAATTCGACCTGGCCTAGCTCGACTTTCGGCCCGGGTTGGTCCGACTTGACCTTCGACCTGAAACGACTTTTCTCGACCCTCTATCTTATCTGACTTGACATTTTCGACCTATGGACCTTTTTTGTCCTAACCAATGAGCATTTCCACAACTTGGAAATTTTAATTTCCTTCTTTTTTTTGAGTGAATTTCAAATTTTACTATTTTAATTATTTGAAATACCTTCTTAAAATTCTTCAATTTCATTTTCCTTTTTTTTTTGTCTTTTTTCTTGCGTTTTTTCTTTCTGCTTCATAATTATTTCTTATGAAAGTATTTTTTTTTATTGCCTTTTATTCAATGTTGATGGTTCTACGATGGTTAGGGAAAGGGTGGTGTGACTCTGTTTGCTGGTGGTTCTATGCTGGTGATAGGAAGAGAAATGTTAGGAAGCATGGTGGTGTTGAAACAATAATTAAAAAAAAAAAAAAAGAAATAAACCGGTTAAAAGGAATCGAAATCTAAAGACCTACCTTTTTGCCTTGCTAAATATGCTTCGATTAAAGAATCAAAATAAATTTTTTAAAATAATTGGTGTTAAAATCCTTACCTACACTAATAAGTAATTGTTGTATAAAAGAGTGAGACCAAGAGTTTATTTATATATAGAATTTAGACGATGTGGATTTAGAACAAGTTCAACCGTATTTAATCAATTATTTCAAGCATTTAATTAATTGTTCTTGCTAAAATTTGGTCATATGGATCTAAAAAGAGTGAAAGTCACCACCAACAAAAAGATTTTCCGATGTTTATAAGTAATTGCACAAAATATATGAATATATAAAATAAGTACGAGAGAAAATGAGAGTACTTCCACTTATATTTCTAAAGAAAATCACTTCCCATATATTTTTTCTTAAAATTTCATTTACTCATAAAAATAAGGATAGGTTTATCTTAATCTGAGAAGAATTTACCACAGCACAGGTGAAAAATAAGGCACATAGAACATATTTATCAATAAAACTGGGAGCATGTAATTTGAGTAATTAATATTTAAAATATGTTATTTTAAAAAGAAAGCCGCATTTAAGAAACTTATCTTTAGAACAGTTTAGACATAAAATAATGGAGTGGTCTTTACACATATTATCCACTTGTTGTCTCCTTTTTTCTAAACGTTAAATTCAAAGCAACAGTTGTATGTTCTTGGTCAAGTATGAATCAGACTTCTTTTTCGGTCTCTTTCTGTCGACATATTTGATAAGTTCACAAACCAAAGCGTCACGCAAGAAATCTGGTTCTAACACTATATGTGCATTAAATGAGACTATTATAATTTAAATTGAAATTTCAAAAGTAACTTTATGCTTTATGATAATTCTGTCCTATTTAATTATGACTACTTTAACGCTAAAAATAATACATGTAAAACTTGTATATAACTTAACAAGTTAGGTTAATAATAGTACACAAATAGTCTTCTTTTTATTGTGACGAGATTATTAACTTTTAAAGGAAATTGCATTAGTTATAATGACCTGGAAATTAGAATAATGAGATTCATAAAAGAGATTTGATATAGTTTTATTCTAATATATTTGTATTGGATATCACACATTAATTAGAGATAAGTTTAACTTATTAGTGAAAGTAAATTTCATCTTATAATTTGATTTTGTAAAGTTTAATATCTAATATAAGAAGAATTTGAGGATAAGTTATTGTAATTCAAAAGGTTTATGACAAGTTTAATGACCAAAGTCTTGTAAGAACATTTTTTTTTTTAAATTCATGATGCTTCATGAACATTGGAATTAAAAAGATATAAAAATCATGGTTGGAAGCATATTTATAGAATAGTTTGAGGCAGTTAAAAATATTTGTAATTTTTTTTTTAATTTCTTAAACAATTTGTAATTGTTGCTGGGCAACGAATCTTCACTGGGCAACAAGTCATTAGCCTAGCGCCACTCATTGAGCCAAAAGTTTGTGTTCGCATACTGGGCGGTTTTAGTTATTTTCATGCATGCATACTTTGAGTTAAAGGACCAAGACTCATTTGAAACGAGTAAATAATGATGCTTGAGCAAATTGTGGTTAAGATTAATCATTTTAGTTGTTTATAAATTGTATTAGTAAAATGCAAATTGAATATTAATTCTTACATATGATTGATTTGTGTTTTTTTTAAAGGAGTTATATTGTATTACAATGTTTATTGAGATTGATGAAACTTGTATGAATTTGAGGTTATACATATGGAATGATGTGTGAACCATTGTTTAAGTTGTTGATCATGTATTGATACTCATGTTGTAATAATCTAAGTCACATAGACTAAGATATTAGATGGCAAAAAGCTAATGGAGGAGTTCTCACATTGTAACATGTATAAATGTGCAAACTTAATTGGATTCTGGTAAACTTATCCTATTTCATGATTCATGGGTTCGATTGTAAATCCACATCTTGGATCGGATCGGATCAGATCTTAATATCTACTAGAACGTACTTGATAGAGGACTATCCCAAGATTCCATACAAGAAGAACTTGAACTTGAAGATGAACTTTTGGGTTTTCTTTTAGAAATTAGTTATGTTTTATGTTTTTGGGTTTTGAGCTTTCTTTTATAATTAGTTTATGCTTTTATGTTTTGGGCTTGGGCCTTCTTGTAGGGTTTGCAGATTTGCTTAAACTTATGTGCCTATAAATAAAGGTACTAAAAACTGATGTAGACACTCTTAGTTATATATTGAATTTGATTTCATTAAAGAAAGGGTTCTCTTTGTTCTTGGCTTAGGCCTCTGGTTCTTATCAAAGATTAACATCTTTGTGGCGAATCTTCACTTGACTTATCAATCTATTGTGACGTCCTTCATCTTTGTCTTATTCCGTGTTCTTCTCTGATTTATTCGTGTTGTGCCTCTTGAGGATTCAAATTCAGAAACGATCATACTCTTTCCTGGATAGGATCGTATCAGTACTTCATATGAATCTTTCAAAAAGCATGTGTCGATATTTTGCTTGTTGAATATCTTTACTGAATAAAATCCATGTGTGGTCTTTATGATTTTTGAATTTTTTTCTTTTTGAAAAAATTGAATTATTTTCTGTTAACTCATTAATATGTTTCATTTATACATATTTTCTTAAGTAAAATATTATTTCAATACCTTATCCTTGCATGTGCTGTTGTAGTATGACATGTGATGATTTTTATATGTTCACGTGCATGCATGTAGATACAAGACAAGAATGAAAATTTTTATTTTAAATATCTAAATTGTATTTTGTATTGGTATAAGTTTTATATTGGTCTTTTAATGAATTTATAGTATAATTAATAGTGTAAATTTTTATAATGTTACTTTAAAACATAAACCTCGTCACCACATAAAATAAAACTGAACCCAAATATAGAAAAAGGCAATCTCATTCACAATACAGAAAATCCTAAGACAAATGCAAAAAAAAATGCATAATTGTTTGAAGGAAAAGATAAAAAAAAATTAAAAAAAATATTGTTTAGAGTTATTTAATTTTAAAAGTGATATTTCTATTTATTAACATTAAATTTTATTATTGTTTTATACTATTAATATATTGTTTGTTGAGAATAGTTCAAGTGTACCGCATTTCCGAGGTATTGTTTGTTTTGGAGTATTTTAGCTCCGTCACGGTTTTGTCTTTAAAAGGCGACTCAGAGGGTGGAAGGAGGTAAGAGTATATAAACTTCGCTTGACCTCGATTGCTAAACGATGTGAAACTTATTGGGTGTACCGGAACAATAAACATTATATAAAAATAAATCGAACTTTGACTCACACTTAACTATTCCTAACAATCTCTCTTTAAAAATGAGTTTTTTTTTTCATATGATATATATATATATATATATATATATATATATATATATATATATATATATATATATATATATATATATAAACCAACACCGTTATAGTTATTTATCAATAACTTTATTTATTAGTATTAACATTTAACAAGAAATAAAAAACTTGAAAATAGAAAAAAACGAAAGAGAAGGAAGATTATTATTCTATAATGCATAATCGATTGTATAATTTACAAAACAATAAAAATAGAGTAAATAAGAGACAGCATAATGGACTATGTCACTCGAAAAATAATTAAAAATAGTTATATTTGATAACATTAAATAAGTTTGTTATACCACATCATTAATTACATTACATTAAAGCTTTTTTTTTTTTACTTTTTTATAAAGTTAAAAAAGTTATTCATGGATTTCATTCTTTCTTTCGTCCTTTCTCTCTCTCTTTTTAATATTTTTTTCTTTTATCAAATCACTTCCTCTGTCTGTTTCTTTTTCTTTTTTTCTCTTTTTTCTTCTTTTTTTTTTCTCTCTTTAATGGAGTAATTTGAAGACAGAGTTAAAAGAAAGTGCACCAGTTTTCTTTGGTGAAAAGATTGTGAATTTGAATTAAAATTTATTGTATATGTGATTGATTCAATTGAATTAATAAAGATCGATAAGTTGTTTTATAATGTAATGTCAAAATTATCCCTAGTTGCAATTTTTTAAAATGTAAACATTTTTTGTTATTAAAGAATTAGTTAGTAAAGGGAAACTAATAATTTTCTTGAAAAATATAAACTATTTAAAAATATTGTTAATTGATTGTTAATAATAATTATAAAAAATTTAAAGAAAAAACAACTATTTTAAAAAAAACAAATCTTGAATATAAGAATAAATTAATAATTTCTCAAACAATTCCTATATCCACGAATTTCTAATTTGATCCTTAATTTTCTTTTTAAAAACTTTCAAAATGTTTTAAATCCTTAATTAAGAGAAATTTTAAGGTCATCCTTAATTTCCTCTTCTAAATACTTTTCCTACGAATTATTACAAAATGTAGAAAATAAGTTAAACCAAATAGACACAATTATGAAAAATCATATCAAATCAAATTCTCATAATACCCACAAATAATAAATTATGTGAGAGGATGTGTCAAGAAAGAAAGACACAAATGTATTATCCTGATTGCCTTCACATTTAGAGATGAAACAACCATAAACACATAACATTCACGGAATTACTCTTGACCTCTTCTTTTCTTCTTATCTCGTGAAGAGATTTATACGGTATAATTGATTATGTAAAAATTAATCAGTGACAAAAATTAGAATAATTGATTGTTATATATACAACATAATGGACAATTGGTTATGTTGATCTAATATATTAAAATAGTAGTTATCATTTTATAAATATATTGTTTATAATTTCTTAAAATTATTATATATCTAATTATTTTGATTGAGTCTTTATTAAATTTTTGCGATATATTAAGTTCTTAAAATTTCAAAATTTTTAAAATGAGTTAGTGTTGTTGAATTTACCTATAACCTATATGAAATGAGAGTTATTTTACACTATCACTACACTTAAATATTGTCACATAATAAATCATTATAAACTACCAACAAAACTTTTTCAAGGATTTGATGTTGTATTTACCTAAAATTAATCTTAAAGCTAATAAAAATAATAATTTTCTAAAATATAAAATAAAAATATATATAATATTACAAAATTAAAAAAAGATAAATAAATTTATAAAATTATACAATATAAAATTAAAATATATAATTTTATGATTTTAAAAATTTATAATTTATATAAAAATATTAAAATATAAAATATAATTTCTATATTTAATAATTATAAAAATATGATTTTATAAAACTATAATTTTATTAAAATGTAATTTTATAATTTTATAAAAATATATAATTTTATAAAAATGTATAATTAAACAAAAATTATATAAAAGTATAAATTATAAAATTATAAAACGATATAATTATAAATCATAAAATTACGAAATTATAAAATTATAAAATCATTAAATTACAAATTTATAAAATTATAAAATTTTTAATTTTTAAAATCATAAAATAATGTATTTTTATTTTATGTTTGACAAAATTTATAATTTATATTTTATATTTTTTTATTTGGTAATATTATATTACTTTTTTAATTTTTTTAATTTTATATTTTATAAATTTATAATTTTTATTAGCTTTGAAAATAATTTTAGGTAAATATACCAACAAATCCTTCAATGAGATCTTGTCATTATGATAGTCTACAACTATGTATTATATATGATCTTATATGATCATATTTAAGTAGGGTGGTAATGCAAGATAACTATCACATTATATATGTAATAGAAAAATCTAATAGGAAAGACTTAATTGAAATTTTTTTAAAATTTTAGGATATAATAGACTACAAAAATTTAATATCGACTCAACTGAAATTTTTCAAATTTATGAGGATCTAAAACATAATTAAGCCAATTATTTTTTTCATTTTTTTTAATTTAAATTGTTAAATATGTTTTTGGTAACTTAATTTTCACATAAGATTGAAATTAGTTTTTCTTCAATACTTTAAATCAATTAAATTCCTCAACTTCAACAATAAATGGATTTAGTCATAAGAACAAAGTGAGGTTAAAATTTTTCTAAGCTTTGTAAGAGCATTCCAGGTGAAGTATGATATGTCATTATTGACATGTGTCACTTTGTTTTGTTTTTGAGTGAACTATCAAAAAAAAGAAACTTCCTCTTCTCTCTTTGATTCAAAACCCTTAAGCCCCATCTATTTTTCTCCATAATTTAAATAGACTTATAAGGTGAGATTTGCACCCCACTTATATATATTATGAAATTGTCTTATCTCTAGTCAATGTGTGAAACTTCCAACATACTCTCTTATGCCGAGATATATACATCTCGTTCGTAGGTCTAGAAATTGGTAGTCCGATAGCGACCTGATAACTAGTGGAACAAAATGTCCAAGAAATCTCGTTAGGATAGACTTTAACTATGACTATGATACTATGTTAGCATGTATAATTCATGAGAAAGAAGAATGTGTACAAATACGCAAACAAATACGCACAAAATATGTTTGGTGAAAACAACTCTAAGAGAGTTTGCTTGCTAATTTATTAGAACTTTGTCCAATATATGAAGTACAATGTCTCATCATATAAAGGAGAAAGTAAAACCTAATAAAAAAGAATATTTAATACTGATAAGAAAGAATACAATATATGATACCTCTATCAATATAGTTAAAAACAAGTAGAAGTTATATAATATTTTTATCAATTATTTTTATACTAAAAAGGGATGGATGAAAATTTCACATTTTCAAATTTTTTAATTAATTAACTACAAAATAAATAAGTAACTTATGCATAACGACGTGTCCAAATATCATATTATAGGATAGAATATCATTACACAACTCTGTAAAAAATTAATATTTTTCCATTTCAATAACTAAATTCATTTATTTTTTAAATTAAGAATTGAATTGATTTAAAGTTTTGAAAATGAATTAATTTAAAATTTATGTTTAAATTAATAAAATTATATTTAACTGTGATATAATTTATTTTTCTCACTCAGTAATTCAAACAGAACCTAACTGAAATGATTGTTTATTTATTATGATAAGCGACTATATAGTAGGAGTAATTAGGTTGGAGACTGAACATTTGCAAAGCTGACCATAGGTCCTGAGTGCAGAAGAAGATAGATTCCATTGTTAGGTAACTGCAACGTTAAGGGTCCACACATATAACACTAAATCATTGCAGGATGACACAACCAAGTAAGCTCCACATGATTAATGTCACCAAATATTACAAATATAATAAAATAAAAATCAAGGGCTTTTTTTTTTTTTTTTTACGACTTTAATACGTACGAAAGGTGAAGGAATAATTGGCTCTAAAATTAGAGTGCTACCCTTTCCTTGCACCAAAGGAATTCAAGGAATGTGAGGCTCAAAATAGATAATGTTCAGACACACACATATAACTCATATCACCAACTTTCTGCACCAATCATCTTGTCCCAACCACCATCACTGCTTATGCAACTACTCAACTTACACAATTTTTTTATATTATATTATATTATATTATTATTATTATTATTTTAAACATTTTTATATATTATAACATGTTATACTTAAATTCTTATATGTTATTTAAATGTTAAGGATTTATAACTTTATTTTTTTATTTTTTATTTTAACAGCATTATATATTTGGATTCCAATGATTATCCCCACGTTGTTATTCATTATTCACAGCATCTAACAACTACAACAACTGTCACACCACACAATTCGTCTTGTCCTTCTCTTTCACAATCACGTCTACAAAATCAAGATCCTTTCAATTACAAAAATTATACTACCGACCACTTTGTGTTCCACGCCTTCACATTAATTCTTTCCAAAGTATTTTTATTGCAAGATTATATATATAATGAATTATAAAAATTTAGATGAGTTTAGTAGATATTTTTATTAGAAGATTTTAACATCACATCAAAATTTGTTCTTGTATCTTAAAAATATATATTTTATCCATGATTAAATAAAATGTTAAGAGATTTGTGAGTTTTATAATCTTGAAAATAGTGTAGAATGATGGATCTCGTAAAATTTAAAATAAAATATTATATAATAACTTCGTGGAGAAGGAGACAACTAGTCAAGAAATAATTAATGTAAATTGATTTTATTATTTTTATTTTAAAATTTTGAATAATTGTGTTCATTAATTAAAATAATATAAATATGTGTAACAGATTTTATAAAAATAAAATTGTCTTTTGAAATTTTAAACAACTCTAATATAAAACAAGGTCTCAACTAAAAGTTCTAAGTAATTAAATTTTGTTTATATTATTAAATTTATGTATTTATAATTAATAATTTTAGATATTGAAATATTGTTTATTTTTTTAATACTTAAAATTTTGTTAAGTTAATATAAATATTGCAAAAAATTATTAAGTTAAAGAAAATAAATTCAATGAAATCTCAATACTTTTAATTTTTTTTTATGACAAACTTGTAAGATGTTTAAAATTATTTTTTTTAGTTTTTATATTAATTTAAACTTTTTTATGTTTATATATTTATTTTTTAGCAACATTAAAATATAATTATTTTATTATTTAATTATTTTTTAACTTTTATGGATGAACACTAAATAAAATGTTAAATGCAATACTTAAAGACAATTTTTTTTTTAAATAAAATAAAATTGCATTAATAATTATCATGTTAAATTTTATTTATTATTGTAATTAATTTTAAATTTTATAAGATTTAATGCATATTAATTATCTTTAACATGTGTCATTAAAACACCGATTAACTAGGTCCTGACTTGTTCATTAATATAGTTGAGCAAATTTTTAATAAAGGTAAACTTAAAATTAAATTAAATACATGTAAAGTTACACTATACGTTTTCTCTCACTCTCCTGGCATTACTTTCTCCCAAACTAACAAACAAAACATCATTTATAGAAATTAATTTCGAAATAAAAACAAAATATCAATAGAAAGGTAACATATACATCGTCAGAACCGTATTTTTTTTTTAGTTTATACCATGTTATTTTATTTTAAGGAGAAAAAATTAATATTCCTATTAATTTTATATATTTTAAAATAAAATAGGTTATGAACTCCAAATAAAAGAGTTTTTATTGTATATTATTATATATTGTAGATTATAGATAAACAACATGCTAAAGTATGATACAAGTTGGAAAGAGGAAGAAGAAATACTAAAGATGAGAAAGGAATAATTGTTTCTTATATGTTGAAAAAAGTTAAAGAGGAGTGAGAGAAAAGGGAGAGAAATTAAAAAGAGAGAGAGAGAGAGAGAAAAAAAAAGCTTTTTCAAGGAGAAAAAAACATTGACTACTACAAATTCTTTAAGGGGAATTAATAAAACAAATGAAGTGGTTGAGTTTTTTCTTTTTCTTTTTCTTTTTGTCATATACTTATCTTTTATGTACGTTATTAATGTACTTCATAAATAATAGTATGTCATCAAAGAGTCAAAAGGTCAAAGCTTCTTGATCTAGTAAAAATAAGGATTCCTTTTATACATGTTTCGAAACTCTTTGCTTTAAAAGGCGAATACATTTTTGTTTTAAAAAAAATGACTTTCTTTTTTAGAGAAAAAATAATATGATTAGAAGAAGACCAATTGCGTAAAATTAGAGACTTTTTTGTTTTTATTTTTTCTACCTCTATGGTAATATTTTTTAGTTTTTTTGAAAATATTACATCACCGTCTCATGTATATTATATTATATTACAAGAGACGTTAGTTAATAGTAAAGTAAATAGTATTCATTAAAAACATTTAAAATGTTACCTATTGACAAAATATGGAGACTCTTCTCTCAACAAATATTATTTCTAAAAATTACCTATTATATTAAAAACATATTTAATATCGTTAAAAAAAATTAATCTAAATATAAGGTGAGAAATAATTAAACATGTTTTAAATAAACTTATTTTTTATTTAAATTTATGTTTTGAAATTATATTTTATTTTTTATGGAAACAGAAAAGCTTAGATATATATTTTTAAAATATTCATGACCTTTGTAAACCTTCAAAAATAAGTCAGAAGGTTCACACTCATAATTATAACACCCACTCACTCCCTTCTATCACTATCGTTGTCATTCATCTTCAATATTTTAAATGTATTATTATTATTATTATTATTATTATTATTATTATTATTATTATTATTATTATTCACTCCCTTCTATCACTATCGTTGTCATTCATCTTCAATATTTTAAATGTATTATTATTATTATTATTATTATTATTATTATTATTATTATTATTATTATTATTATTTTAATTAGGAGTATCAAAGTGAGCCAACCGGCTTACATGGATTGGTTCATCACAGACTTAAAAAATGTTAGTTCAATTCGGTTTACTTCTTGGTGAGTCAAAATTTTACAACATGACCCGACCTACCATAAATTGGTGGATTAATGAATTGGCTCACTTACGATTTTTTTATTTTTGCAAATTATTGCATTATAATGAGAGTAAATTGAGTTGATTTATCTTTTACAATAGTGGAATCAAAGTATTCATCTAATTCTCGAAATATTATTATAAAGACAGTAGTTAAAGATTAAAGTATCAATGTACATAACTTGACAAACAAATAAATTAAAAATTCAAATTATTTAAATATTATTAAGCAACATTCTAATATTCAAAAATATCAAATTGTTAACCTATATAATTAGAAGTAATAAATATTTATAATTAAAAAACTAAAAAAAAAATAGTGTTGTTGTTGTTTATGGTTTTCGAGTCAATGTACTTTCAACCCAACTCGAATCTGTTTAATCATCTTAGTTAAATGGGTCAAGTTCAATTCAACCTACTTTAAAAAAAAAATTAATCCAATTCGATTTGAATCCACAGTGAACTTGATTGGTTTACGAATTAAACTCATTTTGATATATCTATCTTTGACTTATATAGACATATCGATATGAGTCCATCTTAAACTTTAAAGGTGTAAATTATTTTCAAAATTAAGTAAAATAGAGATAAAGCAATTTATTATGTATCTTACTAAGAAAACTTGTTTTGATGGTAAAAAAAATTATTTGGCTTATTCTTCCCGTTAAAGAATAAAAAATTTTCACACTTATAAAGGAATAAAAAAATTAAATTTATATTTTTTGTTTTGGAAAGGATAAATTAACAAGTTATATTTATAACTTTTATAAATATATGAGAGAGAAAAAAAAAAGTATTTTAAGTTTGAATAAAGTTTTAAAAACATGAGTTATTGATGATAGGTGAGAGAGTTAAAGTGGTGGGGTTAGCATGGAGTCTTAGACTAGGCCGGTACTTATGGTGGTATTATTGCAATTAAATTTTGATTGAGCCGAAATCTTGTTTTCCGTCAAACGCCCAAATGTCGACCCTTTGAGCCACACGCAACACAACGCAACTACCTCTCTCACTTGTCACTACTCACTCCCACTTACCCATTCATATTTTCTAATGCACATTTTTTCTAATGCCCAAAAACACAAACTTCATCATTATGCAACATCTTCCATACTTTTTATCATTACATATCATCTTTAATAAAAATCGGAGAATCTTAAGTATTTGTAATATTAAATAGACTCAATTACTCGGAACATATCCAGTTTGGTTTCAAAATTTTAAAATGATATCTACTTTTAAGTTTGTTTCAATTTAGTACTCAAATTTGAAATTGTGCATCAATGTAGTACACTCCGTTAATTTTTCACAAACGTCAGCGTGTCACGTGTCAACCTCTGTTTTTTTTTTAAAAAAAAGGCTTAAATACCTTTCTGGTCCTCATTTTCGTAGTGTTTGTTGCGAATGGTCCTCATTTTCACATAATGTTTAAAATGGTCTTCATTTTTAGCGAATGTTTAGAATTGTCCTCATTTTCGCAATTCGTGTTTTATGTGGTCCTTTTCTGTAAGCCGTTTAAATCATTAACGGAATATTGTACAGGTGACACGGTTTGTATTAGGGTGTGTTACGTGTACTGTACAGGTGGCTAATTAACGTTAATTTTTCAATTTAGGGGAAATTTTGCAATTAGGAAAATTTCTTTATCTTCGTCTTTCTTGAGTTCAGATTTGCAGAGGAAGCAGCTAATACTTGTCATTTCATCATTGGATTGCAGTTGTACTCTTCATTTCAATTTTCTAGTTAATCATCATCAACGAGGTAAGTGGGTTCAGGGTTTTCTGGGTTGTGTTTGCTCGTGGGTTAGGGTTTTCGTAATTCTATTTTTGGGTTTGTTTGTCTTTCGAT
>Ga0214542_1002328_pt1 | contig 39263 bp, 21 predicted proteins | sample CNSS1metaG_FD_160096 | JGI IMG/M metagenome (GOLD analysis project Ga0214542, IMG submission 160096) | Root nodule microbial communities from cowpea collected in UCLA plant growth center, Los Angeles, California, USA - CNSS1 | ecosystem: Host-associated > Plants > Roots > Nodule | place: USA... | reverse complement strand
GGCCTGCTGTGTAATTCTGCATATGATTAGTTTTTTAACTAATGGATTAGCTGTGAGTATGGTACAAAGTAAGTGAAAATATACTCACGATAATCGATTAGGTAAATTGTTAATCGAATTAGTGACAGCAAAAACCTTTGTATAAAAGCTATTTTGGAATCTGTTTTGGGTCTGGAAAAAATCAGAAAGATCACGCAGTTTTCATCTGAGATAGATCCTCCAATATTTCATCTAATATTTCACAATTTCCAGACACTAAAAAAGCTCGAGATCATCAAAAAACAACAAGAAGTCATAATATATTCTTGAGTGAAACATATTATGCTTGTATTAGATTTTCAGTTTTTCACTCACAATATACAAGAACTGTGATTTCTAGATGATCAGATAAGAGCACTAAAACTAAGCATTAAATATGGATTTGCACTTCTACAGAAACGAGTTTAAATTTAAAGTGTGATGTCTTTCTCATATAAAACATCAATGAGTTGGCCAAGAAACTAGGCATAAATAAAGCCATGCCATATTCACTGCCATACTCATTCCTAAAACTCTAGCTAGTGCTCACCTAAGTGAAGCTAATTCAGGAAGAGCAGAGATACCATTTATAGCATGCTACACAAAAATGACTTCAAACTTGGCACAAGGATTGTTCTCCAAGTGACTCCTGAAATCTGCATCACCTTTGAAGCTGAAGGTATAAAGAGCTTGTCTCTGTGTCAAGCCAACTGGGTATATTTTGTAGAGTTTTAAATCACTCCCCCCTCTTATAACTTCAGGCCTTTCAGACTTCCATACAGGCACATGATTCAAGGATGTGAACTTCAAAACAACAGCAGCCTTCACAGCATCCAGAGTTAAATTGCTAGACCTGCCATTTGGAATTAAAATCATGAATTGTCTTTGCGTTATTTCAAGAGCCATAATGGTAATAGTCACAGATGGTCTGAGTCTGATGAAACAGAATCATAAGATATTCTAAGATGGTAATAGATACCTCAGGTAAATGGACTCCATCTCAAACCTTCCCCTTTCTCTGACATAGATATGATATACAGTTTCTGGCCCTCTAGTGCACTTGCAAGGACGTCTCTTAAAGCTTGGACTATTTTCTTCCTTCTCTCTACTCACTGTGGCCAAGTGAATGCAGAGGCGGCAGGATGAATGCACTGCTGCCATATCCACAAGGGCCTTGAAGGAATCAGATGGACCCTCATACTTCCACCTATATTAGTAAGATAATTCAGGGTGCATCCTAATAATCACAAAATAAAGAACAACACAAAATCCATTCACATTTTTAAACCAGAAAAAGGGAAGTTAATCAAACAACTTCCTTCTCTTCAGCATTTAATTTACCTCAATGATTGATTATATGCTTCGGGATTTTCTGCTAGGTATCTCATGGTCTTTGCAACCGACTCAATATCCTCTATCTCTTTAATATGTAAAATTGAACCAGGAGAAGGAGCAAAGTCCTGAATATTTGGAGCACCAACAACCACAGGGACAGTTCCTACAATTAAAGAGATTAATATTGAGAACCAGCATTAAAAGTGAGTTCATATGATATTTCAATTGTGCAAAATTTAAGAAACCAGACCCCATTCTGTTTATATGGAAATGCATTTTTCATGTTGAAGCGTCCCAGAATACAAGAATATGACTTGATTGCACATTAATATATTATCAAGTATTAGAGAAAAATTTGTCTTTCAGGAAATTATTGTAAATTTCCACTTCACTCAGTATGATTTCTTGAATTTATGCCAACAGTACACTATCACCAAGTGTATCTTGCACACTATTTTAAGTTCGGTTCATCATTTCAAAGTTCATTCACAAATGCTGAGTATATTGCCGGTTTATGATGCACACAGACACAATATGTGTATCTCATACACTACACCAATGCATTATGTATATCTAAAAATATATAAAAAAAATCATAAAATATAAAATTGCAATTCTAGGAAATTACTAACAAAACTAAAAAACTATAAACCTTTGTTATCATAAATCACTCTCTTTTGTCTTCCCTTCTTAAATCCGTCAAGAGACAAAGCTTCAATGTTCCTATATTATGAATATCATAATTGCGTCTATGTCTTGTATGTATTTCTATTAATTTTTTGTAATTTTTTAAAGGCTTGGATACTTCATAAATACATATAAGAATCAGTACATCGGTACCAACTATGTATTTGGATACCCGAAGCAGATCGAAATACTGGTACATTGTTGGCAAATAGTTTGAAGCAACGAACTCAAGAAACTGATAGTGGATCATATTCAAGTGTGAAAAATTCAAGGAGCATTGTGTAAGAGTTAAGATGATTAATTTCAACTAAAGAATGTCTACTCCAGCCTACAACCATAAAAAGGACTAGTTGATCAATAAATTTAAGAATTTCATTATTTGAACATAAAAATTTGACAGTATAAGTTTTTTAATTTTATCTTTTCCATATACATACATCTTGAAAATTCGCCATAAAATCAAAGGAACAAGGTTTGTTGTCTAAATTTTATGTTCAAGAAATATTTTCCTGAATTTAGTCGTGAACTTTTTATCATCCTTAATTTTGCTGAACTTACTTAAAGTTGAGCATTCAATTCCATTTCAACAGAAAATCTTAGATGTAAAAGAAAATCAGATGGGATATAAGAGCCAAACTAAAATGTTTGTGTAGCCCACGGAAAACTAGTGTTATATTAATAAATGTAGTATATATAGAAAATGCAAGAGAATAGAGATAAAATATATACATATCCATACCAGCAACAAGGGATTGGAAGAATTTTTCAGTTACATAATCTTCCTCATTCGAATTTTCAAATGCTAAGCTAAATTTGTAGTGCTTCAGGGCTTCCACTTTGTTCACTGCAATAGAGTAAGATAATAACCATAATTGTATTCATTAACAAATAACAACAGCATCGCGTAATCTTTGGAACTTCGGAAGTCATTGACTCAAGCAGAGGAGTAATTTCCTTAAACTTTAAAATCAATTAGTCATACCACAGTCAAACTATTCTTGGATTTTACATAACAATTATAATTGAGATTCGCAATGTTGAGTTGTGAACATAATTTGTTCATGTCCAACAACATATCAAGCATCAAGGATAATTTTGTATGTTTTCCCTTCCTGATCATGTGCAGAAACTAGAAACGAATTCATTTTAAACTAATAATAAGTGCAAGAAAAAGATAGAACACTTCCATGTTTCACACTCCTCCATCCTTTCTATGGGAAGATTCAATAAGAAAAATTACTCTTCAGTGTCAACAAGGAACAAAAAGGTGGAAAGGAGAGAATTGGAAATAGGGTGGAGAAGTTGGAGAACAAACTGATAGTATTACTCAAAACCCTGATCTGAATTCATATTTCCTTCTTCTTTTTCATTTTTCACCCTTCTAATTTAAAAATGCACTATATCCTCAAAGCCGTTTAGATAGTTCTTTCTAAAACATTAGACAATGCTTTTAGACAAATAGTGATGCATTTCAAAATTAGTGGCATTTGAAAATAGACAAATTTCTAGAGGAACTAAAACCAAATTTGAAAAGTTTAGAGGGACCAAACACATACTTTACCCTATGCTCTAATTAAAATAAGACTTTGATCTCAGTAGCCAGTTTTGACCATTAATCTAACCTTTATGATGTGAGTTATGAAGATCAAACTTCAATTAATTAGATTACAACACTAAAAGCACCTAAAGTTCGGAACCTAAGTTTGTTCCTTCTAAAAATATAAAAGAACATTAGAAAAACAAGTGCTCTGACAATGCTATCAGGTCAGTGAAAATTAGAAAAGCTTTTGACCCAAAAAAAACAAAGTTATCCCAGAAATCCAGAAGCATTTGCAGGCACATTGCAGACATGTTACAATCTTTTAGTGTCTAAATTCTGCAATTAAATTGCTTTCTCGCTCTTTTTCAGAGCAAAATAAGAAGCAAACATTAATGTACAAAACAAAGTGCAATTTCAAAAGTAGAAAACATCTATAATAATATTAACACGGATAAAAGATTACTAATAATTATTGAAGTTGAATCTAGAAAAAAAATCACAATGTACCTCTTCCATCACGGTTCCTGTGACAACCACCATAAGAATCAATCTTGATGTTTGATTTTTCAAGGCCCTCAAGAGCTTGCAACCGGAAATTTCGAGCACCACAATTGGAAATGAATGCAGCTGCAAGAGCAGCTTCAGTTTTAGGCTGCACAGGTGCCATTATATCATACTCAGCCCATGAGAAATATCCAACAGGAACATCCGAAGATAGACTAGTTGTCATTACAATGTTATATCCCCTCCTAGTACACAAAGACATTGTAATATTAGTTCAATTATTGACATTTGAAAAAAAAAAGAAAAACACAATTGGAACGAATTACTGTGTCCACTTTAACAGAGAACAAAAAGAAAAAAAAAAATCAAAGAACAAAAGTAGCTAGAATTGCAATGATATCACATTCAAAAAAATGTAGGCATCTAATGAAATAACACTTTACAACAGTGCTTACCCACCGTCTTGCCATGGCAATATTGTTCTCAGCATAGTATTCTGCTGATTCCATTGATCGCAGAACACTAGCTGTCCCACTTGGTTGAGGTAACCCAAATGCGGCATCTGGCTTCTTATCCCCACTAAACCCAAATTTACATCCAACCGAACACGACTTCCACTCCTGCATTTGAATGAACTACAATTTAAGATCAACAAGAACAATATCTGGGACTTCGTAATTATAAGGAGGTTCATGAATTACATCTTGACCAATTATCAGCATCAAGCAAACATGCCAACAAAGAGATTTGGATTGAATAACAAGATAAGGTGTTGTTAAAGAGAGAAACAACGAACTTCACAAAAATAAATATCCACCACAATGAGTTGGAGGATCCTGTCATTCAACAACTAGCAGGAGAGGAAACAAATCCCCCACGCAAAGACCTAAATAGCAGAAAACAGTAATTCTTCAACGCCACTCTCAAGTACAATGTGACCATGTGTTCATCCATGACCATGATCGACACACATCCACCACTACAGCAAAAACAAAAAGTCTTTACACTAGGTGAAGTCGGCAACATGGTCACCCAACATCATTCAACTCGTGTAAAGATCAAATTTTCAGAGTTAACAACTTCCCCCATTATCCTTCTTGGTCTCTTCCTCCCCTCATTCACGAATCTTATCTCCTGATGAGAGCTCTGATGGCCTTCTATGCACGTATTCAAACCACTTTAACCAATTTTCGATCATCTTTTCCTCCAACACCAATATCTCCTCCTTTTGAGCTAAATACCAACCTAGTGAGAATCAACTAAAAGTCCTAAGCTTCAAAACAAAAAAAAAAAAAAAAAATCTACCAGAAGATGCTTAAACCAACTATACTTATAATTAAGAAAAAAGCGACAACAAAGAGAAGACAAGAAAAACAGAATTAACCAAACCTGGTCAGCTCCAGAAACAAAAATAGGCTCTTTGGAGAAGTCCCTGGAATATGTGACAGCATCCTCCCTCTCCAACCATTCCTCACAACTATCCAATTCAGAAGTCCGATCAGAAGCCACCAAACCCAACCCCAAATCTTCACCTTCAACGACCGCTCGAGAGCGGTAAAAGAAGTCAGCGAGGGAGTCAACCATGGCGGCGTTTTTTGCCATATCCAACCTACCCAGAAACGCGATCTCCGCGATGACCACAAGGGCAACCACAAGAGGCATTAGATTGTTCCATTTCCTCTTTGGGTTGCCACCCGTAGCCAAAACGGGTAAGCTCTCTTGTTGGGTGCCCTCTGTTCTCAAGCCTCGAAGATTCGTCAAGAGACCCATCATTCAATTGTGCCCCCAACTCCCAATTCCGCAAAATAATCTAAAAATGAAAGGGGAACAGGAAATTTTGGCTTTATGAGCACGATTCCATGATGGGGGTGCTTGTTTAAAGAGAAAGAATGATAAAAAACACAGCTTGCTGTTTTTTTGTTGTTATGGGTGGATGGTTCCCTGAAAGAAAAGAAGAAAATGCAGCGGTTGAGTTTAGTCACGGAAGTGGCTAGGATTTTCAATTTTCAAAGTCTACGGGATATGGTGAAACTTAGTGGAACCAATGATCAACGAAAAATCAAAAGAACCTGAAAAAACACGACAACAAAGGCCTCCTAAAATACTGCTCCTAAATTTCTGAATATGACCAAACGGCTTTTATTAACGGTATATAATTTATTTTTGGGCTTCCACTTGAGTTCTACCGAGTCCATATTTTTATTTTCATCAATAATTTTGGGCTTAATTGTTTTTTTTACCTATTATTTGTTTACTTATTTATTTCCTCTTATCTTTCAAACGTGATTTAATTTAATTCTTTATTTTTTTAAATCAATATAACATGTTTTATTGTAACTAGTAAAAAGTATGGTTCATATTTGTTCACTTTCTTTAAATTTTAAAGTAAATATAAATAATTTTAAAATTTTATTTTAAATATTTTTTATTTTTTATAAATAATTTCTTTTAAAGATACTTATTTTAATTTAAAAGTAATTAAATGAATGAAACATTAAATCTAACAAAATAAAATTAATATTTTAATTTAAAAAATAGTTATTTATTAAAGAGTAAAATTTAAATGAGATATTTTATTATATATAGGTATAGATAACATTAACTATAATACTAATTCAATCTAGTCGAAGTACAAGACTAAAATTACTAATGAGATTAAAATGATAATTAAAGTTCAATTAATCAATCTCCGATTATCCGGACTATTTTACATCCATGATGTATTATAGATTTACTGATTTTTCAATGCTTATTTAAAAAATTTATACCAATGCTGGTTTTTAATTGATTCACAATTTTTTATTCCCACAATACATGACCATTAAACTTAAATGCAATTTCATAGTGTTATTTACTAATAAAAAAAGATTTTTATACCATTATCCTCCAATTTAAGTTGTATATTATTTGTAGTACTTTTTCTAAGAGAATTTTTGTTTTGTGCATCTCATTGTCTGTTGTATATTTCCTCTTTTGTAAAAAAACTACTTTTAAATAGAGATTCCTGAACTAATTAGGAAAGAAGAGATTAAGAGAATGAGATTCTGTAATTTTAAAGATAATTCTTAAAATTTATAAACATGATTTGTCTGTTCCTCTTTGCTTTGGTTTGAAGTAAGCACAAAGAATACACTAAGATAATGATAAGTAATAATTAATAAAATTATCGCTGCCATCATGGTGGAAGTGAAAGTTCTTTTTTATAATCCTTAATCTCTATTTTCTGATGATGAAAATTGAAATGTTATCTTGGTGATGCATTATTTCTCTCAACTTGTTCCTCTTTCAACAATTTTATATGTTGGGAGATGGTAACGGAAGAACTGTGAACACCATAATAAACATGTTAAGGTAGGTAGTGGAGCAGTTCAGTGTGTTTTCGAGTTATTATTATAGTATTAGTGTTTCACCTATAAATTTTGGAATTTGCTACCTTAAAGCTGCACTGTAACTACTCTATTCATATTCATGTGGACGTGGGAATTATTTTTTCTATATTTTAGGTTAAATAAGTTTTTCGAATCTCTTTCTTGTTCAACTTGATATCTTCAAGAAAATGCCAGCATTTTTAATGCGTAAAATTTAATAACCATAAAAGGTTAATCTTCAGAGTATTTTTTTTTTTAATAAATGAAGTTAAAAAAATGTGATTATTCTAGTATTAATTATAGTATGATATTAGTAGATATAGTAATTAATATGTGATGTTGTTGATTAAGAATAAATGAATATAAAACTAAATATACATATTTTTATAAAAGTATTGAATATTAAAAGAAATAAAAAAACTAACTTCAATAGTCAATAGACAAATAGTTTATAATATGACAGTGTCTTAGTCGTTGAAGGTTGTTTCTCATCTTTTATCTAGTCTGAATTGGATTGATGTTGAGGTCATGCATTGATAAAAAAAAAAACATATATCATGATCAAGATTTAGTATGATAGAATAATCATTATACTATGATGTAGTTAATTGTTTGGTATGTTTGAGTTGATTTAAAAGTAATTTAGATGTATTTTGACATAAGTTTATAAATGGGAAGTGTTTAAAAACATATTTATTATATGAAAAAAATGGTTTTAACAGAAATTTTAGTTTGTAATACTCAATGTTAAAATCTATTACGTCATTTAGGTAAAACGGTTCTTCCAATTACTTTGTTTTATTGTAAGGGTTTTGACTTAAATGTATATAATTACATTTTTTTTTATTTAAGCGCAAGTTTCATAGTTCAAACCCAAACGTGACAATTCTTATCATTTACAGAGGAGAAATCAAAACTATGACCATATTGCCATTGGAATAAAGAAAGAAAATGTTTGAAGGGTTTGTGTAAAAATCGTAACAACTATAGGTCACTGGTAGAAACGGGTGAAAAATAAAATAAAATCAATGAATAAGAAGAAAGAAATAATGAGCCATTGAACACTAAAATTATTAGAGAAAAATTAATTATCACATATAATCTATAGCTATCACATTATAATAGTGAAACATGTTCTAATAAAGCTTTTGACATTCTTCGTCAAGATATTTAGGACCGTATTTTGTACCTTCTTTATTTGGTCATAGATATTTTCTTACATTAGTTGATGATTACTCTAAGTTTATTTGAATCAAACTCATGAAAAACAAATATGAAACAGGAGAACATTTGGTACAATTTAATTCTAAACTGAAATATTTTCCAAGTGATAATAGAGTAAAGTTTTTGTACAATGATTTTTCTCTCAAAAATAATATCTTTTGATTTTGATTCATGCGTCATTCTATAAAGATTATGATTGGGTCGTGTAGTTTGTACTGTAAATTATATGTGATAAGTTTGATATGAAACAATCTTAGTTTTCAAATTTTAAAGAATTTGTCTTCGTATCGAATTGAAAGACAAAGTTATATAGAGGTCAACGAATACCAAGAAAAAAAAAACTATATTAAAAAAAACTATAATAAAAGCGATTGTAATTGTTACAATCAAAACAACTAAAGAGAAAAAATATATGTACTTTTCATTTCCATTACCCATATTTACAGTAGAGTAAATTTTTCTTTCGGGTATAAAAGCTGGCATCATGAATTGATATTACTGCACCAAGGGCTTTTGACTCCGATTTTTGATATTCTGTTTCAATTTTAGAATCGAGACATATAGGGACGAGGTTAAAAGGGGATGATTTTTTGTCTCGGGTGTCAATCGAAGCCATAGAGACGCTTTTTTGCTCTGGTCACGCCTAAACCGAAGTCATAGATCTGCTTTCCAACTGTTCCAGATCTGCTTCCCAGCGTTCCAGATCTGCCAGATGCGCGTTTCTGTTGGCTGCGTGAACATCATTTTCTGCAGATCTGTGTTGATGATGTAGTTGCAAGAGTATGCTCTCCGACGATTTGGCTTCGTGTGAACGTGGACGAGTGCTCCGTCAAAGGTGTTCGACTCTAGGCGCAATGGTGGAATGCGCGAATCTGGTTCGCAATGGGTGGAGAATGATGATGGCCACGTTTTGCGTGTTGGATGTGTTTGCGCTTTTGGTCCACCGGCGTTGCTACATTTGCGTGGAGCTCCATTGCAGGTGCATTTATGCGTGTTTAGGTGCAGTAGTTTCATCGCTGTTGAACATGATTGACGACGCTACAGTGGAGGTTTCGTTCTTCTCATTCAAGGCACAATGGACCTGCTACGTTTTTCGTGGGTGAGGTGCTGCAATGGCTTCGTGAATGGTGGCTGGTCTAATGCGTTTTGAACCCTAAATAAACTATATTGCCTCAGTTCAATTAATAACTTAGGCTTATAATTGGTTTTGGCACCAGTCCTCTGTCACCAGAGGCCAAATATGTGAGTTTTTGGCTTTAGGTCTCTGCAACCGAGGCATATACTATCTTTTGGCACCAGTTTTTTATCAACTGAAGCATAAAACAATTTTTTGTTTCGGGTGTTCTGTGAACCGAGGCATTAAAGTTTGGTGGAATTGCAAAAATGTCACTGCACCATTATATGCTTCAGTTTTTGGTTAACCAAGGCATATAAGGCGAGTTAAAAACAATAATCTGCACTAGTTATAACAAGTCATCAATTTAAATTTCTCAAAATCACTAACTTAGTCTTCTAAATTAAATTCTCAAAATCAAATTCAAAGTCCAAAAAATGTAACTTGTCCAATAAACCAACTATAGAAAAAATATTAAATATCTCTAATATATTATTCTACAAATTGCCAAAATAAAATTTTCTCTGCTAGAACTCAAGCACGTTTCCTAATCATTTTGCACCTCCAACTACATCTTTATCACCATCTGCTCCCGTATAAAAATATGATCATTGTAGTCACACACAAACAAATGTGATAAAACATACAAACAACCAACCCTACAATCACAATTCACAACAAAACAATGTAAAAATCACATCATGTCCCTCAACCAATATTCTAACCATACCAATGATCATATCCTACCGTTCATAACACATGTTGTCTTACAAAACAACTCAAAACACATTATCAAAGTAACAATGCAACCACTTTTGATCTCATACCAATTCAACACATAGTTTCAGGTAAAGACATTAACCCACACTACTTCAATACATTTCTTATGTAATCATGGGTACTATATTGGATTTGAATCAGATTTTGGATCAATCTATATTGATTGATTGCCTCCATTATGTTGCTCCTAACAAATACAACTATTTTAGATTTTGAATCTTCCACATTATTTCCGCAAGAGGTTGTTGTAAATAATTGACAAAACACGAACAATAAAGCACTTCCTGAGGCGTGTATATTCACTACCCTTAAGGACTTATCTGCGATGTGTTATGTAAGCCCCCCAGGATACAACAGGAACTTCTCGGATCTTTCGAAGATCTCAGAACTAACAAGGTACTCTTAAAAGAGTGAATAATTAGACCCAGAATAAAGAGAGGAAAGAAGAACTAGTAGAAGATATAGAAGAGAAGAAAGAAAGCTCAAGTGGTGTCTCTCTAGAGGAGGCAAATGACATCTATTTATAGATGGGGGAGGAGCATGCAAACCCATGGCTAGCTGAGAAAGCAACGGTAATCTTTTAAAACCACGATCAAAACGGTTCTTAACATTATGGCCAAATCCAAACTGAAAAACGCAAATTTTATGAGTGCAGCAACGTCACATTAAAATTACCATTTCACATCTTTTGAAATGGAATAATAACGTTTGTTTACAACAATCCCCCACACATTGCAAAATATAAGAAAAGAAAGATTGAAAGAAGAAAATTTTGGGTCTCATAAGATGTAATGCATTAGAGCTGGTATAGCAAGCTATATGAACTAGTCCTAGACATATAAACTTAACACATAGTGTAAATGGTATATCAAGCTATATGAACCAAAGTCACTTGATGTGTGTTAGTGGTTTATTAATCACAATACACCTTCACAATCCTTGCTGTTAACGCTGTGTTGCGCTTATTAGGCCATGCGCGTGCCTGATATTCATGAGTGCTCTAGAGATCATGCCAAGATCTCATACAAGTGGCCGCCACTTGACACTCATATAGGTGATTTCATCAAGTGTATGTTGCAAATCATACACCACCCGTAAGGGATTTGAAAATTAATAAAACTTTGTTTAAACTAAAATTCTTATACCACAACGAATTTTAATTTACAAAGTTTAATCTCTCAATAATGCAGTCTCTATCACTTTCACATACATCACAGAAATGGACATAATTGATTTAAAAACCAATTTAGTGCTATCAGAACTAACAAGTGACTTGTTTTAACCCATATGAATCTTATTCATGGGATCTCCAATCACAAAGGTTGGGTTACCATTACTTGTTTGTGTGCAAGTGGCTTAAGTCTCATTCCCCTCAATGTTTCTAAAATCATATTTCTTCCTAGGGGTTTTGTTAGGGGATCTGCTAGATTCCGTTTTGACTTCACATAATCAATGGAAATAGTTCCACTCTTTAGCAGTTGCTTAACCAGATTATGTCTCAATTATATATGTCTATTCTTTCCATTATAGTTTTTGTTTTTAGCTATAGCTATTGCCGATTGACAATCACAATGTATAGATACAGATGGGGTTGGTTTTATTCCTAGAGGAATGTTTGCTAAGAAGTTTTTCAACCACTCAGCCTCACTACCAGCCATTTCGAGAGCAACAAACTCATATTCAATTGATGATCTTGCAATAATTGTTTGCCTGACTGATCTCCATGTAATCGCACCACCCCCAAGTGTGAATGTATAACCACCAGTGGACTTTGTCTCATTTGAATCAGAGATCCAGTTAGCATCATTGTACTCTTCTAGTACAACGGAAAATCCATTATATTCAATGGCATAATCCATTGAACCTCTTAAGTATCTCATAAGTCTTACTAGTGCATCCCAATGTCCTTGATTAGGACATTGAGTGTATCTACTCAGTCTACCTACTGCATAAGCAATATCAGGTCTTGAGAAATAAATTCTCCTCTATTTTTCATTAATTTAGAGTTAGCATCATAAGGGGTACTCACTAGTTTAAAGTCATAATATCCAAACCTCCTAAGAAGTTTCTCAATGTACTGTTCCTAGGATAGTAATATACTATCTCCTTTCCTTATGATTCTAACACCTAAAAACACATTGGCTTCACCCATGTCTTTCATTTCAAATTTAGATATTAGAAACAATTTAGTTCTAGAGACTATATCAATGCATGTACCAAAAATTAACATGTCATCCACATACAAACATATAATGACACATTCACCTTTTTTAGATTTAGAGTACACACATTTATCAGCATCATTAGGTGAAAAACCATCACAAAGTAACACATTATCTAGTTTTTCATGTCACTGTTTTGGTGCTTGTTTTAAACCATACAAAGATTTTAAAAGTTTGCACACCTTATTTTCTTGACCAGGGACAACACACCCTTCAAGTTGAGTCATATAAATTTCCTCCTCTAATTCACCATTCAGAAAAGTAGTCTCAACATCCATATGATGTATCACTAGCTTATGGGTAGCCGTTAGAGCTAACAAAACTCGAATAGAGAAAATCCTAGTCATAGGGGCAAAGGTATCAAAGTAATATATGTTGGGCTTTTGAGTAAAACCTTTCGCTACTAATCTTGCCTTATATTTATCTATGGATCCATCAAGGTGATACTTTATCTTAAAGATCCACTTACAACCAATGGGTTTTGCTTATTTGGGCAAATCTACTAAGGTCAAGTATTATTTTTCTCAATTGATTCAATTTCAGTCTTAATAGCCTTATCCCATTATTTTGCATCAAAAGCACTAGTAGCCTCTAAAAAACTTGTTGGATCATTTTCAACTAGATAAGTACAAAAGTCATCTCCAAAAGAAGTTTCTTTCCTTTGCCTTTTACTTCTTCTTAAACCCTCACTCATGGCATCACTATAAGTATCTATAGGTTGTTCAGATGTATCACTAACCTTTAAAGGAAATATATGTTCAAAAAACTCAACATTTTTTGTCTCCACAATAATATTATGTTCAATCACATCACTTTTAAGAATAAGAAACCTATAGGCAGCATTATGTTCAGCATAACCCAAGAACATACAATCAAAGGTTTTAAAACCTATTTTCCTTTTCTTAGGATCATGTAACATTACTTTAGCTAGGCACCCCCACACTCACAGATATTTAAGATTAGGTTGATACCCTCTCCATAACTCATAGGGAGTTTTACCCGTTTTCTTATGAGGTATCCTATTTTGTAAAAAACATGCAGTAAAAAAGGTTTCTCCCCAAAGGTTATCAGGTGCATTAGAACTAATAAGCATGACATTCATCATTTCCTTAAGAGTTCTATTTTTCCTTTCAGCTACTCCATTAGACTCAAGTGAATATGGTGGGATTACTTCATGGATAATACCTTCTTTTACACAAAAGTCATTAAACAACGCATATTCACCACCTTTATCGGACATAATCCTCTTAATTTTCTTATTCAATTGATTTTCTACTTCCGCTTTATAAGTTAAAAACACATCAAAGGCTTCATCTTACGTTTGATTAAGAATACTTTGGTGTATCTAGAATAATCATCTATAAAGGTTACGAAATAATTTTTACCACCTTTATACATGGTTTATTTTAAATCAGCTAGATCAGTATGAATTGACCCTAACAATTATGTTTGACGTTTTACATGATAACATGTTTTCTTAGTTATTTTGGATTCTACACATACATCACATTTACCACTTTGTTTATCATGCATATTAATTAATCCTAGTCGTTGCAATTTCATAACATACGAGGAATTCACATGTCCTAATCTAGCATGCCACATATCATATGAGTCAACGATATAAGCATAAGAACATGATTCATTTATAATTTCTGAAATATTGAGTACAAAGAGACATTGATCACAATATCTCTTCCCCACAAAAAAATTATTTTTTGTCATTACAATCTTGTCATATTCGAATGACACTTTAACCCCCACTTTTCCCAGTAGTGCTATAGAAATTAGATTAACTCTGATAGAGGGCACATGTAGCACATCACTCAAGGCCAGAGTCTTCCCAGATGTGAGTTTTAGAAGAACCTTTCATTTTCCAAGGACTGGAGTTGTCCTGGAATCACCAAGATAAACATGTTCTTCTCCATCTTCTACACTAGTGTAGAAGGTAAAAGCACTCCTATTTGCACAGATGTGCCTGGTAGCACCAGAGTCTACCACCCATTTGCTCATATTGGTCATCAGATTTACTTGAGAAACGACTGCAACTATAGTATCTTCCCCTTGGGCTATATTTGCCCTAGGAGGATTTTCGTTTCTTGCTCTGCGCCTGCACTGAGGTGCATGATGGTTTGGCTTCCCACATACGAAGCAATTACCCTTTTTCTTAAAGACGAGGTTATCCATTGGGACGAGAATTCCGAAAGTTATTTTTCCTTTTGTGATTAGGTTTATTCTCGTACCTTTTTAAAACAGGTTTGCCTTCTACCACATTTGCCTTTGCGGATAATGCTTTGGCCCTTGCAGTAGCACTCTCCTTCCTGTTGGTGTCTTCTATTATGATGTGTGTAATGAGCTCTTGAAGCATCATTTGCTTGTGTCTATGTTTCAGCTGTTGTATATAGTCAGTCCAGGATGACGGTAATTTCTCAATCAAAAGTTCTGAAACAAACTCATTAGGCAGGAGTATGTTCTCTACTTTGATATCTTCAAGTAAGTTGTGATATTCGTTGATTTGAATCTTTATGTCTTTATCTTCGATCATCTCCCAATGGCAGTAATTCCCTATGACGAACCTTTGTCAGACGACATCCTCAACAGTATATTTGAGAATCAATGAATCCCAAATTTCTTTCGCTTCCTTATATGAGCAATACACATCGAACAAATCATTAGACAGGGTGCTAAGTAAGGTGTGTCGACATACCTTGTTTTCATAAGTCCAATGTTCAACTTGTTTGCCACTGGATTTGTTAGGTTTTGAAGATGAGAGAGTCATAGCTACTCCATACATGTCTAGAAGAGTAGACACACGTTCTTGCCAGTGTCAAAAGTTCTGCCCAGAGAATACCTCAATTTTTGATACATCCGGAAATGGTTTCGCGAAGACGGTTTGAGTTCCGAAACTATTTTGATTCTCGAGAATAGTAAAGTTGTTGTTGTTGTTGTCAGCCATAAGTCCTTAAGATTGTTGTAAATAAATAACAAAACACGAACAATAAAGCACTTCCTGAGGCGTGTATATTCACTACCCTTAAGGACTTATCCGCAGTGTGTTGCGCATGCCCCTCAAGATACAACAAGAACTTTTTGGATCTTTCGAGGATCTCAGAACTAATAAGGTACTCTTAGAAGAGTGAATAATTAAACCCAAAATAAGGAGAGGAAAGAAGAACTAGTAGAAGATATAGAAGAAAAGAAAGAAAGCTCAAGTGGTGTCTTTCTAGAGGAGGCAAATGACATCTATTTATAGATGGGGGAGGAGCATGCAAACCCATGGCCAACTGAGAAAGCAACAGTAATCTTTTAAAACCACAATCAAAACAGTTCTTAACATTATGGCCTAATCCAAACTAAAAAATGCAAATTTTATGAGTGCAACAACCTAACATTAAAATTGCCGTTTCACAACTTTTGAAATGGAATAATAACATTTGTTTACAACAAAGGTCTAGACCCATTTATTTATGACCATTTGATAAAAAGATTTATTCTCTTCATAAGAAAGAGGAGATAGAACTAATAAAGAGTACTTTTTCGATTCTTCGTTACACCCTTTCATGAGTTTTCACCTTTGATAGAGTTTACATCTTTCCGACACTCCTTATTTTAATATTCTCTTTCCTTTCTTGTTCTTTCTAACTAGAGATGGCAAATAAACCCGTCCTCGTGGTATTGCCTGAACCCGTTCCTATTTTGACGGAGAATCCCCATATTGACTAGGTATGGGTATGGATAGGGATGGTAAAAATACTCACACCCGCGGATATCTGCGGATAAAATCCGTGGCGGATAGTTACTACCCGAGTAGCGGGAATTTTAATACCCGCTTATAAATGGGTCGGGTACGAGTATCATAGTATCCGTACCCACAAAAAATTAAAATTAAAATTTAATTTATATTTTATTAAGTTAAATTTAATTAAAATTAAAATTAATAGTATATTTTATTATGTCAAATTTAATTATAATTATAATTACAATTTAATTTAATTTATATTTTATTTTTATAATTTTATATTAAAAAATTTATAAAATATTTTTTTTTAAATATTTGCGGGTATCGGGTATCCACGGGTACCCGCAAGTTTAAAAATATTTGCGGGTATTTTTTAAGTGGATACCCGACGGGTAAACAAGCGGGTAGCGAGCGAATTTTTTTTTAGCAGATCGGGTTACGGGTAGGCACTATCCATGCCCGACCCGACCCGTTGCCATCCCTAGGTATGGGTATGGGGAATCTCCGATATTTTCAATTGGGTACGGGGGTGGGGATAGGGATATACATATCCCTGCCATAATACCCGTCCCCACGATATCTCCATCATCGTTTAAATTATTAAAATATTCACAATTAATTAAGTAACCCTATATATATTTTCTATTTTTTATTTTTTTTAATTATTTGGTTTGTTATGAAACTCATTCGCATCTCCAATATATTTTTTATTTCTAACATTTGAATATTTTTATTATTTTTTAATATTTCTATTTATTGTATATTTTCCTTTCACATGAAAATGTTTAATACTCTCAATTTAAGTGTTTAATAACATAAACATTTCATTTACTAGGTAATATAAAAAAAATACTTATTATTATTAATTTTTATTTCATTTGAAGAACTTTTTTGTTTTGCTAAAACAATTTTTGTTATTTCTCAACAATTGAGTATATATGTTGATATTTGAAAAGTTTTCTTAGATCTCTAAGATTTTCATATTATCATACCCTTAATTATACATTTGTTTTCCTTTGTGCGATTACTTTCAATAGTCTCCAAATTGTTTATAAGACACATATTTGTTAAAATTTTAATATTTTTATTTTTTGTTTATTTTCATCATGTAAAATACTATTTCGATATATTTTATCTAATTATTTTTTATTTTCTAACTCATTACAATCATACTTTAGTTTTTTCACTGTAATTGTATACATAATTTTTATTTACTACAATATAAAAATTTAATGTAATTGTCATGAATATTTTTTTATCACCATCCAACATATATTGAAGTTCAAAAGATACAAGATCTATGTTAAAATTTTATTATTTGTTCTTTGCGTCATTTTAATCAAGTGATGTATTATAACTTTTATTAGTGCATAAAAAAGAGATTCATTATAATTTAAAAAATTGAAGTAAACAAACGTTTAAAATATATTTTAATTTGAATATTTTTTCCTTTTACATTTTTATAAAATAATTTTGAATTTTATCAACTAGGTTTCATTAATGTTTGCAAATTTAATAAATATTTTGGTTCTTATGAAATTTTATTTAGTATTCTAATCTAAAATGTAAATAATTATAATTTATTTCAAAGTATTTGATATCGAAAAAACAACCATCCTCCTAAAATTTAATATTTGATAATATTATGTTTTCTTTACCGTAATTTTTTATTATTTTATAAAAATCAATTGAAATTAATATTAAAGTAGTAAGAAAACGAGTACGGATATGAGTACGAGATTATACACGTTACCCGATACAGATGAGGATGAGACAAAAGTTTGATACTCGTTGAGTTTGTGAATGAGAATGAAGATGAATTTTTTTATTAGAATGTGTATGGATAGCGAAACTCGTCATCCCTATTTCTAACTAAACATATCATTAAAGAAAATAATATATATAACATATCAACCAATGATTTGTTGATATATTTTTTTATTAAACTAATTTGATAAAAAAAATAATATAATAACATGTCATTTTGAATGAACAAATCAACATTTTATTTTCATTATTATTCTAAAAGATCAAACAATGAGATCACACTTCCCACCGGTTCAAATCAAGCTGACAGACTAATTTAAAAGAAGAGTCTCAAAGCCTTGATTTTATTTGCACAAATCACTTTCATTACCACATAGTGTAGGATATCAAGGCCTTACTATATAAATAAGATTACTAGCTATCCTCGAATTTTTTATGCAGCAAGCAAATATGGTAAAGAATCTTCCAATTTTCTGGTGGATTATGCTGCACTATAATTAACCTAAGAAAATAATCAGCATCGCGTTCACATATTTGTCGCTTTTTTTTAATGGAAAGGGTTTTGATGTTTTATAAGTGCTATTTTAAATTTCTCTAAAATAAATTAAGAAATGGAATAAATTTTCTTATTTTAATCAAGTATTTATAATTTTTTTATCTTTTTTTTTTCATTTCTATATTATTGTAAATGCATATATGAAAAGTAAATAAAAATTAGATGACTAATAAAAGCATAAATAACAAAAAAAGTAATTAATATTATTTAAAATTTTAAAAATAACAGTTAAATAAAGTTTTAAAAATGGTTAAAAAATCAGACCATTAAAAAAAATAGGAGGACTCGTTCACACGCTACATTCACGTAGAAGATCTACAATTACAAGTTCACAAGAAATCTAACCAAGTACTTCCAACAAGTCAAATTAAACAGAAAACATATGGGACAATTTAATTGCACCCCTGCCCAAAAACTACGGGACACAATGGGGAGAAAAAATGTTCGCGAACCATAGTTCAACTCACATAAACAGATGCCAGAACCTAAATAATAAATCTCATTGCTAAGAAAAGAAAGTCATAATAATCATTGATAAAAATACAACTCCAACTTTATCTTTTCAACTACTTTAGGTACAATTATTGTAATGAAACTTGATGAAGCTACATAAAGAAATGTAATACTAATTTTGGAATACCTAAACGGTTCGTTAAGTATCCAAAAATTCGCTGACAAAAAATCATATAAAATCACAATTTTTACTATGTGTACGCAAGTTGCTATTAATAGTTTCTCCGTTACACTATGTTACATCAAACACCCATGGATAACCTAACCAGCGCAAAATTCCACAAGAATAGAGTTGTTGTAACGTTTGATTTTCCTTTACAGAAGTCTCAACAAATTCTTGAAAGAGCACCATGCAAATTGTCAGTTCTCTCAATTTGTATCAGCATCCACTGTAAAAGCTGATGGTTCAATGTGTTGCATATTCTTTCTTACCTTTCCCTTAGAAAGTATGGCAGATCAGACTTTGGGAAATGGACTCTGGGAGTTCTGATACCAATTCATGTCCTCTATTTTCTGAGGTTCCATTACTACTAATTGAAATATCTGGTGTGTGAAGTTTTCCAAACGGCACACTCTGCAGGTTAAAGGAATTTGAAAAGATATGCAAGACAATCCAAGTTATTTGGGACTTTTATCAGACAAAGAATAAAGATTCCACTCTACTTGATCACTGCTTGAACCATCAGCTGCACCTTTCTTCAACCTTTTCACCAAAGGCATGCAGCATGACTTGGCTTCTTCATCCTTGAAGTTTTGATCGGTGACCTCTATTGAAAATACATAGAAATATAGAATGATTGAATTAATCCCAAAAAGAAAGACTACAGAAGAATCTATTGAACAACTTTATTCCCTATCACGTAGTCTCACAAAAAGTATCTAAAAAGATACTGTGAAAAAACAAATATTTGCTCCCACTCAGTTAAAATAGCTCTTATTTGATTCAAAATTCAAATTTTGATATGCTCTATTTTACAATATACTGCTCTTTAAGAACTACATGCACTGTATTACTAAGCACTGATCGTTCTGTCCATGGTTGACCCAATAGCTCCCTGTTTATGTTGGACAGATTATTAATTTACTTCTCACAAAAGTTAACATAATAAATTCTGCCAGTGCTTACATTGAATTTTACAGGACTGAAAGCAAGCATCATAAGAACATTAAGTGAAACTAGTGGTTTGTACAAGATGTGACAGGATTTTATAAGTACATAATTAGAACATCAGAACAAGGGCCGAGGTACTCTGTAAACCCATTGTATGTACGAGGAACAAAGGCTAAGTACATAAATCATCTACTCTAAATGTCCAAATCTCAGCATAGAAATAAACTACATCGTCTATATATGAAGGCCCATAATCAAAATATACTCTCTCACTCACCCCCTACCCCAGCCCCACCCAAGGATAGTTTGAAGTTTAAATTAGAGTATTTTACACACCCAGGCTTCAATAACTGCCATTAAAACATTATTATTCCAAAAGAAATGTCATGTGCAAATTGACTCTCTTAATCCGTTTTCAGTACATGTTAAAAGGAATTACAAGCACTATTTGAAATTATTTCAATTTTCTTAAAAAATCCTAAATACAATGTGGTTATGCAATTAAAAATTAAAAAGAATATTGACTGCAGAACTGATTCAGAGATAAGAACGTAACAGAGATACACAAATAACACATTAAGTTATATATATCATGCATAAACACAAATAGAACATAAAGTTATACATATCATGCATAAATATGAGAATTATGACATAGGTTTAATTTTAATCCATAGTTATTTCTATCTGGAAAACATGTTTCCTTTTTTCTTCACACAAGGATATACAATGGGAAAAAAACACAAAGTACCATTATTGCTACAGTTGCAAATAGATGAAGTCCATTGTCATCAATAGTGGTGTAAATGAGTTCCACTGTTTGTGGTTTATTCAAAGTCTGGCTCATAAACAAACAAACACAAACTTAAAAGTTAAGGCTTGATTTAAGTGAGTCATGCTCAACTCAAGATTATGGACTCGAATTAATAGTTTTAAGTAGTTCATATTTGTATGTATTACCTAACTACTTAAATAGTTGTACTCTTATTTAGTATTTACAAGGAAAGTCATAATTCTGTACATTATTAACTTATATATAACTCAATAAATCAAATTTTAAGTGGATAACTGTGCCGTCCGGCTTTGTGATGCTCAAATTGAACATGATCCTAATTTTAGGCTCTTGGCCTTCAAGGCTTGAGTTGAGGGGGCTGTATACCGTATGGTCTCACTGGTCTCACTGACTTGGTTATAGGCCGACCTCAAGGATGATTCAAGGATGGATTCAGGCACGTACCTTAGATGACATTTCCTTCCACATGGTAAAATTTTACTTAGATTGGCAATAGGCCAACCTCAGACTTTTAGGGCTTACGTGTAGTGCTATGCTTGCAGTCGAGCTCAGATATTTAAAGACCCATGAAAGATAACTAACCACAAAAAGCACAGTATATGGCAGGTGCTATTCTCTGCGATGTTAACGTAGGGTGAGGTTTCCTAGTTGGCATTACCTTGCTTAGCAAGGTCCATCACCAGAAAAGGGAGGACGTTTTTAACAGTAATCTCATCCATGAATAACCCGAAACATCTTGTGCAAAGGAATGGGAAAAAAAAAAAACACTTTGAATGCTTTTGGCTTAAGAACATAATAACTTTAGCTACAACAGTAACAACGAACTTTCTTAAAATTATTTATACCATTTTCATCATCAAAAATTTCTTTTACAGATTCTAAGTCATTATTATGAATATAAAATTATATTTTGATACAACTTTACTTCACTTGCTAACATGAAAGTATCTATTGATAATTGAATACTAATTAACGAATACAATTATTTAAAGTTAAATCCAATTGAAAAGATAATCAAGCCATGCACAAATTAAACTACGCCAAGCTCAAGCTTTAGTTTTTTCATTCTTAAATAACGTAGCTAAACTTCAGTTATCTCTTATTGTCATGAGTCAGTCCCGAACTGTAAGTGCTCAACTCGATTATTTAACACCCCTAGTCATCATCAACAGCAGCATAAAGACATTCATTGGCTAAATATTTTTCACCTAGTGCAGTCTAGGGAGGGTAAACTTCTACAATCTTACCACTGCAAGCAGAGAGATCATTTCCAGGATTTTAACCTATGACCTGCAGCCAGATCGCAACTTTACCATTGTGCCAACTGCCAAGGAACACCCTTTTGCCAGTAACAAAATATTTTAAAAAATATTAACTTCATAATATAACTAGTAGTCTATAACAACAGATCCTCAACCAAGAGTACTACAAGCCATCATTGATAAGTTTTTCCAGCAAGTAAACCCAAAACTAACTGATACAGAGCTTCCTTTGTCATTTGGTACAAGACAGATCATTTAGACCCCATAAAAACTGAGAAACTCCATGTTCTATGAACTTGAATAACTGACCAAAATAATTTGATAATGTTACTGCTGATTGATACAGGTATTTTGAGAGAGAAAGGAAACAATCTGTATATATATGAAAGCCATGTACTGAAGGATCAACAAATTATGGGGTGATAGAAAGTATCACATTCTAGCTTACAGGATAGCCAATGTGCATTAAAATTAAAAGAAATAAAAATGAAGGTACCTGTAGTACTGCAAGCCAATTCTAATGTTGAACTTCCTCTTGCATAAATTTCCTTATCACAAAGCAATCCATGCTTGCAGTTGATAGGCTCTCCCAAACTACAGCCTCTATCCACAGATGTAAGTTCAAATTGACTTCCTGTAAGAACATGAGAATCAGCAGTGCTCTCAAACAAAGGTGAAATTCTTTCAAGGTTGATCCTCTTCTGGCAGGCATCTTGTAGAGCCACGGTCTGAAAGCAACAAAAGATAATAAAGCATAATCGTGCAGGCAGATGTACAAAAGTTATCACATCCACACCACAGAGATGATGTTTGAATTTATGTCTGACCTGCTTAGGCATATTATGTGAATTTCGCAAAATTCTATACTGACATGCTTCATCTGTGCTATTTTTTATGCTCCAACAACGTAAACGAATAGAACGATGCAATTCATTCACAAATGAGGCTTCTAAAGAACGAATATATAGACTGTGCTGCTGATCCGTCCATCTAGTTGACTGATCCTGGAAAAAAGTTTGAGCTTAGTATGTCCGTGCCAACTAAATGAAGAGAAATTTTTCCACCTTCACTAGAAATCACGAACATGGAATACAATTTAAGATTGTGAATTCAAACTATCATATTTATCAGCAAACAAATAAGTTTTTATAAATAGCCTTTGAAAATAAGTCATGTCAAGAACCAAGCGATTTAAGTCCATGTAGGAACTAAATTAGTTGCTATACAACTAATAAATTTTTATTATAATTCCAATAACAATGTCTAGACAATCTGAAAACTAAGAGCCAATAAAAAGTATTTAAATGACGCTTCATCTGAATTAAATCCCTCATTATCTTTAAGTTTTTGCTGCACATACTAATTGACGTGCCAAGGAGAAAAGGGACACCAGAAAATATCTCCATTTAAAGAGTAGATACACACCAAAAGCACACCCGTTGCCGCTACTGAAATCATATGCGAAACCACGGATGCTAAACGGTATAAACAATTTTGGACAAAAGAGAAAACAAGCACTTTTTAAGAGGCCAAACATAAGAGATTGAAGAACAAAGTTGATTTCAAAGTGTCAGCATCCACCGTCAAACTCAAATCTTACAGAAGAGAAAACTGTCTGCAAATTTATAACACGATTATCAATTTCAGTTACTTGATGCTATTCATCATATCAGTACAATTACTCCCCCTCCTCCCCCGGTTTCAGATTTCAGATATTCTCAACTAATTAATTGCAGAATTTAACCAACAAATATCAGATACTAGCCAGTGAAAGCATGCGAAGCATAACTGCGCGCTTAAACACCAAAAAGAAAAAACGCAGAAGCACCAAAAAGACCAGGAATTCAAATAGCTAATTACAGGCACGTTCCCGTTCGAGCTACGCTAAAAACTTCTAAGATCAACCCCTTAACACAAGCTCCGACCACAAAATCGAGAAACAAAAACGAAATAAAAAAATCCGTTACGATGTTGGCAAGAGGAATTGGAAAAGGAGTGAAGTTACCAGAAGCGGAGCGGGCGCGGAATGAGACGAGAAGTCCTTGGACGTGTCCTCGACGGTGACAGCAGAGGAGTCAGAGGTGGAGCGAGTGAGGTACTCAGGCAATGGTTCCGGATCGGAGAAAAGCGGCGGCGAGAGGTGGCGACGGAGATCGTGCGGTTCCATGGAGCGTGATCGGAATTTCAGCGGAGAAGAAACCCTCTGTGTTCGGTTGAGGGGAAGAGAGGGTGTATGCGGGGAAGGAAAAAGGCTCCACATGGCTTCGCTTTTACACGTGTCAGTGCCATCGTTGGGGTGCCACGTCATCCGGCAGATAATATCTTGGGGTAATGTGAGCCAGATATTTTGAAGGGTCGTTGAAGAGAGAGAATGGGGATTCTGCGCATTCATTGGCGCGTGCAACTCATGCCCTATTTTATCGTATCCGCGCATCCCATGCGCGTAACTTGTTTCCAACTCGTCATTCATCAACTCAATTTTCACTTTTTCTACATATGGAAAAATTGGGTTATCATAAGCATTTATATATATATATATATATATATATATATATATATATATATATATATATATATGGGTTAAGTATGTTTTTAGTCTCTCAACTTTGGTCTAAAATTGGAATTCGTCCCTGATCGAAACTTTGATAAATTTTGGTTCCTAAACTTTAAAAATGAATGAATATAGTTCTTTTAACCCAATTTTGTTAACTTTTTTCTAAGTTTCGAAAGCATTTCTCAATAATTATTGGAGTTGTTTACGCCATTTGACACATTCTCGACTCAATATTTACTGAGATATGCGTTCGAAACGTAAAAAAAATTAACAAAAATTGGGTTAAAAAGACTATATTCATTCATTTTTAAAGTTTAGGGACCAAAATTTATCAAAGTTTTAACCAGGGACGAATTCCAATTTTAAGTCAAAGTTCAGAGACTAAAAACATACTTAACCCTATATATATATATATATATATATATATATATATATATATATATATATATATAATTTATATTTGAATTTGTCATGTATAAGTTAAATTAAGACTAAGATAAAAACAATAATCAAAAGGAATACATGGCTAATAAGATTTAAATATGAGCCATAGCTCTTTCATATTTTATTCATAGAATAAATATTCAAATATTTGTCTTGTATTTATATTTATATTTGTGTGAGTATTCGTTATGCGGATATTTGTATATATTTTTAATAACCACTAATATCTATAGGTACCTATAGATATTTATAAAAGAAAAATTAATATTTAACCATATGTTTTAATAATAAATTTAAATAAAAATATAATGCATATCATTTATAAATTTCAAACAAAATGTAAATAACTCATTTAAATAGTATTGAATGTCAATTTACAAAAAGATGAAGATTTTGTGAGACCAGTTGATCAAAAATAACTCATTCAAAATTAATGTGTTATTGTTTTAATCATTTTTTTAATTTAAATTAGAGTATAGTGGGTATAGATATCCACGGATACGGATACTATAATAACCATGCCCGTCTCGTTAACATTCGGGTATAAAAAATATCCGTACCTGTTATCCGTAAGTATATTCATTTATGATATCCATTTCCTATCCACTGTGAGTTTTATCTGCAATGACTGCAGATACGAATTTTGTTGACATCTTCAATTGAAATGTTCGAGAAATAATATAAGTTTACCTTTCAATCAATTTAGAGTTAAATTTTTTATGCAAGTGAAACACACTAAGTTAAATAAATACATAATCTCTATATTTTAACTAAAATGTTTCTGTATGTTTGTTGACATTTTGAATAATCTAAAATTTGACTGTTTTAATTAACTTTATATAATCTTGGCCCAACCTAATTTATATCCTTAAAAAACACGCCCGGATTAGTTTAACGAAATGATATAATATAATACAATCTAAACTTTTTCTAACCTGAATAACATAAAAAAATATTTTCATAAACACAATTTGAATTGTGGAATTGCTAAAAGCATCCATGTACATATGATATTTTGCAACTATCTTATCGATTATGAAAAAGAACGAACAAACTTTTTCTCTTCTCTACCTTTACTTCTATTCATGAAAAAGACAGAAATAATTGTGATATGATTCATCCCCAATTTTTTATTTTCCAGAGAAGGGAGAAATAAATTTTCATTTTTCTGTTTCCTTTCTCGTGTCCCTTGCACTACCTGTTAACCTGTCAATGATTGAAAGTGGATTTCTCTGGCCAATTATGTTTCAAGTCTCTCTTCAACGAAGTTACAAACATATATATTATATATCTAACGGTTGATTGGTCAATTAATCGTAATATTTCTTTTATCAGCAAATAATGGTGATATCACTCAATGTTAACCAAGATTGATAATGTTAACTTAATATTGACCAATTTTAATACCAAAAACACTTAATTGACACTAATCAATCTTGTGATCAGTTTAGTCAAATCATTAAATATAATATTCAGTATTCTTTTAGCGATAAAACAAAATGTTTCAAAAAGTTATAGTACAATATAGGATCATAGTAACCTCAAAATGACAGTACATTATGATTTAGAAAAAAGAAACTAGGTTTTGTTTAGGAATATAATTTTTTTTCTTGCAAATTGTTGTTTTTTACATATTTTGTTTAAGTATGGACCAATTCCCTCCCGCATCTTAGTTTGCAATTCCCTGCAATTTTACTTTGTGTTTACCATCTTCCTCTGCGTCTCAAGAGTTTCTATCTTCGGTTTGCATCATAGGAGTCAGTGTTTCCATCTTCATTTATGTCACTGCGTCTACACCATCTCGTCTTCATTCGTTTGTTTGTGCATATGTTCGTGTGCTTACAATGCGTCTTTCTCTAAACACTCTTTGGCCTCTATGTTCTTCACTATTTAGTCCTCTTAATTGTGATTCTTGTAAATTTTGTTTTCTTATTTCCCTCCATCATTGACGCCTACTCTTAATCTTGTTTTGCCTTATCCTAATTATGGTTTTGCCTTGTTTTGGTTAATTTGTTTGAATTTAGGGTTTGCACTTTTTCTCTCCCTAACTCAGTGTCACATATTTTGTTCTTCTACTATCATTTTCTTTTATATTTAAATAAGAGGGTTTGAAAGGTAAAAATAGTTTTGTTATTTTAAAAAAGGCATTATCATTGTTTAGCAAGGAGAGTTGATATGCCACGAGAGTTGTTGATATAGCCCATTGATTTATACAAATTTTGGATTTTAAAAAAGGCTTTATCATTTTTGAGAGGTTTATGATTTACACAAATCATAATAAAATTTTCACCTTTACATTTTCCTTCTCTTATTTTTTTTCATATGTTCCCTCCTATTCTTTTCTAAACCTTTGTCATTTCATTTTCCTCCCACATCTTAGTTCGCAATTCCTTCCCATTTTACTTTGTGTTTACCATCTTCCTTTGCGTGTCAGGAGTTTCTATCTTCGGTTTGCATCATAAGAGTCAGTGTTTCCATCTTCGTTTATGTCTTTGCATCTTCACCATCTCATCTTCATTTGTTTGTTTGTGCAGATGTTCATGTGCTTACGGTGCGTCTTTGTCTAAACACTCTTTCGCCTCCATGTTCTTCACTATTCAATCTTCTTAACTATGATTCTTGTGAATTTTGTTTTCTTATTTCTCTCCATCATTGAGTCCTAGTCTTAATCTTTTTTTGCCTCATCTTAATTATGGTTTTGCCTTGTTTTGTTTAATTTGTTTGAATTTAGGGTTTGCATTTTTATCTCCCTAACTCACTATCACAAATTTGGTTCTTCTACTATCATTTTTTATAAATAAGAAGGTTTGAAAGGCAGAAATATTTTTTTATTTTATTCAATGGATTTGTAGCGCGTTATCATTGTTTAACGATGTGAGTTAGATGGAAATTGTCATCCATTTGACTAAGTGACTACCGGTTGGGTATTGGATGCTGTTACAAATTCTAGACTCACTAAACCATTTCATTGTTTTTAATTATATAAAATGGGCTTTCAATTTTGTTATGAGTTTTTTTCTCAAACATTGGAATAAATTATTCATGCATGAAGGATCTTTGGCTAAGTGGATAAGAATATTGTGTTTTTTTTTTTTCCAAAATAGGCTAACAAATTGTATAATGGATACCATATGCTGAAGTGATTTAGTTGCACTGTTTTGGTAATTTTAGTATCACAATCATGAGGATTTATTCATATTGTTAAGACATTGTTGAGTTCATTTTCATTCTTATCTTCCTACTCGCCATCCCAATATTTATTTGGCCTTTCGTTTTAATATCTTTAAAACTTTTAATATCTTTAGAACCAGGGAAATGCTCACCCCACCCAAGAACAAATATTTGGTTTAGTTTTACATAGATGTCTTCCAGTTCCTTTGGTCACAAGCATAATCTCGTTTATAGTAACTGAGAGTGTGGTTGGCCTGGGAAATTCATCATACACACAATACTGCATATTTGTTTGGTGTTATATAAGTATTTTTCATTTGTGCTTAATATTTTTCTTTTATCATTTCAACAAATTGGTGACGCAAATGAGCTTGAGTCTCCTTTGCATCTAGTGTTAGCAACATTTAGTGTGTTTATGATGTTTTTTAGGATGAAAATATATTTAGTCTATTATGAAATTTGAGTAATTATGATCTAAGTTGTAATTACATTTTGATTTAACTTACTTTTATGTTACAATGGTGATTTTGAGAATGAAATGTTTTAATAATATATATTTCAGCACTGTGGTAAAAGTTTGTCATGTCTTTTGTCACAATGAAAGTATTTAAAGGAAGTTTACAAATAAATATTGTTAAACAAAAACGTAAGCACCTCAAATGGTGACATACATTGTCATATATAAGAGTTTTTAATTACTAACAAATTATTGTATTTAGGAGAATAGGAACAAGCAAAACGAAGTAGTAAACCCACAAAATAAATAATTTAAACAAATGAGGTTTAAAATCTCTATAATATAATCGCCAAATTGAAGAGGGTATTAACCCCTACAAAAAATTGGAAAAAGAGGAGGTTTTAAATCTCTACAATAAAATAATTACAAATAAAGAATGTTTCAAATCTTCACAAGATAATAGTTGTAACGTCCCTACTGGACATTACTTAAATAAAATAAATAACTAATAATAGAAAAATGATGTCATAATTTTATTATCCCCAAACGTGGGAAAAATTTGAATTTCATACAACACGCTAAAATTCAAATTTAGCAAAATACATAAAAAACCATAATCATTTTACAATGTCTCAAAATAACCGAATGAAAACTAAAAATCGTAAATGATTATAATGCAATCCCATGCTAGTCCCCTCTTCAGCACTACGCATCAACAGCAACACCTGCAATATCATCTGTTCTCGTGTAACAAGTCACATGATCATCGCCAAACACAAACATAAATGGTGAGCTCAGAAATAATTAACATATAAGTTAATAAAATCAAGATGCACCCAAGAATGTTATTCTATTTAGTTCTTGGCCAAGACCTTGATTCTCCAATGTTTTTCAACCTACAGGTCACACAAATAATTGACCATGGACTTAGGATATATGATGCTCCCACAAATCTGCCCGCTCGTGGTCCTACCTCTACGAACCTCCTCGCTCGTAGTCCAACTCTACGGACCTCCCCGCCCATAGTCCAACTCTACTGACCTCCTTGCCCGTAGTCCAACACACGTGATCCACTAGCTACGAACCTCCCTACTCACAGCATCTCTCAAGTGTGAGCACGGAACATACGAACCTTCCCGCTCGTATCTCACACAAGAGTATCAGGATATGAACCTCCTCGCTCATATCATTACGTGTTCACCACAATCCATGAACCTACCCGCTCATGGCATAGCATCTCTTAATCCAAGTCTTACATCACAACACACCAACGCATACAAGAATACCCACTACCTGTAGCCAGGCGCCAAGTAGTAATCAGACCCATTATCTTAGGGTCTATCGCCTGTGGGGCACACCTCACCGCCAGGCGCCACACGTTGCAGGGAGCATCCCTGATAGCCTATCGCTTGGCGACCCCTCCTGTATCGCCAGGCGCTATATCAGTAACGCGCCAACTACTATTTTTAGCACCTAAACCAGACCATAGTTTAATCCAATTCATTCCAATGCAATAACAACCATTCTCAAATTATTGCTTAACTCCAGACCCATACTCACATCACCTATATTTCAATCTTTTATATTTACCATGCAAGTTTACCCAATTACTTCAAGACGGACACTGTAAAATAAACATCACCAAGTCATCATCACATACCACACCTAATCCGCACCAGTTTTGATCACAAATCCTACCAAAAAATTCAGCTTGTTTAAACATCATACACTTATCCCCTCTTTTTAGCATTTCACTCCATTCTTCCACCTATATATCCAAAGTCACAAATTCTCACATTAAAGCATCTAAATTCTCAACACTTCTTAATCAATACTCTACATCTTCTCTTCTTATCTCCAACTAATTAAACCACCAAGGCATATTCCATACTCATTACCAAGTCACTTCTAACATAGCCCACCACCCTACTACTCACATTGCCTCAATCACAATGAATTCTTATGCACTAATTCTTCCAGTTTTATTAACCTAATTTCTATTCCAATTCACTCCACTAAATCTCTCTCACAACCAACCAATTCAAGGCACACAAACTACCTCTATACCAGTCATTGCCTGGCGGCAAGCAGGGTGCTACCAAGCGGTATGTTAACACCTGGGTAAAAACCCCAAGTTTCTGTACCTACGAAGAACTAGAAATTTCCAGAATTTGATCTAGATACTAATTGCACCAAAACACAACAATTCGCACATAATTTATCAAACCAACACCCAATAATATTATTCTTTACACATCATACAACCCTTGAGCTATGAAAAGACAAATTACAGCTTTTGCACTTCCAAACCTAACCTCTACTCTTGGTTACTCATACTTAACTACTCCAAAGCACCTTCATAACTCCAATTTCATAATTTTTATACATTTATCACATACAAAATTCATAGGATTATATTTCAGAAGTCGCAAAGACTCCTTCACCAAACAACACACCAAAACCATCATTGTCAATGTCGCGCCGCCAGGCGGTTCATATCAAAACCCAGAAAACAAGAAAATTTGATGCGTCGCCTGGCATCATATTTATGACCGCCAAACGGTTTCTGGGCGGAAACTCAGAAATTCACGAAAACAGCGTATACAAAAAGGGATTTCATGCAATTTTGATCACAACAAAGCACAGTATATTATACACGAATAAAACATACGAAAGCAGCTCCCCTTACTTGTTAATCCTTGCTCAAATTTGAAATCCCAAGCTTATTCTGTGATCCACAAGAGTCCTCCTTTGTTCCCCCACCAATTTAGTCTGCATTCTCTATGTCTATGTTATAGATGGTTGTTCTGATCATCTCCTTTCAGAGTGCACTCAAAATGGCAGTTTACACACTCCTACCACTCCTTTCTATCATAATTACTAGAGTAATAATCTCCATTTACTCTCTAAAATGAAAAGTTAATTAAAGGAGATGGCTATTCATTAGTCATTAACAAGGTGTTTCTCAGCCCACTAGGCTGCCCTTCTTGGCAGCTAGGGTTCCTCTGTCATTTCATATTCACGCCAAAAAGAATTTGGCAAAAAAAGAAAGCTTAATTCATTCTTAGCAAGGTTTGAACACACAACCACTCAATTACAAGGTGCACAATCAATTCAACTAATTCATGTTTCGTGATAATTCCTACACCTTTAGGAATTTAATACCACGCACCAAGGTAAAATATATTACTAAAACAACAAACAATTTTGGCATACATAAGACTTAAACTTATGTCCTCTCAACATAACTAAGTACTCTCAACCACTTGAGCTAGTACTTTTCCACATCATAAAGACTAATAATTAATGTCATAAATACTTCCATTAGCCGCATTTATTAAATAATTATTTAAATTCTCCAGATCTTACAATAGTCACCAATATGAGAGGTTAAAACCCTCCACAATATAAAATAGATACGAGAGGTCATCAAAAACCTTCACAAGAAGGGTGTGGAGAATATATATGTGGAGGTCTTAAAAACCCCACAAATTAATTTGCAGAGGGTAAAAACTGTTGCAAATTAATTTGCAAAGGGTAAAACCACCCGTAAATTGAAATAAAAACTTCTACAGAATAACTTTTTGTTTTATAGTGTCAAGTGGCCTAAAGGAAAGCTAATGCATATGTATGTTCAAATAACTAATATATGAGTGCGTAATTTTTTGAGAATGTCATAATTGAGATACTTGAGCTTGTATTTCAATACTTATGTAGAATGTATTTAATTGATGTATTTTAAATTAGATTGAATTGTTTAAGCTAATATATACCTAGGATGGTTATCCCGAGCCAATTTGTGATTTGTAATATTAAATATAAGAATCCATTACTAAAAGGATATAATTTTGCTTCATCGATAGTCTAAATTATATAGATTAGGACATCAGGTGGTGAAAATCTCACGGAGAGTTTTTGTACTATTGATACACATTTGTGGATGTAAAATTATTTGTACAATGAACTTACCTTACCTTAACATTTGGAGTGAAGGTCTGCATGTAGGTAAGAAGTACTTAGTTTGAGTCAAGTGTCAGTATCTAGTGCAAACTATTTAATACAAGTATTTTGAAAAATATATTTTATATGGTATAAATTGTATCCATTGGATGCTTAAGTCGTAGATCTAAAGTGTTTTAGAATGGATCAAATAGAACTTGTTGAACCTTGTTTTGTGATATATTTGTGTTATGATTTGTTTGTATATTGATCTTTTTTTTTTTTAGGTTATGCTTCTTAGGGGTTCTTTGTATGACTTTTTTTGTTATAGTTGTTATAAGTACATGGGAAAATGACACTACATATTCAAGAGATAATAATAGATTAGCTTAAATGATTTCATCATATATATATATATATATATTATATTATGTGTTTACATATATGTATATATTCTTTCATATATTTGAAATAATTTGGTTTGCAAGTCTACCATAAATAAGTTACAACTAAATTAACTAAATTATGTATATGTGTGGGTAAGTAAAATGTAACAGTTAATATAAAAATTGAAGATAAAAAACTAAGATAAAGATATGGGTTGTGTAAATAATGAAACTTGTTAATGATTATTTAAACATGTAATGATGTAAATGAAGAATTTGTATACTAAAAAAATTAGAATCCAATTTGATTCAAACGCTGATCTTGTGTACTTGGAGACTTCAAAAGCATGTAGAAGGTATTGAACCATTAATTTACTTTCTAGAAGGTATGAACTTGAAGGGGAAGAAGATTGCAATGCTCAAAGAACTTAGTTGCGCCTATTGTTTCAACCCAATCATCAGGACAACCAAATGCAAATAATTAAAGAAAAAGAAAGTAATTTTTTCATATAAAAAATGATAAACCCACGATTAGTGAAAATTGTTGATTGTATTTTAACCATTTTGTTTCATGGTTTTGTTTATCTTTAGCTTTTTAACACAAGTTTGCTAAAATAGTTTTCTTTTCATACATTCCATCTTTGTAAGTATTTTTTTTCTACAATAAGGTATGTTCTTTTTTCTTTAATATGAAAGATATATATTCAGTCATACATGTTTCCTTCATCTCTTTCTAATCCATGTTCTCTATTCTTCCTTATATGCTATTAGAGCATTTTTAGTTTTTCATGAACATATAGAGCATCTTTAATCTTATCTCGAAGAAACTCCATTTTTTTTGCTTGAGATTTAACAATACAAAAGCCAAAATGGAATTCAAATAAATCATGATTATCCTTTGAAATTTGAGATACACAAAATATTTTTCTTTTCAATTAAAGGAACATGAACGTGATTATGCTAAGAAAAATTCATATTAGAATCAATTTGAGTGATGGTAGAATGTCCTATATCTAATATGCTAAGGCTTTTATCATTTTCCGTATGCACACAATCTAATCCATTATAATCTTTCTTAACAACCAAATTAGTAACATTAGGAGTCAAAAATTATTGGTAGCCCCTATGTCTAGGTACCAAGAATTATCTAATGTATTTAAGTTGGTAGTAAGAACCATCCATTGTATTTAAGTTGGTGGTAGGTAAGAATAACTTGAACAATGATCTAATTAGTGCTAAATGTGGGTACAAAAGGTTGATTTAGACTTGGTTCAATAAGATTCTCATCAAAATGGTGTCAATAATTAAAAGCATTGTGACCCTCTCCGATGCTATTGGGAACCTTAACCAAAGTTGGATCTGCCACCATGACTTTCTCTTTGACAATCACATCCTTCACTGATTCAATTGTTGTGAGTGTCTCAATAATATGCTTGATTTTAATGAGATAATTTTTGATTGAGCTATAGTTAAAATTTTAATTGTTTGGTTCTAAATTTTGTTTGAGATGCAAAATATGAGTGCTAGATTTGCAAAATTTTGAAAGATCAGATACATCCAACCACACGAACCTTGAATTTGGCATCCATTAACTCTAGTAACCACGATTTTAGCAGATTGTCTTGTTATTCTTAGTTTTCATATTATGGATTCAAAAAAATCTTTTTGTTAAAAAATTGGCCAGTATGTTGAATATGTTTCTTGAGAAACCCTTTGATCATTGATTCTACATGTTGCATCTAGGTAAGAAAGTTATCATGTGAAAGTTTGAAAGAGGTCACGTAGGAGAAAATGTGCGATATGAAAAATGATGGCCATGGAAAAAGATCACTTTGGCCAAACTAATATTGTGGCTTACTCTTTCAATCATCTTATACCCTCAACATCACAAGTTATTATGATGAAAACTATGCATCTATTTCTCTTGACATGAAGTCCATATCAAGTTTTCTATCTTCTTGGGAGATTACATAGGTTAATGGCGTTAACGATTATTCCGAAAATGAAAGTAAAATATTTTAATAAAATGACACCATAATTCATTAGATTGAGGTAAAAGTATTTACTATCTCATTATTTGTTCATTTTAGTAAAAAACACCTTTATTCAACCACGATTTATCAACAACAAATGCAAAGTTCTCTCTTGTTCCTTCTCACAAAGTAATATAACACAAGTTTGTCAAAAAGTTCTTAAGATGTTCATAATAATTCCATGAGTCAAGCTTATTCACTTAATAAATATTTTAGATCGTAATAGATGAAATTTGTTTATGAGACAATAATAACTAGAGGGAGATCTATTGCAGAAGATTCTCTAACAAGTAAAAATGTTAGAAATTTATAGAATATACAAGTATTGAAATGAGTGAGGAAAATTGAGTATGTACACTCTATATAGTTGATACGTATTTTCTAACTTGTTAGGTCTTTGAATAAAGATAATTAAAAGATAAAGTTAATTGCTAAGTATATATAGTTTGATAGATAAGATAATAAGTCAATTATAATTGATTGTTGTTATTGTTTATTATTTGAGTTGTTAGGATATTTTGTTATCTATAATTAATTATAAATATATCTTCAAATATCTTAGTATATTAAGTATTTACCTTGGAGCCCTACATTGATTTGTAAAGTGACCCTTTTTTTGACAATTCCAACAAGTGATATTATTTCAGAATTTTGGTTGTGATCTCCCTCTAGACTTTGATCTGCCTCGGCCTTGATTACGACCTTTCTGGCTACTTTTTCCTCTAGTTTTAGTACTCAATGTTGAACTAGAACTAGAACTGGAAGATTCCCCTGAACTTTTCCTACGAACATCTTCGCTTAAGATCAAGATACAGATGTTATCAAGCTTCAACTTGCTATTACTTGCAGAATTACTAACTGTAGTAACAGTTGCACTCTAACTTTCTGGAAGAGATGATAATAAAATTCATGTTTTCACCTCATCATCAGATGTTATCTGCACTGATGTCAACTGCGCAATAATTGTATTAAATTCACTAATATGTTTAGTAACCGAGTTACCTTCACCAATTTGTAGGTTGACTAGTCTGTAGATGCCTTCTCATACATATTTGACAATGCCTGCATCAAATCTACGGTTGTTTTCTCGTTCATGATATTGAACGCAACATTCTTGGCTAATGTCAATCAGATCACACCAAGTGCCTGCCGATGTAACAACTCTCATTCTGACTGCTCCATGTCGGTTGGCTTCTGCCTTGTTAAGGGTAGATATAACTTCTTCTGATACAGGTAGTCCTTTATCTACATCTTTCAGAACCCGAAGTCATTGCCATCAAACTTCTCAATCCTCACCTCCCTTTCTTCTAATGCCATTGCTCCTGCTGCTTTGAAGAAAGCTCGTACTGCTTTGACGACAACTTTTGTTACTTTTGAAGAAAGCCCCCACTACTTCTCTAAACTGAGATTCACAAGAAGAAAAAGAAATCAAATCTTTTCTGATGTGGAAGATTAGACAATGCTCCAACCATAGAGCATACTAAGAAAAATGACAAAAATGATTCTTGATACCAATTGTTAGGAGCAAGGCAATAAAAGAAAGAATAAATGAGAGAAAAAATAAACGACACAAGAGTGTAATGTGGTTCGGCGTACAATGTATATGCCTACGTCTACAATTACAGTAGAAAGTATTTTTATTTCTCTGTATCTCAAGCTTTACAAATGGTCTCCTATATAGTAAAATTAGGGCTGGGCAAAATTAATTAAACTGATCCAAATTGCCAATTAACTATACTATATTAAACTAAATTTATTGAACTATTTAAAGTAAAAATTGAACTAAATTATTTAATAGTTTAGTTTTAAAAAACTAAACCATTGAAAGTGCAGTTCAATTAACTACTATGGTAACTTAAACTACTTTGAGTGTGAATTGATTTGAGTGCTCCAAAACTCCTGAGATTCGCTCAATTGGCCATGCTCACGCTGCAATGCGCCAAGGACCGGTGGTGATTAACTGAGAGCTCCTAAACTATTGATATTATTAGAAGGCATGATGATATGAAAGGAAGGTGTCTCGTCTTAACCAATAAACTCTTTCATGTTTCGTTTAATTAGGGTAGTTGAAACAATTTTTTTTACACCTATTTCTTTGTTATCCTTTATTTTTTATTATTTTTTAGATATACAAATATTCACTTTTATTTAAACCATTTCATCCTGTAAAAGATGTATTGGTATCAAATAATTCTTTCCTAGTAGTTAATGCAACCAGAAACTTCACAAACTGTGTGAAACCTACAACAAAAGAGTAAATTAGAACTTCAATGGATTTTTCTCTATTTACATTCACCCTCTTTGACTTATTTTTACTGTAATGTTTTTCAAATTATATAGTATATGGTGTATGTAGTTATTATTTACATAGGATATATCTCTTGTTATATCTCTATATTTTTTAACGGTTGATAAATGTATACTACTAAAATTATACTAATTTAACTTGCATTAATTTAATTAAGGTGCTGTGATTTAAAAATAAAATTGATATTATATTTTTTCATCATAATTAATTAATAATTATTTTCACTTCATCACAAAATTGAAAATAATAATGATTATATATATTTAACAATATATTATGTACTATTTGAATGTGATACCATTGACATATTTTTTAGATATATAATAAATCAATAGTTATATTAATTCAACTAAAACACTTTTAATCTTGAAATAATAAAATAGGTATGGTCTCATGAAAATATATATTTATATTATATATATATATATATATATATATATATATATATATATATATATATATTTTATGCTTTTTAGTTTTTTTGTTGTAGCACATACTTTGCACAATTCAATAAATTAAGCATGAAATAGAAATAGAAGATGCTTTTTAAATATAGTGCAGTTTGAAAAGAGTTTAATTCTGAATAGTTTAGTTCAGTTTATATTGCAGTTCAATTCAGTTCAGTTCAATTAAGTTCAGTGCAGTTCAGTTTGTTAGAATAAAAAACAGTTCAGTTCATCTGAACTATTTTTCAATTTAGTTCATCTGAACTATTTTTCAATTTAGTTCATCTGAACTATTTTTCAGTTCAGTTCATACGAACTATTTCTAGTTCAGTGTAGTTTTTAATAGTACAATGCAGTTTAGTTCATTTTGGCCACCCTAAAAAAATAGAGAACCATATCTCACCGTCCTAAATGATGTGAGACTAAATCAAACACCATAATACTAACATTTACTGTTGGAAGGGGGAGCCTTTCATCCATAAATGAAGAACAGTTTTGATGATGTCTACTGATCTAGGATAAAACATAGCTTGGTCCAGTTAGGATATGCATTAGGCAATTAGCTTCTCTTTATCAAATGTATTTCAGGCCTGCTGTGTAATTCTGCATATGATTAGTTTTTTAACTAATGGATTAGCTGTGAGTATGGTACAAAGTAAGTGAAAATATACTCACGATAATCGATTAGGTAAATTGCTAATCGAATTAGTGACAGCAAAAACCTTTGTATAAAAGCTGTTTTGGAATCTGTTTTGGGTCAGGAAAAATCAGAAAGATCACGCAGTTTTCATCTGAGATAGAGCCATCTGAGAGACACAAAGTTTCAGAAGATTCTGCAAGATAACTCAAGTACAGATCCAAGAAGAATTGATGGTTGATTCTACCATGATGGATCTTGCTTGATTCAAGGAGCATCAAGTCAAATCTGCACAACTTAGGTGTTTTCGTTTCTTGTTTTGTTTTCTGTATTTCTGATTACAGTAGCTTCAGTG